>Ga0209628_10000148_pt1 | contig 38409 bp, 30 predicted proteins | sample TergutCu122P4_FD_187285 | JGI IMG/M metagenome (GOLD analysis project Ga0209628, IMG submission 187285) | Cubitermes ugandensis P4 segment gut microbial communities from Kakamega Forest, Kenya - Cu122 P4 (SPAdes) (version 2) | ecosystem: Host-associated > Arthropoda: Insects > Digestive system... | reverse complement strand
AAGTAGCGTTTCGAGTTCGGCAATCCGTTGGTCTTTGACATCCATGTGTCACAGTGTACTCCTTTTGCCACTTCGAAACAAGACCAATTTCATCGATTTAACGCGATTAGGCCGTGAACGGCTACAAGAAATTTAACGCCTTAATTTCGCTTCTTGTGCGGGTTGTCAACACGCCTGAATCGAAATTGCCGTCTCTGAGCGAAATTACCGTGAGTGTTCCCGACGTGAAATCGGAGGAAATCGACCGTGAACTGCGTTGGAATCTGGTGTCCGAATTTGAGTGGAGCAACTGGCAACGTGTCGTACGTGAACAGGGGTTGGAACAAGAAAAAATCGGGCGGCTCTGCAATAGTTTGAACGAAATCCCACGTGTCCTTTGGAACAAAACGCTCGGAACCTACTGTTACGTGAGTCTGGAAGAACTTCGCGCGATGAAAACCCACGGTGAACGGCGGGTTCATGCGATTCTCCACCTTTTTCACGATATTTTCGAGATTGCCTCAAAATTTAACGGCGTCCCCCGGCTTCGGGTTCGCATGTCCTTACGCTGGACCGACGAAATTCAACAATGGATGGTCGAGGTTTTGGAACGTCCCTCCTTTCCATCTCTGGATGAACTTTTACGCCGTTTCGTGCAACCTTGCCTGACGCAGTTGCGGATCGACACTACCGACGGAGTCGTTTATTTGGCTGAAGCGCGGCTCGGACTGAAAGGACCGATTACTTCGGTCCGACAGGTGGCGAAGGAAATGAGTCTTGCCCGGGCCAGAGTTTATCAGCTTCTCGGACAAATCAGCGAAGTCATGTCCGTTCGCTGGCCGGATGGCGGAAACCTTGTGCATCGCTTGCGGGACAAATGTATTTATGAAATGATCGACCACCCGAGCGAGGCGCATGGGATTTTTATGGCGGCAGCGGATCTCTTCTATCCGAATCATCGCACGGTTCCCGATTCGAGTTCTTTCCGGGAAACGCAACCTCGCGACTCTTTTCAGGATTCTTTTCAGGATTCTTTTGAGGCGGCCCATTCCATGAAACCCCGATAATGGGTAAATTGGGGGCGTCGGGTTTCCCTGATCGTCCCTCACCGCATCATTTTATGCCAAAAATTCACTATCTCATTTTCGACATCGAAAGCGTTGCCGATCCGGAATTGGTTGCGAAAGTTCATTACGCCGGCAAAGAGGTCGAGCCTCAGACCGCCGTTCGCCGATACCGTGACGAACTCATGGCGGCAAACAACAGCGATTTTATTCCGTACACCTTTCACATTCCGGTTTCCGTCGCGATTGCCAAGGTGGACGGCGATTTTCAGTTGCTCGATTTGGTCGTGCTTGACGATCCGCTGTTTCGTCCGCACGAGATTTGCCGCCGGTTTTGGGAAGGCTGGAAGCATTACGATCATCCGACGCTCGTTACGTTCAACGGACGCGGATTCGACCTTCCCCTGATGGAACTGACCGCATTTCGGTACGGTATTTCGATTCCCGGTTGGTTTGCGTTCGATCAAAAGTCTTACGAGCAACCGCGACACCGGTATAACACCAAATCGCATTTCGACCTTTACGATATTTTGACGAATTTCGGCACAACGCGGTTCCACGCCGGACTGAATCTGGCCGCAAACCTGCTCGGAAAACCGGGAAAAATGGACGTTCAGGGGAACATGGTTCAAGACTTGTATGACGCCGGGGAAATTGCCAGGATCAACGACTATTGCCGTTGCGACGTGTTGGACACGTATTTTGTTTTCCTCCGAACGATGGTACTGCTCGGTAATCTTTCGCTCGGGCGGGAACAGGAACTTGTACGGCAAACCAAAACCTGGTTGCAACAACGATCCGAGATTCCCGCGTTTGCGCTTTACCTGGAACACTGGGGCGATTGGACCAATCCCTGGGAATCACTTTGATACGGCTTCTATACCATAAGCACAATCAGAGCCGCGCACGGAGTAAGCGATTTTCACGTTACCACCGGGAGCACCGCTTACTGCGTGCGTGGCTCTGATTGGGTTTACTTATTTTCCGATACAAAATTTACTGAACACCCTGTCCAGAATATCGTCGGTGTGAACCGTTCCGAGTACCTGACCAAGTTGCTCCAGGGCGGAGCGAAGTTCCGAAGCGATGAGAACCTCGTCCCGATTCTGCGACGCAAGCGACCACGCTGCCGTCAAATGCTCCGCCGCTCTTGCAATGGCGTCACGGCACCGAATCGCCGTGGTCGGCACCACCTCCGCCGTGCCGATCCGGTTACGCAAAAATTCGCTCGTTTTTTGCTTCAATTTCTCCAGCCCTGCTCCGCTTACGGCAGAAGTGCGTATTTCCGTTCCCGTAATCTCCCGGAGATCGCATTTCGTACGAACACGGATCACCGGCTTGTGGGCGAAAAGCGATTCGTCCAAGCCTTGCTCGTCTTCCGCAGAAACGCAAACGAGCAACAGCGTTGCCGCTTCAATCATCTGCCGAGCCAACACTTGGGCGGTCTCGTCCGGCGAACCGTCCGAAAAATCCGCGATCCCCGCCGAGTCGACCAGCCGAAACGTGACACCGTCCCAGGTGAGCGGCGTTTCAAGGTAATCCCGGGTCGTTCCGGGAATCGGTGAAACAATCGCCCCTTTGTGATTGTCGGTCAACCGGTTGTACAAGCTGCTTTTTCCGGCGTTCGGCGGACCGATAAGGAGAACCCGGAGGATTTCGCCGCCTGCATTCCGGTCGGAAATTTTTCGGTGAATCCCGTTCAACGATTTCAACGCTTCGTCGAGCCGCTCGATCAACTCTCCGGTGGAAATGAAGTCGATTCCTTCGTCGGCAAAGTCAAGCCCTGCCTCCAAATGGGAAAGCGTGTCAAGCAAAGCATTCTGAATTCGGTGAAGCGGCAGCCCGATTCCCCCGGCCAATTGATTCAGTGCGATTTTCAAATGGTGTTCATCGGTTGCATCAATGACACCAAGCACCGCTTCGGCCTGCGTCAGGTCAAGCCGCCCGGCCAGAAATGCCCGTAACGTAAATTCCCCCGGCTTGGCCAGTCGCACCGTTCCCCACTTTGACTGGAGAATCCTGTGCTCCACAGCATCAAGGATCGGCTCACTCCCCCAAAGATGCAGCTCGACGGAGCATTGCCCGGTGTATCCGCGTTCCTGGGGCCAAAAGTAAAGATCGCAGGGTACAGGCCGTTTCGGTTCCCAAGGCGTAAGTGTTCCGGTGTAAATCCCAGGGATTTCCGCACGGATTTCCCCGAAGTCGGCTGTTTGAAAAACGTCACGCAAAACCCGGACGCAGTCGTCGCCGCTAAGCCGTAAAATTCCGCGTCCTCCGGCACCATGAGGCGTTGCACGTGCAATAATCGTTTCGTCGAGAGAAAACAAGGGAAATGAGAAATGAGAAATGAGAAATATCAGAGCCGCAACCTTTTGTGTGAATTACATTTGATTTCAGTGAAACGGCATCACGAATCCACGAAGCGTGACATAGAGTGCGACAGCGACCAGCGTGACGGCGGCGACTGATCGGGCGCGGGCTTGCCAACGAAGCATGGCGAACAGGCCAAGCGTGAAAACAACGCTAACGCCGACGTCTCCCCACGGAATCAACGGATAAGCGACCTCACAATCAGAAAGCGGCCATAGTATTTTGATCCCCCAGTTTTGCAATGATTGATGGCCGGACACAATTGTATCCCCTATCAGATGGGTGATGCCCGCAAATACGCCGACCGCAACCCACACGAATGTTGCCGACCACAAGAAATGGTCTCGCAATACAAACGTATCCGGTGCCATGCCTTTTCCTTGAAAATGTTTCAGAAAAAACCGACCGATACGATTCATCCAATCGAACCGGTAATCGCCGACCGCAAACAGGGCGGATAATAGTACGCAAGCAATGATCGAATGTCCCCAGCAACGATGGGCCGTGTCGAACAGGTTGACGCTCCAAAGCAGAGTCAAGCCATCCCAATCGGGTAGCGTGGCGGCAACACCAGCCATTGCGGCAAGCTTCCAGCCGTACCGACGGGTCAACCCGGCCGTCAAAACGGCATCGACGCCGAGAAACGCATGTTCAATTGTCGTCATTTTTGAGCGGTTTCTCCTGTTTTCACTCTTTACTTACAATTTCAACCGAACGAACCTCGGAAAATAATACGTTTTTTCGGCGAAGATGATTCCTTCTTTCAATCCCCAGGCGTTCAGGTTATACGACACCACCAGTTCGCCCGGCCTGGAAAGTTGCGGATGGGCTTTGGCGTTATACGTAATGACGCTCGCTTTCGGACCGCAGTCTTTTTTGATTTGGGCGTCGTACATTTCCGGTTCCGGGCAAACGTAAAACGTTGTCGGCTTCGAGAACTTGTCGTAGGGCGAATCGGCAACCGCAAAGTTCAAGTTCGGTCCCACGCACCCTTCCGTATAAACGAGGACGAATTTTCCGTCCAAGCGGCCTCCCTTCATTTTTGTTACGCTTAATTCGTTCGACATGCCGCTTGCCAACACCGCTTCGTCGCGGTTGGTGTCGGCGATCTTTTCGCTCCAACGGTCGCCGGTCCAGAATCGCCAGGTCGAAACATTGTCGAAGGAACCGCACGGGGCCTTGGCGACGACCAGTTGACGCTGGAAAAACGGTGCCCCTTTTTTGTCACGGAATCCATAAACGTACGAAATGTCCCCCTGGCGGCAGATTCCGATCCCGAACAATACTTGATAATCCCCGTCTTTGTGAAACAGTTCGACCCGTTTGGTTTCCGTCCGGGAAAAATCGGGCATTTCGTCGCGGATCGGCACTTTGATCATCCAGGGGCCTTCCATTTCCCAAGTGGCCGGATCAACGACGGTTCCCGTGGTGTAGAGAACCGAATCGAGAATGATTGCGTCGCCGTGCCAATAATTCCGGTCAAACAGATTTTTCGGACGACCATCGGCGGCGGTCCCATGCAGGAATCGTATCTTTTCCGGGTCCGGTTTACCACCCTCCAAAACCGCCATGCAATGGTTGATCATAACCGATCCCGGTTTGTAGGATTTGTCCGGGTTGACACCACCGAAGAACGAGTCGGAGAAGATAAAAAACGTTTTCGAGTTTTCGTCCGTTTTCCAGGCTTCTCCGTCGAGACCGAACGAAAAGATTCCGTCTCCGGCGATCCAACCTTCGGTTCGATCCAACACGGCCGTCCAATCGGCGGCGGCCTCGCAGGTAAACACCGGTTCTTTCGCCGCAACCTGTTGGACAAGACCGGCGAACAAAAAGAGAAGGTACAATGCGATAAGGATTGGCAACTTTGTTTTCATAAAAGACCTCGTAACAGGGATGTGAAAAGGAGATTCCGCACGGCTCTGATTATACCCGGTTCCGTTTGTTTTTTGACAGGGGTGTGCAAAATTTCGCCTTGTCAGAGCGTTTTTTTCCGATAGAATACCGTTTTTTGTTTGAAAACAATCTATTTGTGTTCCGTTTTTTGCAGTTTTCTGGTCACAAACAAATTTGTGAGTATTTTGGCACAAACAAAATCGTTTGGCCTCCGTTGTACGGTAGATGTTAATCTTTGGAGATTTTTATGAAAAACCTATACCTTTATTCGGTACTCGGGCTGCTTTTGATCGTTCCAGGTTTCGCTCGGGGCGAAACGGGGAGCATCGGGCTGGAGGAACTCCGGTTCGCCTCGTTCAAACAGGAAAACGGTCAACCGAAAATCAACGCGGCCTACAACGGTACGCCCCTTTCGATCGGCGGCAAGACGTTTTCAGGCGGTATCGGTACACATGCGCCGAGCGAAATCACCATTGATCTACTCGGCAAAGCGGAACGATTCACGTCCCATGTCGGCGTGGACGACGGCAAAAAGGATCAGCGAGGGAGCGTCGAATTTCTCGTGCTCGGAGACGGAAAAGAACTGATCCGTACCGGCGTGATGCAAGGTGGAGATGATGCCAGATTTCTGGACGTCGATGTCAAAGGCGTCAAAAAATTGACGCTCAAAGTGACGGACGGCGGAGACGGCAAAAACAGCGACCACGCCGACTGGGCCGACGCGAAAATTTACAGTTCGGAAATTCACCTGTTTCAGCCGATTCCCGACGAGGAGTGGAACCGACTCACCACGAAGCAAACCGAAGAAGGATACAAGTTGGAGCAGATCGCAAACGGTGTCTGGCGGTTACGCTACGGCACACCGGAAAAATTCACGCCAAGTAGTACACTCCGGTCGCAGCCGATCCGCATGCAATCGCTCGAAGAAATGGTGAGGGCAAAACGAATGCCGTTTGAAGCCGCCGCGATGAATGCCTACAAGACCGGGCGCGGCACGGTGTTCGAATTACCGATGCGGAACGACGAACAGGTCTACGGCATGGGGAACAACATTGCGATTTTCAATCAAACGAACCGGCGAAGCGTGGTGCGGATAAGCGACATGCAGCCGATACCTGCCGACGACGTGAAAAATGTCGCCAACGAACAGAACGATGCCCATGCCGCCGTGCCGTTCTATGTTTCCAACCGGGGTTACGGCGTCTTTGTCGATTCCGCCCGGTATATCTCGTTTTATGCCGGAAATGTGGCACTGGTCAAACCGGAGCAAACAAAGACGGACGGTAACGAACTCGCCACAGATACGGAGACGCTTTATCGTTTCCGTGAAATTGCCGAGAAAACAATGGTCATCGACATTCCCGGCGCGGTAGAGGGGGCCGACATTTACATCTTTTCCGGGCCAGGCATGGTGGAGGTGATTCAGCGTTACAATCTCTTTTCCGGCGGCGGTGCGCTTCCGCCGCTCTGGGGATTGGGTGTCGCGTTCCGGTCCAAGACCCAATATACGCAGGAAATGGCCTTGAAGCTCGCCAAGCAGTTCCGGGAAGACAAGATGCCTTGCGATATGTGGGGCTTCGAACCCGGCTGGCACACGAAAGCCTATTCCTGCTCCTACGTCTGGGATTCGAAGCGGTTTCCGGACCCGGCGGCGATGGTCAAGGGGATGAACGAGCTTGGCTACCACGTCAACTTGTGGGAACACGCTTTCGTGCATCCGACGGCACCGTTCCACGATGAAATCCTCCCGTGGTCGGGAAATTATCGGGTCTGGGGCGGACTCGTGCCCGACTTTGCCACGCCGGAAGCAAAAAAAATCTATTTGGATTATCACAAAAAGGTTCTCATGGACATCGGCATTGAAGGGTTCAAGATCGACGAGTGCGACAACCAGCCGCTGTCCCCCCGGCCGTGGTCGTTCCCGGAATGCAGCAAGTTCCCGTCCGGTCTGGACGGCGAGCTGATGCACGCCATGTTCGGTCAACTGACGCAGAAATTATTCGACGAAGAGTATCGTCAGCGAAACAAGCGGACCTACAATCAGGTTCGGGCAACCCACGCCCTGGCCTCGCCGTTACCGTTTGTCGTGTACAGCGACCTGTACAAACACGATGATTACATCCGCGCCATCGGCAAAAGCGGATTCTGCGGCACGCTTTGGACGCCCGAATTGCGGCAGGCCAAATCGGCGGAAGACATGATCCGGCGAATGCAGTCGCTGGTCTTTTCCGCTTTGACGCAGGTGGACTGTTGGTTCCTGGACCATCCGCCGTGGTTCAATTACGACCGGAAGCAGAACAACGAAGGCATCCGCCATCCGGACTCCGAAGAGCACACGAAGATGATGCGTGAACTGATGAACCTCCGCATGAGCCTTGTGCCGTACCTCTACACTGCGTTTATGGACTATTATTTGTACGGAATCCCGCCTTTCCGGGCGGTTGTAACGGACTATCCGAACGATCCGGAAACGTTTAACGTGGACCTGCAATACATGGTCGGTCCGTCGTTGATGGTTGCGCCGGTCATTGCCGGGCAGACTTCCCGTGAGGTTTACTTACCGGCAGGGGACTGGTACGATTTCTGGACAAAAAAGAAGTATTCCGGCCGACAGAAAATCACGATTGATGTTCCGCTCGACCTGATTCCGGTGTACGTGAAATCCGGTTCGGTTCTACCGCTGGCCGAGCCGCTCCAGTGCCTGCCGCAAGACGTTTGCTTTGACCTGACCGTTCACGTATTCGGCGACAAGGACGCATCGTTCATGCTTTACGAGGACGACGGCGTCACGTTCGATTACGAGAAAGGAAAGCGGAACCAATTGATCCTGCGCTGGAAAGACGGCAGCGGCGAGTCGAAAAAAAACGGCACCTGGGAAACGTCACCCCGTTACCGGATCAAGGAATGGTGCCATTGGAAATAAACGTTACAACTCGAAGTGGAAACGGACTGGTTATTGGGAAATCGGAAATCGGAAATCGGAAATACCTATCACTTATCACTTATCACTTATCACTATGCCCTCATCGGTTATTGAAACAACCAACTCACAACAAGCCAACCCTGATCGGCGGCGATGGTTTGGGGGGTAAGGAGACCTTTGTCTTTCCACTGTTCTTCAAGTTCCATCGGGGAAACGACAAAGGCGTCTTTCAATTGTGCATCCAGGCGTTTCATCACGATATTGCGGATGGCAAGGTTTCGACCGGCAATTCTTGCCCCGCTGTTCGGGTCGAAACCCGGCGGGAATACGGTCGGGGGTTCTGCTTTTTCGAACACGAAATTCATGGTGGTTGTTCCATTTTCCGTAACCGTTTCCGCTTTTACACGATATTTGATCGTAATATCCAAGCCGGGATGTTCCTGCTCGCCCTGCTCGAATCGGTCGATGTGAATCATTATCGTGACAAGATTATCCTTGAACGTACATGTAATCGGCGATTTTTCCGCAAAGGTGATTGCAGTGAGCGGATTTTCGTCGTCATCCGATTCAAGTTTTTCCGCGAGCTTGGGATACCGTTCCTTAAGTCGGGACACCACTTCATCGATTTCAATACGTCGGCCCGCCAACCGGGACTGCGCGGCATTGTTCAACGCCGATTGGTGGGTTCGAAATACGATGTCGGAACGTTCCGGCAGTTCCGGCGGATTGGACACCGCCGCCAGTTGGGCGTTTGCCGCAACCAGGGTCGTCCATTTCAGTTCGGTTTCCGTTGTCTGGAATTTCCACGGCACCGGGAACAGGTCGGTTTTCAAGAGCGGCTGACGGAGTTTTTCCTGGTATCGGCCAAACAATTGGGCGATTTGCTGATCGGTTTCCGAGTTCAAACGATTGCTCAAACGGTTGGCCGCAATCCGACGACTTTCCGCATTGTATCGCGGCTTTTGTTTTGGAACCTGATTTTCCGCGACTTTCAGGAGAATTTCCCGCATCAGGCAACCTCCGGCAACGTCGATTCCGGTCGTGTGAACCGTAAGGTCCGCCGAAGACCGGGCCGCCGTTGTTTGAAAACGGTCCTCCGCAAGAAAAATCATCTTTTCGCCCCAAACGGAGCCTTCGTTCGTCGAAAAAACACGAATCGGTCCGCTACGTCCAACGGTGTCGCTTGAAATTTGCGTCGTCAAAAGCAAACGGATTTGCGCACGGTTTTCATTTGGGCAAAATTCCATCGACGTTTCCCCGACCGTTTGCCCGTTTCCGCGAACCTGCGCCCTCAAAACGCGGTCGTTGACCAAGAGTGGTTCCTCAATGGTTCTTTGAAAGGGATAGGCCAGAAAGTCGGAACTGACTTGAATGAGCAGGTTCGGCTGTCCGAAAACCTCTTCGAGAAAGGCTGCGATTTGACCTGCGAGCGGAGCACAATCATCAAGGTCCGACAACCAGGCGATTGCGTCGGTTAACACGGGACCGTATTCCGGGTGTTCGTCGGAAAGAAACGTTTCGATAAACGCCGGCAGCCCTTTGCAAAACGCACCGTAATCCTCGGAGAAATGTTCATTGTTGACGGCAAGTTCCAGCGTCAGGTATTTTCTCAAAAGCCGGGAAAACGACCTCACCGTTTCGATCATTTTGGCGTCAAACCCATCCGGCGGCGTCTGGGAAAACAGGAGGCTGTTTTGGTAGGTTTCCGTAATCGCTTCCGATTGAAATTCTCCGGTACGCAAAAGAGCCTGCCGCAAGGGTTCCAGACGAAGCGTTTCTCGCCAGACCGGAAATCGGGCCAAACTGGAGCGGAGCTTTCCCGTTGCGGTGAGAATTTGCGTTCGCACACGTTTCAAGTCGGCCTCGTTCGGTTGCCGGTCCTCTTGGGTTACGGCATCGCACAACAGTTGAAGCCGCTGGAGTATTTCGGGTTGCGGTAAAACTTCTTGCGAGTCGGCTTTGGTCCTCACGGTTCCGCAAACGCCGACGACCAACAAAATAAACAGAGACAGGTAATGGGATCGCATTTTCCAAATTGATGGTAAGGAATGAATAGCATGGACATCATCACATGAATACATTCTACCAAATTTGTTCATTTTGCAAGAGTCCTGCCTCGCAATGTTAACAGTCCGTCGACAAGTTTACGATTTTACGATTTTTACTGATTTTACCGTCATTTCGCTTCGCTTCATTCCGGCTTTTATTGGGGGAGATGAATAAAAGCCGGAATGGAGCATCGCGAAATGACGGTCTCGATACAAACTTGTCGACGGACTGGCAATGTTAACAGGCCGCTAACAAGTAGGCGATGAATGGTAGCCGGGAGCGCAACGGAGTGAAGCGACCGGACCGAATCGCGGGGAAATCCGGTCACTGCGCTCCGTTCCCGGCTGCCATTATTATTGGCGAACTTCTATCGACCTGAAATTCACCCGAAGAAATCGTTCAAAAGCAACGGCGAACATTCCTGATTGTACTCAAAATAAATCGCGGCAACGACCGGCGGAATTTCCGTCACAAAATTTTCCACGGTCAATACCAGGGGTTGCGCCGCGCTGAACTCCATGACGCTTATCACCGTTTGTTCCTGGTGAACCACGGGAACCGGCGGCAAAACCTGTTCGGGTTGCGGAACCGGCGGGACTTTCGCGTATCCCAAGTTGGTGAGAACTTCAAGAATTTCACTACAAGTCGGGAACATACGTCCGCTGTTGCGTTTGTATTCGTCGAGAGCCGTCATAAATTCGACTTCCTCCGCCGTATAATCCCGTTCGCAGGTCGTTGGGTCAATTTGCCTGCGCCGTTGTACTTTTTTGCGACGTGCCGGTTTGCCGGGAACGACGGAATGAGGCGAATCCTTGCGAAAATCCATTTGCGAATTCCCATGATCCTCTTCGTCTTCAATGTCCCGTCCATTGAAGGTTTTTCCCTTCGTCTTGTTGATAATGGAATCAAACTCATCCAGAGAAATCAGCTCGTCGTCCAAAAATTCATGGTCCTCCAAGTCGAAATCCACTTCTTCGTCGTGGTCGTAAAACGAACGGTTGCGAATCACTTTCGAATGCCGCCCTTTTTTTCGCGGAACTCTCTTTTGTTGCCGGGTTCTGTAAGAAACAGCGGAATCTTCCAAATTCATCATAGATTCCTGGTCCGTATACTCTTTGAGTGCAATCATGGGGGGATTGTTTTTGGTAAGAGGGATGGGAGATTGGGGGGAATGATCCAAAGACAAGGCACCAACTCTGTTTTTCGCAGGCGCGGACCGTTGCTTCTTGGGGACGTCCGTTTTTTTTGTCGTATTTAATGAAATCTTTTTCGGCGATTTCCCGGTTTTCTTTTCCGCAGAAACACTTGTCGGAAAACTGGAACAAGGAATCCCGGACTTCAACTTATTCCGGGAAACGGCCTTATTTTTCCGTCTTGGATCGACTTTAACAGCCGCCGCGACGGCGGAAGTCACGGATTTCTTTCGTGGAAGGGATCTTTTCATGGTAACATGCCCTTTCCTTTTCCATGAGACCACGACAAAAACGACAACGTTCTTGCCGAAGCAACGATGGAATCAAAGAAAACAGGGGGCGATTGAGGGAGGGGAGAGGAGAGGAGGGGGGAAGGTAAACTTGGGGCTTCGCGTTTCACGGAAAAAAGTGCAACATGCCCACGACTGGTTTTTTCGGACACAATTTTGGTAAATCTTAACGTTCCCGAAAAATATCTCTTTTTTCCTGATTTTTAGGATTAAGGGAGATTGCGGCCTGTATGGAATTTAAGAGTTGGTTTGATTTTATACCATTCAACTGATTGACGGTGTATGGTATATGTACTCAAACCGCAAACAAATGGCCGGTACTCAATACAGTCACGCTGGGTTTGTTATCGATTTGTCCCGGTCTCGACGCTACGGAATTTTTGACTATAATCGGGCCTGTCGTCTGGTTCGGTCCCACGTTTTTTTGCGATGCCGCCATGAAAATTTTACGTTCCCTTTCGCTTGTCCCCTTTTTTGCCTCGCTTGTTTTCGGGCTGTCTCCGACCGGGACCGACAACGGAATTTTTCACCTGAAAATCGGGGAGATTGATTTTTACGTTCTCGAGGACGCTTCCTCGACGATGGGTAACAATTTAATGATTACCGACGACAAGGAAGCGTTGAAGCAACTTGCTCCGACCGGACAGTCGCCGAGTAGCGTTTGCGTTTTTGCCGTGAAAAAGGGTTCGGAAGTGTTCCTGATCGATACCGGGTTCGGGAAAAAAACGTTCGAGCAGCTTCAAACGCTCGGCATCAAACCGGAAGAGGTGAAGAATATCCTTCTGACACACTCGCACGGCGACCACGTCGGCGGTCTCGTCAAGGGCGGAAAAAAAGCGTTTCCAAACGCTGTGATTTGGCTTGACGCAAGAGAACTCGATTTTTGGAAGACCGGAAAAAGTAAAGATTCGCTGGAACAATGCCTGAAACTGTATGGTGAACCGAAGTTTTTGACACCGGACGAAAAAAGCAGCGTGATTTTTCCGGAAATCGTTGCAGTTGATCTCACGGGACACACGCCGGGACATCTCGGTTTTCTGATTTCCTCGGACGAGAAAAAATTGATTGTCGTCGGTGATATGCTCCATAATGGAGCGGTCCAGTTTTCCCGGCCGGACATCAGTATTCAGTATGACAACGACCCGAAAAAAGCGGCGGAGGTCCGGCAAAAGACGATGAAACGGGCGGCCGAGGAAAATTGGTTGTTCGCAGCGGTTCACCTGCCGTTTCCGAGCATCGGAGACGTGAAAACCAACAACGGGTTTCGTTTCGAATCGGTCGAAAAATGAAGAATAAGCATACCTGCTTCCGGTATTGCAAATTTGCTTTGCCGGAATAAGCGAACACAAGTGCTGCGGGCAAAGTGATGAGCGAGTTCGAAAAAAGAACATTGGGAAACGCCATAAATTTTTTCTTTTTCTTCGTTTATGCGTCGAGTCATTATTTTTGGAGAGGCGGTGTCTCGATCGTATTGTGCAGTGCCGCGGTTGTTGTGATTTTTCTTTACACTTTTTTGGGGATATGGGAAATCGAATCGAAAAGTGGGTGGAATTTTCGTGAAGATAACCTTACCGAACGGGAAAAGTTTTTATCCTACAAAGCAACAAGCAGAACCCTGACCGTGTTTGTCATTGTGTCGTATACATTGGTAACGTTCTGCCTGTTTACTCCAATAAGTTCTGCCATTGATGAGAGCACTTTCCGATTCCATGATGGTGCCATCGTGGGGGTTATCATTTTTCTGGCTTTTGCCGTCGCCAAATCTTTAGTCCTGACCGTTTACCTTCGCAACGAGCGGCTTCGAAATTCACAGACTGACCACGAATCCACGACGTAATCGCAGGAACTGGAAATAGATTGGCGATAACAGAAAGCACTTTAAGGGGAGTTTTTAATTTTTTGGGGTACAAAAAGTGTCCCGGGAGCGTAGCGTAATGACGGGGCCATCGGAAACGTGTCGTCAGATTGCATGTTTCCTCGACCGTGTCAATCTGGGCAAACTTGGAAAATTAAACGCCCCTAAAATCCCTATAATTAAATCGAACGGGGTAATAATAATCCGCGAAATGATAAAATTTACCGGTATCGATTGATTTTTTTTCACTTGAGAATAGAATGGACACTCCGCCTTGAGAATAGAATGGACACTCCGCTTTTCTTTCGTTTTTTCGTGTTGTAAACTTTCCTCAAGAGTATGACAAATTTCATCCAGGTCAATCGGAACCAATGTGTGCGTTGTGGACAGTGTCTCCTGAATTGTCCCAACCAGTTATTTTCCCGCCAAAATCACGATGAAAGCCCCACAATCGCTTCTCACGCCGAGGAGGTTTGTATCCGGTGCGGGCATTGTGTCGCCGGGTGTCCGGCCTGTGCGATCACGGTCGGTGCAGTGGGGCATGAAATGTGTCAAACGATCCCCAAGGAAAGCGTGCCTCGTTTCGAGCACATTTCCACTCTTGTTCGCACGAGGCGTTCGATCCGAAATTTTAAGGATCACCCACTCGAAGTTGCAAAACTGGAGTTGTTGCTCGATGTTGTCCGCTGGGCACCTACGGCACGTAATCTCCAGCCGGTCAAATGGATCGTTGTCCAAAATCGCGAAAAAATGCTCGAAGTGGGAAAACTCGTCGCCGATGCAATGCGGAAATACGAGCAGTTCAAGCGGCCTGCCGAAGCCTGGGACAGCGGAAATGACGTGATTTTGAGAGGTGCGCCGGCAATGGCAATCGCTTACACCGAATCCGACGCGATCTTTCCCGCCGTCGATTGCACAATTGCCGTCGAAACGCTCGATCTTTGCGCCGCCGCAATGCAAATCGGCACTTGCTGGGCCGGTTATTTCGTGCTGGCGGCCCAAATGGAACCGACAATTCAGAATTGGCTGGGACTGGAAAAAGGCGAAAAAGTCCAGGCCGCTCTGCTTCTCGGCTATCCCGGTCTGGAAACCTACAAACGAATTCCCCACCGCAAGGAATTGACCGTGAAATGGATTTTTTGAACGGTTATTCCCCTCGAAGTTTTTTCCGGATCGTTTCGAGCCGTGTCATCAATTCCGCTTCAAACCCGCGTGGGTTCGGGCGGTAGTACTCAACCTCGACGCCGAGGTATTCCTGAGCGACGATTGCGTCTTCGCTGTCGTGAGCGTATTGGTATCCGACGTGTCCGAGCGACTCGGAACCTTTGTAATGAGTGTCCCGCAGATGTCTCGGAACGGGAACCGTGCGGTTTTCCCGAACGTCTTTTTTCGCTTCGAAAATCGCAAGCGTTGCCGCATTCGATTTCGGAGCACAGGCAAGATACGTGACCGTTTGTGCAAGATTCAACTGGCATTCCGGCAGACCGACCAGTTCGCAAGCGTGCGCCGTTGCAACGGCAAGCGGAAGAGCCGCCGGATCGGCGTTGCCGACATCTTCGCTCGCCAAAATCACGAGCCGTCGGGCAAGGAACCGGACGTCTTCTCCGCCTTCGAGCATCCGGGCAAGCCAATAAATCGCGGCGTCGCAATCGCTGCCGCGAATGCTTTTAATCAGCGCGGAAATGGTGTCATAATGCGAGTCGCCGTCCCGGTCGTAAGCAATCGCTTTGCGTTGAACCGACTCGGCAATCCGTTCCCGGGTCAATTCAATCGGATGCTTTTCGTCGTTGTGTTCGCTGGAAAGTACGGCAACCTCCAACGCCGAAAGTGCCCGGCGTGCGTCGCCGTCGCTCACTTCCGCAAGAAATTCCAAAGCGTCGTCGTGAAGCCGGATCGGATATTGCCCCAAGCCCCGTGCTTTGTCCTTGATTGCCCGGTGGACGAGCGTTTTTATGGCGTCATTGGAAAGCGTTTCGAACTGGAAAATGCGGCTTCGGCTGATGAGGGCGTTGTTGATCGTGAAAAACGGGTTTTCCGTTGTCGCTCCGACGAGAATCACGATTCCGTTTTCGACTTCCGGCAACAGAACGTCTTGCTGCGCTTTGTTGAACCGGTGAATTTCGTCGATAAACAGAAGCGTTTTCTGTCCGTCGCGGGAAAGCCGGTCCATCGCGTCCGCCAGGATTTCACGGAGATGTTTTACACCGTCGCTGACTGCACTGAGTTGCCGAAACGTGCTCCGGGACGCGCCGGCCAAAATCCGGGCGAGCGTTGTTTTGCCTGTTCCCGGCGGACCGTGAAAAATGACCGAACCGAGCCGGTCCGCAAGAAGAAGGCGGCGGAGCAGTTTTCCTTCACCGAGGAAATGTTCCTGCCCGACGAATTCGTCCAGTGTCTGCGGCCTCATCCTCGCCGCAAGCGGTTGGGCAGCCTGCCGATTGGCCTTTTCCGTGCTCTCAAATAAAGACATTAACGAAATGGGAAAACAATGTTAGCGGCGTGGGCTTGCCCTGCGTTGGCCTGTATGTTTGGGTTACGTCTGATCCAGCGCGGAGCAAGCTCCGCCGCTAATGGTATTTTTTACGCCTCATCCAGCAGTTCAACGGCTTCGAATTTTTTGCCTTCGAGCATTTCCAGCGACGCTCCGCCGCCGGTGCTGACGTGGGAAACTTTGTCGGCGTATCCGAGTTTCTGGATCGCCGCCGCACTGTCGCCGCCGCCGATGATACTGACCGATTCGCTCCCGGCAATCGCCTGAGCAACCGCTTTCGTCCCTTCGTCGAACGGCGGCATTTCGAAGACGCCCATCGGACCGTTCCAGACAACCGTTTTTGAACCCTTAACAATGTCGGCGTACATTTTCGCCGTTACCGGACCAATGTCGAATCCCTGCCAACCGTCCGGGATTTCGCCCGATTTGACGATGCACTTATTGCAGTCCGCCTTGAACGCATCGCCGCAGTGGTCGTCGACCGGGAGAACCAACTTTTTGCCCCCCTCGGCGAGAAGTTCTTTCGCCAAGTCAACTTTGTCCGCTTCCACGAGGCTGCTGCCGACTTTGCCGCCCTGGGCCAACACAAACGTATACGCCATTGCACCGCCGATGAGCACCTTGTCGCAGATGCCGAGCAGGTTTTTGATGACCATGATCTTGTCGGAAACTTTCGCGCCTCCGAGGATCGCAACGAACGGCCGCTGCGGACTTTTGATCGCGTCGGTCAGGTACTGAATCTCTTTGGCGACGAGGAAACCGGACACCTTGGGTTTGTTTCCCATTGCGTTGGGAACGGCGACCATCGAAGCGTCGGTTCGGTGACACGTTCCGAAAGCGTCGTTGACGTAAACGTCGGCAAACGCCGCAAGTTCCGCTGCAAACGCCGCGTCCCCCTTCTTTTCGCCCGGCTGGAAGCGAAGGTTTTCGAGCACGAGCAGATCGCCGGTTTTCAGAGCGGCGACTTTGGCCTTGGCGTCAGGACCGACCGTATCGGTTGCGAAGGCGACCGGTTTGCCGAGCAGTTCGCCGAGTCGAACCGTCGTCGGTTTCATGCTGGATTTCGTATCGGGAGCGTCTTTCGGACGGCCCAGGTGGGACATCAGAATCAGTTTTCCGCCGCGATCCAGAACGGACTGAATCGTTGGAAGGGCCATTTGGATACGCCGGTCGTCGGTGATGTTCCCGTTATCGTCGAGCGGAACGTTGAAATCGACTCGAACCAGAACGGTTTTTCCGGAAACGTTAACATCGGCAATTGTCTTTTTCGCCATAATTTTTACCTCTTGTCGTGAATATTGGGATGGTCGGTACAGATCGTCGGCTACAAAACCGAATCGCCCGGATTATAGAGGATTTCGCCCCCCAATGGGAGAGGGGCCTTTTTAGCCTATTCAAACATTTTCCAAATCAGAGCCGCGCATCAGAGCCGCGCGCAATCAGAGCCGCGCACGCAGTAGGCGGTTTTCACGTTTCCACCGAGGTTACCGCTCTGATTGTGCGCGGCTCTGATTGTGCGTCCGGAAATCCTGTCAAAATTTGAGCTTTGCACTTGTCTTGACACCTCGCTTTTGATCTTTTTCGGAAAAAATAGGATTTTTGTAAACTTCCCTATTGTATTGCAGTGAGTTTTTGATTAGCATTCCCCAAAAGTGTCGGGGGTTCGTTTTGTTCGAATGTCCGGGGCCATTTATTAGAGGATTCTTTGTAATAGTCATGCCACATCGCTTGAAGTTAATCCTGTGCCAGGTGCCAATCCTGGTGATACTGTTTTTCTTTTCTTCGACATCGTTTGCCGATTATCAGCCATCCAATGAGCCGGGAACGATTTCCGGTCTCAGTGATACGTCCTGTGCGGAGGCCTGGAAATTCGGGCTGGTCACAGGTGAAAAAAGCGAGGTTTTGACGGAACCGAACCAGACCGGCTGGGTTTTCGGCAAAGTTTGGGAAGCGGAACTTTATTCGTTCTCCACGCAATTTTACGTTCAAAAAAACACCAGAAAAAATACCCGGGACTCAAGAATTCAACTCTGCTTTGACATTGATACCTCCGGCGTCATGCCGATGTACATATCCATCTTCATCGACGGGGAAGAAAATGGTGTGGGATTTCATCCGGATTTTTCGGGGAAGTTCCTTTGTACCTTTATTCTCAAGGATTCCATGTTCGACCAGTTTCACACGATTGATTTTGTCTTTCGGGGTGAGGGAGACAGTTACGTGGGCATGAACATCCGGTTTTATGAGTATTTGATAGAGCAAGAGGTAACTTTCATTAGCCACGCGCCGGAGCCGGCAAGTCTGTTTGTGTTGGGGTGTGGGCTTATCACTCTTCCCTTGCGGCGTTTGTTTCGAGTCGGGAATAGGAAATAGGAAATCGGGAATCGTTTTTTTTCTTGGGGCCGTCTGCGTAATCTCTATTATTGGTAGCCATACCGTTTGCTCTTTTGCGTCCGTACAGCTTCTGACATTTGTACGAGCTGTTTCGGCTTCCAACGGTTCCTTAAAACTGTGTGCTCTTTTTGTCGATCAAACTACGGGTTAGTATCCATAATTTTCCCGTTCGCCAATGTTTTTTCGACGCACAACCGCCCGTCTTTTACCGGATCAGCCGAAAAGGATTCTCCTGATTCGGTTTGGGGAGCTTTGCGAAGTTCTCCGGGGAGCCCCTTTGCTTGTTGCGCTGCGAATGCGATTTCCTCACGCGGAAATTGCCTGGTTGACCAATGAACAGGCGGTCTCTCTGCTACAGGGGCATCGGGCACTGAACCGTATTCTTACCGTTAAAAACAATTGGAACCATTCTTGGAACGAAATCCAGTTGCTTCGCCGTCGATTGAAACGATTTCAGCCGGAAATCACGCTGGATTTGAACGGAAATTTTTCAAGTTCTTTCGCCGCGTGGATTTCCGGAGCAAAATTCCGCATCGGATTCACCGGCGAATATTCCGGGAATCCCCGTTTGTTGAACAATATTCGGGTTGTGCCTGGCGAGAACCATGAAATTGACCGTCTCATGCAGTTGCTGGAGCCGTTCGACGTTTACGGATGCAGCGTTGATTTCGACCTTGACGAAAATGAGGTGGACCGGATTTGCGCCAAAGAGATACTCGGTTACTCCGGGATCGGGCTAAATCGCCATTACGGGATTCTTGACACCAGTGTGGGTTCCGAAACGTCCCATTGGCCGAAAGAACGATTTGCCGAACTTGCGAACTATCTTTTGGACCAGTGGAACCTGCCGTCGTTCCTTGTTTGGAGCAATCAAAACGAGCAGGCGATTGCCGAAACCATTGTCCAAAACGGGGGGAACGCCGCCTTTCTCTCGCCGCCGCTCTCCGTCAATGAACTGGCGTCACTGGTTCGGTTTGCCACGATTCTGGTCGGTCCGGACGGACCCGCTTTGGGACTTTCCGGTGCCGTCGGAACGCCCTGCGTCGGTTTGTTCGGAGCGACGCTTGCTTCTCAAGTCGGACCTTACGGACGTTTTTGCCGGTCCATTCAGGTCAATTCCGCCAATCCCTCGCTGGAAAGAATCAGTACTTCCTTCGTTTGCGGCGAATGTGACGCCATTCTCTCGGAAATCCTTGAACCGGCGAAGAAGTCGGTGTTCGAGTTTGAAAAACCCGTTCGCATACTCGTACCGGCGGCGTAGTACCTCTTGCCCGGTGCTCTTGACTGTTTTGAGCAGGAAATGAAAAACAAGATTCTGTCGTCTGCCGTCTGCCGTCTGTTGCCTTTGCTTCGTAAAGCGTATCCCGACGCGAAGTGTTCGCTTGATTTCAAGACGCCGCTCCAATTGCTGGTTGCGACGATTCTTTCGGCCCAGTGTACCGACGTTCGGGTCAACAAGGTTGTCGGTCCGCTGTTTCAAAAATACGGGAACGCCGAAGATTTCGCTCAGGCCGACCGTGTCGAACTGGAAACGATGATCCAAAGCACCGGGTTTTACCACAGCAAAGCGAAAAACATCCAGGAATCGTGCAAAATTTTGTGCGAAAAATACGGCGGCGGCGTTCCTGCGGATTTGGACTCGCTCCTTCAGCTTCCCGGCGTCGGACGAAAAACGGCCAACGTCGTCTTGGGAAATGCGTTTGGCGTCATTGCCGGGGTCGTGGTCGATACGCACGTTTCCCGGCTGGCCCGGCGAATCGGACTTTCCTCTGAAAAAACGCCGGAAAAGATCGAAAAAGATTTAATGCAACTCTTTCCCAAAAAGTCCTGGGTCGAACTCAGCCATCTCCTCATCCAATTGGGACGCAACTCCTGCAAATCGCAAAAGCCGGATTGCCCGAACTGTCCATTAAAGAAATTTTGTCCCAAGACCGGCGTCAAGATAAAATAGTCTCTACCCCTTCCCGGCGGCTTTGAGTTCTTCTTCTTGTATCCGTTTCCGTTCGTATTCGGAAATGACGGACGGACTCCGCTTGCTGGATCGTATGACGACGATAACGCCCAGTGCAATGGAAAAACCGGTGAACGCATAAGAAAGAATCCATTCCGGCTCTTCACCGTCTTTCGCTTGAGCAAACGCAAAGCCTGTGTTCATCATGAACATCAACCAGGAAAGAACAACTGTTGTGAAAATACGAAAATAACGCATGAGAAAATGAGAAATGAGAAATGAATAATTCACGCTCCGCACTTAACCTTGAATTTCGGATACCATTTGGAGTGTCTCGTCGACGTGGGCTTTTTCGGTGAATCCGATGGTCATTGCATCAACGCAACCGAGATTCATCACGTATTTGAGGGAATCGTAACGCTCTTGTTTTTCGGTGAATTTTCCTTCGCCGTAAATTTTCATGCCGAGAATTCCGACGCCGCGATCATGCAGTTTTTGAATCACCGGAACGACTTTATCCGGCGTTGCGTCCATGTTGACGCCGAATGGATTGATTCGCACCAAAACGACGTCAATATCTTCAACGGTCAACGTCGCTTCGAGAGCTTCAAACGTATGACAGGAAACGCCGATGCTTTTGACACGCCCGCTTTTCCGAAATTCCCGGAACGTGTCCCAAACGTCCTCGTGGACTTTCGGCCAATCGCCGTTGGATAAGCAGTGCATCAGGAGCGTGTCGATGTACTTGCATTCCATTTCGTACAGATAACGGTCGACGACGACTTTGGCGGCCCCGGCGGTTCTGGCGAACGACTTGGTGAGCAGGAAAAAATCTTCCCGCTGAATTCCGGCCTTTGCGGCTTCCTGAAGTGCGAATCGCATGAAAATATGCGTTCGGTAATTTTCCGCCGTGTCGATATACCGGATTCCGTTTTGGAATGCGTGAAGCATGACCTCGACGAATTTCGATTGTCCCATGTTGAGAAAATCGCTTCCGCCGCGAGTTCCGGTCCCGACGCCGAGCAGGGTCGTTTCGATCCCGGTTTTGCCGATTTTGACTCTCGGCAACGGTTTGAGTTCCTTCGTCGCTTCTTGTGCAACGGTACGTCTCAGCAACGAGGCACTTAATGCCGCCGCCGAAACACCGGAGAGAAATCCTCGTCTGGAAAAAGACATCTTTATTCGAAAAAATAGGGGGACTTTTTTACACCTGCCCACTCGCCGATTCTAACAGATTCCCCGACTCGTTGCAAGTACGGTTCAAAACGATTGCTATTGCTCGTTGATCGTTACGCCGGGCCACATGTCGGTTCGGAACGGACAGGCGGGGAGACCGGCTTCGTTGTAGAGGTTGCACACCGGGTTATCCGCCCAGGCGTACCGCACGGCAACCGGGTGGGGAACCTCCGGACAGGTAAGCACGACATTCTCCCCCTCGATTTTTGCGTCGGCCCAGTAAAATTTCCGGTCCGCACCGGCCATTGCAAACCCTTTGACCGCACCGCCGTCTTTTGTTTTCAGGCCCCTTTGCGATCCCCCTTCATACGAAATGATCGCCTTGTTTCCCTCGATTTTCAGGGATCGGAATCGCGGCCCCTCGGACGGCAACAGTGCTTTCACCAGTACTTCCGTCTGGACGTCCTGAGCGAAAGATAGCAGCGCAAGCCGTAATCCAACGTCCTGTTTGTTGCGGGGATGAATGTCTTTGGCTTCACCGAGGTCGATAATCACCGCTTGGCCGGTGTTGCGAAGCGATTGGGCGGTCATGCTTTGCGCTTCCCGGAGTTCGGCCCAATCACTTTCAGACGGTTCCTCTTTGACGGCTTTGAAATTCGCAAGTTGCACGAAATAGAACGGGAAATCCCCTTGGCCCCATTCTTCCCGCCAGTTTTGGATCATCAACGGGAAAAGCGTTCGGTACTGGTAAGCACGCTTGGCGTTCGTTTCGCCCTGATACCAAATCGCCCCTTTGATCCCGTAGTTTTTGATCGGAACGATCATCGCGTTGTAGAGATACCCGGCGTTTTGATTGTCGCCCCCTTCCGGTTTTTGTACTTCCGCCGCCGCTTTGCGTTTCATGATTTCTTCGTAGCCTTTGTACTGGGAGACCACGTCGGGATTGATCCACGTTTCGCACGAGGAACCGCCCCAAGAGGAATGGAGCAAACCAATCGGGATGTTTGTTCTCTGATGAATTTCACGTCCGAAGTAATAACCGACGGCGGTAAAACCGGGGATCGTTTCCGGTGAACACTCGACCCATTTTCCGTCGAAGTCGTCTTTCGGTGTAGAAGAGCTGGCCCGGGGAACGGTGATGAGCCGGATATTCGGATAGTTTGCGTTGGCAATTTCGTTTTCCGGATCGTTGGAATCTTTGACCGTCCATTGCATATTCGATTGCCCGGAACAGACCCAAACGTCGCCGACGAGGATGTTACCAAGCTCGATGGTGTTTTTCCCGGTGATTTTCATTTCGAACGGACCGCCATGCGGCACGGGATCGAGCTTGAGCGACCATTTTCCGGTGTCGTCGGTCTTGGTGGTTTTCGTTTGACCGTTGAATTCGACCGTGATTTTCTCCCCGGCGTCGGCCCAACCCCAAAGTGTGTTGGCCAAGTCACGCTGCAAAACCATGTTTTCGCCGATCAAGGCGGGAAGTTTTACGTCGGCAAATAATACCGTCTGTGCGACCAATGCAAGACAAACGATCAATGGAAACAGCAAGATTCTCTTCATTTTTCTCTCTCCTGGGTTAGCCGCTGCACCCTGTGCAACGTATTTTCCTAAAACCTACAGCATCGCACCTCGAAAAACAAGACGGGACAATCAAATAGCAAGAGAACTGCAAAGTCCCTGGGAACGCAGGCATCTTGCCTGCGCGAAGCAGGCTGGAAGCCTGCGAACCCGGGGGCAGGCAAGATGCCTGCGTTCCCAGGGGAGGGCCTTAATTTCGATCTATTTTAAACAATGCAGTTCTCTTGAATCAAATAGACTGGTGGAACTTTGTTTTTGAGTAATGTGTGGTAAGTTAAGGGCATCAGGCGGCAGACGGCAGACGGCAGACCCTATTTCCTATTTCCTATTCCCACTTTGTTATGGACAAAGACAGCAATCCCCTTCCTGAACTCGCCAAGCGGCTTCTTGAGCTTGTCAACGTTCCCAATTATACTCCGGTGAAACCGAAAGCGTTAGCCCGATTTCTCCAGATCGGTCCTGACAACAGATCGGCCTTTCGTCGCGCTTTGAAAAAACTTGCCACCGCCGGCCTGATTGTTTATGGGGCAAACCGCCTGGTTTATCCCTTAAAAGACGGCGGACGACAGCAGACGGTAAACGGCAAGAATTTGGTTCTCGGCACGTTTCGCCGCAGTGCGTCGGGAATCGGGTTCGTCCGTCCGCGAAATTGGGACGACGCCGATTCGGAACCGCAGGACATTTTCATTCCGGCGCATTTCACGCTGGACGCCATGACCGGCGATTTGGTTGCGGTGGAACTTTTCGAAAAGAAAAAGCCCCGAAAAAAGCAGAAACACTCGCACTTTTCGGACTCCGAAGATCGCGGACCACGAGGGAAAATCGTACAAATTCTCGAACGGACCAAACAGCGGTTCGTCGGAACCTACTGCGAGGAAAACGGCTGGGGATACGTTCAAGTCGACGGAAATCAGTTTTATCAACCCATCCTGATTGTCGATCCGAGCGTGCAGACCGCCAAGCCCGGCGATAAAGTCGTGATCGAAATGCTCTGTTTTCCGACGCACTACCGCGACGGCGAAGCGGTGATCGTCGAAGTCCTCGGACCACACGGCGTTCCCGGTCTCGACACGCTTTTGATTCTTCGGGAATACGGATTGCCGGAACATTTTTCCGAAGCCGCACTCCGCGCTGCACGGGATCAGGCCGTGAAGTTCTTTGATGCTTTGCCGGAAGAACCGGATGAACCAAACGACGAGTATTACGAAAGGGTCCACGCCTACCTCGAATCCATCGGTCGAGTCGACTTGACGCATCAGGTTGCCATTACGATTGACCCGCCGGACGCCAGGGATTTCGACGACGCCGTTTCCCTGGAAAAAATGGACAACGGACACTGGTTGCTCGTTGTTCACATCGCCGATGTTGCTCATTTCGTGCCGGAAGGTTCGCCGATTGACTTGGAAGCCCAGGACCGTGCGACCAGCGTGTATCTGCCGGACCATGTGATACCCATGCTCCCGGAAGTGATTAGCAACTCCCTGGCGTCACTTCAGCCGAACAAAATCCGGTTTGCCAATTCCGTCTTCATGGAATTCACTCCCGAAGGAGTCCGTTGTAACACCATCGTCCGCAAATCCGCGATTCGAAGTACGGCCCGGCTGACTTATGAGGAGGTGCAAGATTTTTTAGACAGCAGACAGCAGACGGCAGACGGCAGAGAGGAAGAGAATTCTGCCAACTGCCAACTGCCGTCTGCCGTCTGTAGGCTACTGTCTGATTCCTTCGAGTTATCCCGGTTGTTACGAGCGAGACGCAAACGTCGGGGCGCGTTGGAGTTGAACATGCCGGACATCAAGATTGACCTGGACGACGATGGAAAAGTCGTTGGAGCGCACGCCGAGATTCAACGGGAAGCGAACGGGATGATCGAGGAATTCATGCTTAGTGCCAACGAAGCGATTGCCGAGCATCTCGAAGCAAGGGATATTCCTTTTTTACGCCGGGTTCACAGTAATCCATCTTACCGTAAAATCAAGGAGTTCACCGATTTTCTGCGGATGATGAAGCTCGACGACTTGGAACCGGAAGAACTTCTGGAAAGTCGATTTACGATCCAAAAAATTCTCGACAAGGCCAAAGGAACCCCGGCGGAGTCGGCGGTCCAGTTTTCCCTGCTCCGCGCAATGCAACGGGCAGTCTATTCCCCGGAAGAGGAAGGACATTATGCGCTTGCGAGCGACTGTTACACGCATTTCACGTCGCCGATCCGCCGGTATCCCGATTTGACGATTCATCGGCTTTTGTGGAGCGAAGAGGGCAAGCAGCGGGCCGATTCGTCGCTGCACTTTCTCGGAATTCATTGCAGCGAACGGGAACGCCGAGCTGAAGATGCCGAACGGGAACTGGTCAAATTGAAGCTGATCGATTTTATGAGCCGGAATATCGGAATGCAATTGGACGCCGTGATTACCGGGATGAATCCGTCCGGAATTTTCGCACAAGGAATCGAAATCCCTGCGGAAGGGCTGATTCCGATTGAAACGCTGCCGGACGATCATTACCGGTTCGACCGTCAGGCCCGTTCGATTATCGGTCGTCGCAAGAATCGGGGTTTCCGTCTCGGCGACCGCCTCCGTGTCGAGGTTGTCGCAGCGGACTTTAACGCCAGAGTGATCGATTTCCGGTTGGTTGTACGATGAACGGAAATCGTCCGGCTTTTCCCTTGAAAACAGGGAAGCCTGGCAATGAGGCTTACCGATTGGACTTCGCTTCCTGGGAGGAGAAGAAAACTCCGACAATCGCAAAAGCGACCCCGACGGCAATGAGCATGTTCATCGATTCACCGAAAAACAGGATTCCCAGAACCGCAAAGGTTACAATCTGGAACGCGGCAATAAGCGACATTTTCGTGGCACTGGCCAACAACAAAGCCTGAATCTGAAAGAAAAAGCCGACCAGGTTTGTTACACCGGCAAGACAAGCCCAAAACCAACACTCTTTCGGCACATTCGTAAATCCTTCCCAGCCGCCCCGTGTTAAGAAAACCACAGGGGCGTAATAAAGTACGCCGACGCCTGTCACGGTAATCATCAGTAACGTAATCGGAAAAGGGGAATACCGGCGTTCCTGAGAGGGATGCGTCGCAAGGTTGTGGCCGACCCAGTCGTGAATTCTGATCGATTCCCAGGCACCAAGCGAATGGTTGCGATGCTTGCGCATCAGATAGCGCACAATATTAAAATAAGTGGCAAACGCGAGTGCCGCCAAAGCGGAGGCCCCGATCCCTTGCAGAGTACGAATTGTCGAGCCGTTTTCGACGAAGGTTGTTAAATCGGCTGATTTCCCAAGACTTAACAGGAGCACCGCAATCAAAAGCAAGGCCATTGCTCCCCACTGCGAACGCGAAATTGAATCTTTAAGAGCGTATTTTCCGATCAAGGCCGTCGCGGTCAACTGGCACGCTTGAAGAGTGGGTGTGGCAATGATCAATCCGACCACGGCGTAAGCGAAAAGTTGATTTTGCGACCCGATCACCTGACAAATCAACGCGCCCACGAGGAGAAGCAGAAATAATCGTTTCGATTGAAAGCGGTATCGCCGCCGAAGCAGACGAAAGAATATCCAAGGGGCAAGAAAAACGACAGCCACCGTTTCTTTGACGGTAATACTCCACTCGATAGGAGCTTGCAGGTCGCCTAAATGCCGCAACGACGCATTGCAGACCGTATAAAGCAACATCGAAACGAGAGCAACCCAAGTGCTGGTCCAGGCGTGCATCAAAAAAAGCGGGGAAAAAAATTTACCAAACGATCTTCGTTCCAATCGACCCGATATGGAGCATGGTTTGGTCGTTGAATTGGGCGTCATAGGAGCCGGTGATGCTGGCACGGGAAGTGAGATTCCATTGGATTCCAGTTCCGGCGACGAGCCAATCACGTCCGAGGCTGTTACCGGACACCTCAAAACCGGGGGTGGGCGACGGGGAGAACCCTGCCGTCATGGTCGCATTTTGGTCAAGGTATTCGTGCATCCAATGTCCCTGGAGATACCATTGCATTGTCCGTTGGCCGTGTCCGATCCCTTTGACGAGTCGTCCGCCGACCATCGTTCTCAGGCTGTTCGTGAATACGCCGTTGGAACTCAGGGCAAAGCGAAGGTTCTGGTCTTCATCAAAACCGCCCTGGTGTTGATAAATGTACTGGATTCCGACAAACGGCTGCAACATGCCGAGCCGGGATTGCAGGGAGGTTCCCCGTTCGCCGTAGAAACTCGTCTGAACGCCGCTGAATTTCTGGTGTCGCTCCTCTCCAAAAACGAAGCGGTCGAATTTGTAGGAGTTGAACCCGACACCGCCGCTCATAATGCCGTATCCGAAGCGGTCGTCCCATTTCAGGTACAAACCGAGCCGGTTGTCGTCCGAGGTTCCTCTGCCGAGCGTGCTTTTGGTGTCAAGTTTCGTTTGACCGTATCCGTAATAGAATCCCAACCGGCGGGAAAGGTTGTTGGAGCAGCGTTCCAGGCCGAGGAGGCCGCCGTAAATATCGAGATCGTATCCGGCGGCGTTACCGTCCGGGTCGATGGTGCCAACCATGCCGTAACCGCTCAACCAGGCGGAAAGCCCCCGGTCGGCGAAGGCTTGACCGTAGTAGGAATCGCCGCTTCCGTCCCAGGTTGCGTTGGCAAACGCGCCGGGCCGAAGTTGTGTTGCGAGCGATTGGTTAAGCAGGCTTGTTCCCTGGACCTGGGCGGTTCCCATCGAGGAGTAAACCTGGCCGGAAAGCTCATCGACAAAATGCCGTCCGAGATCGGCATCCTCGGCGATGATTGATTCCAGTTCGCCGTAAGCGTCGCTTTCCTGTGGTGTCAAAATGGCATTGTCCGCAAGGTAGTTGAGGTAATTTCCCAGGTTTTTCTGGTTCTTGGTCCGCATGGATTCGAGGTAATCGAATGCGACGAACTTGTAGGTATAACGCTGGTTTTCGTCGTCATAAGTCCCGACGACTCTGGCACCATTAACGTTGTCCCGGAAGGAGAGCAGACTGTTGACTTCGAGCATTCCGCCATTGGTCGTGTCGAACAGTGTAAACGTATCGCCGATTTGAATATTGCTTGCGTTGACCATGACGATACCGCCATTGAGGATGGCCTTCGCGTCGGCACCGTCGATAGTGATTCGTCCGCCGTTTGCCGTTCCACCCCCGATACAATCAATTGAAAGCGTCGATCCGGAGAGAATACGCAATTCGTCGGTGATACGAAGCCGGGCATTTGTCGAGGTCAATTCCAAAGTACCGGCGGGGGCAACCTGGAGTTTGTTGACCGTTCCCGAAGCGTTGAAGGTTGCGCCGGAGAAGACCGACACGGTGGAGTGGAGCAGATCAACGCTTCCGGCCCCGGCGACATTGCCAAGTTGTAACGTCGTTCCACTTCCAAGTGAGATTTCGCCGGAATAGTTGTCATAGTTACCGGTCAACACGATTGTCTCACGCCCATTGATTGCCTGAAAATTGAGACGTTTCTCCCCTTCAATGTCGCCAGAAAGGGTCAATTTTGGTGCTCCGGAGTAATAGAACGTCAAATCTTCCTTAATGTTCACGTCGTTGGCAAATACCCGTGACGCGGCGTCTTCGTTTGCATAGACGACGATTCTCCGCCAATCGTCTTCCGCTCCGTCCGAGATCAACGTTCCGGTTCCGATACCGGTCTTTTCATTGAGAATGATGGTACCGTCAATCAACTGAACATTGCCTTCAAAATAATTGTTTTCGCCGATCAAATAGAGATTTCCTTTGCCGGTCTTAATGAAGTCTCCCGTTCCCTGAAGGTCGTACAGGTACAAGGCGTCGGAACCGGAGAGGGTTTCGACGATTCCGTAGTAATCCTTGATTTCAAGCCGGCCAAGCCTTTCCAATCCGTTGTAAGTGTTGATCGAAAGTTTGGAATTATTGAGAATCACGGAAGCGACATCGTTGGGATTATCGGTGTTCAGATATCTGCCGAGAGCACCTCCGGCGGAAACGCGGAGAACCGCACCTTCCTGAACGTCGACGGTTCCGGTCCACGATTGGCTTGTTCCATAGAGTTGCCAGTTGAACGCTTTGCCGTCCGGTCGCGGGTCATTGAGAATGATCGTCGAACCGCTACCACCGAGCAGTTCACCGTAATAGGCTTCGCCGGTTCCAGAGATCGTCAGCGTTTGATTGTTCACATTTAATTTCGCACCGGTCGCTCCGTCGAGCGTTTTCAGTTGGGCATCGACTTCCAGTTTCAGCGTCCCGGACTTTCCGATTGTAACATTATCAACGGAAGTTTCATTTTTCAAATTGACCGTTCCGGCGTTGACGGCCAGATGGTTCATCGTGTTTTGCAGGTCCAGATTCCACGTTCCCGTTCCTGATTTGACGAGCGAACCGTCCCCGATGATTGCTCCATTCAGACTGTAGACCCCGATGTCGTTGAAAGAAACGGTATTGCCGTTCAAATCCAAAATGGCGTCTCTCGAAAGGGCGAGTCCTCCGGAAAACTGGATTGTTTTGGAAGCCGGATCGAACTGAAGCGTTCCCTGATGCAGGTAGGTTACCCCTTGGTACGTTGCGCCGCCGCTGAGGAGTTGACCGCCGAAATGAATGGTGTCCGTCGTCTCGTTCAGGTTGATGAGTAACCCGCCGGATCCGCTGATCTTTCCGGTCAGCGTGAAATCGGTAACGTCTTCGCCGTTGGTAATGAGCAAACCGCTGGAAAGAACGGAGATGTTATTGTCAACGACCAAACCTTGCGTATCGACGCGGAGAACGGACTGTTCCGCAGACCCCATCAAAGCAACAATCGTTGCACCGCCCAAGCCGGTCGTCCATTTTTCCCCGGTTTTTTCCCCGGTCAATGAAAGCGTGCCCACATTGAGCTGCACTTGCGAAATCTGGTTCGCCGTAGAATAGGTCGTGCCAAAGTTGGAAAGCGAAAAAACCTGGTCTTTGTTTCCCATGTTCATCATGAGGGTACCATTACCGGTAATCTGTCCGGTCAGATCGAGTGTAACATTTTTACTGGTCGCCCACTCCTCGGCCACTCCGACTCGAAACGGCGTTTGGGTGTTGATCTTAATATTGTTTTCGAGCGTCAGGGATTCGAGACCGGTTTGTAGCATGTTTCGCTTCAATTCCGTATCGGTACTTGTTACGGTAAGCATCCCGCCGCCGAGGGCTTTTTCGTGATTCAATTGAATCGTACCGTTTTCAAGTCGGGTCGTGAAATCATTGGTATTTGTGTTATCTCCACCGAGCATGAGCAGACTTGTTCCGGTTTTCACAAGTGCCCCCGATGTGGTGTGATCGGTTACGATTTTTCCGTCGAACGCCATAATTGTGTCACCGAGAACCGTTTTTCCGTTACCGGGAATGCCGAAAGCGTACTCGTCTCCCCCGATGGTGAGCGTTTTCCCCATCAGGCGAACCTCCGAATTTCCCTCACCGCTCAGATAGCCGATTGTTGAGTTGGTCTGTAATTCCAGAACGCCGCCGTTGATTAAGGACACTTCTCCCTGACCGTGAATCGCTTTACCGTTTTGGAGAACCAGTGTACTTGCATCGACTTCCGTTTTGCCCAAGTGGGTGTTTTCACTTTGTAAGACGAGTGTTCCGCCTCCGATGACAGAAACCCCACCGGCGTTTCGCTTGAGTTCGGCAATGGCTTCTTCCGTATAATTGGCAAAGTTGGTCGTTGCACCGGCAGGGCCGCCGAGACTTTGGGTGGAAGACATCGTGGTTCTTTTGGGATCACCACCGGAAGGATCGGCCGTGTTAAACGTAATGTTTCCCCCGGCGAAAACGGCGTTTCCGACTCCATTGCTGGTTAGGGCACTCCCTTGGGCCGAGTTGCCTTGAAACGGCGAGACGGAGTTGGAGTATTGAACGGCAAGTGACCCTTTCGACTCCACGAACACGGCTCCCCCGGCACCGAATCCCCCTTGAACGAAACTGTTCGGATCGTATCCGACCGCTTTATTGTCTTTGAATGTTACGTCAACCAAGGAAACATCGCCGCTTTTGATATAAATCGCGCCGCCAAATCCGGCTCCGGAATTTGTGCCCGTTCCCCCGTTCGCAACGCAAGCGGTGAATTGCAGATTCTCGAACGCAATCGGCGAATTTTCGTTTGTCGAGAGAATGAATCCCTGGTACTGCCCTTTCCCGTCGATAGTTGCGTTGCCATTCGAGGTAAACACGAATTCCGTGTTACTGCTTGCAGGAACCTTGATCTCGTTGAGGTTTTGGGTGAGCGTGATCGAGCCTGTCAAGACGAATTCGACCTTCTCATGGACGGAATATGTCCCATTATTGATTGCGACAATCGCGTTTCGCAGGTCTCCTTCATTTTGGATTTGGACCGTGTGAAGAGCAGCGGCCTTGGCGAGAGGGACAAATCCGAAAAGGACCAGAAAAACGAGGAGAAACAGTCGGGAGGGGGAATGGTTCATTATTCTTCTCCAACGGAAGGGGGAGGGATCAATCATTGTTAATTTAGCCACCGCACCCTGTGCGGTGTTTTTGATTTTTCGAAAAATTGCGGGCGAATCATACGAAACGCTCAAGAGTAAATCAAGAGCAAGAAATGCGCAAAATGGATTGCCTATCGGACTAATTCCGCAAACTGGGTAAGATAGAAAGAATTTGCAACGTTTTTCATGCGGCACGGATACAAATTCGCTCGATTTTCGTCGCTTGACCGGTTTCCGAGTCAATTTCCACGACCGTTCCGCACATTCTCAGGTCGCCGGTTGCGACATCGTAGGTCGTTGGCCGAAAAGTTCGGACCGATTCGAGCACCTTGCTGATTTTTCGACCGATAATGCTTTCGAACGGTCCGGTCATACCGACATCGCACTGAAACGCGGTTCCGCCGGGCAGAATCTGTTCGTCCGCCGTTGCAACGTGGGTATGCGTTCCAAGCACGGCGGAGATGCGGCCGTCCAGATATCGGCCCATAAGCTGCTTGTCGCTTGTCGCTTCAGCGTGAAAGTCGAGCAAAATCGCCTTAAGTTCCGGATTTTTTTGCCGAATTTCTCCGAGAATCAAATCGGCAGCCCGAAAAGGACAATCGACCGGGCTCATAAAAACCCGACCGAGCAGGCAAAAAACGCCGACCTGAACGCCGGAAGGGGCTGTGAGAATCGTAAACCGTTTGCCGGGAGCTTCCTGGGGAAGATTACCGGGGCGAACGATCCGTTTTTCCGCGTCAAGCGTTTCGAAGATTTCCTTCTTTTTGAAAGCGTGGTCGCCAAGCGTAATGCAATCGACGCCGTAGTCGATCAGTTCGTGGTAATTGTCGCGGGTGATCCCGGAACCGCCGGCACTGTTTTCGGCGTTCGCAACGACAAAATCAAGAGAATACTTCTTTCTGGCGAGCGGCAAGACCGCTTCCACGACTTTCCGTCCCGGTTTGCCGACAATATCACCAATTAAAAGTAAACGCATTGCGGCATGATATACGAAACGCCCCTTTTTGTTAAGGGGTCAGGCCTAAACACTGTAAAACCAAAGACCGGGTGTACGCAATTTCAATTGTATGTTTGGGTAAGATCGACAATATCCCAACAGGGTAAAACAAGGTAACCGGGGGTGAGTGGTACTCCACGAACCCCCGGTTGGCATCTCCCAAAACATCGCCTCCAACGGAGGCACACAAGCGGCGAATTATGGCACCCCGTTGGGGTGCAAAATTGATTTGCGGCCTGTTTTCCGGGGGTTCGACGAGTACGTCTCATCCCCGGCTACCTTGTGTACCACCGTTGGTGGCAAAAAATTGCCCAAAAAATTTGCGTACACCCCGTAAGATCGGCGGTCGTTCTTTTTCAGTACCTTTACCCATTTCGTATGCCCGTTGCATTGCTTGTTCTTTTTTGATAGTATCTGAAACGGAAGGGGCAAGCACAAATAGGTGACCGCCTTCTTGGATGTTTTCAAAACTACCGATGTATTCACGGAAACGGTCCAATATCGCATCGTTTGGAACCAAATACGTGAAGGGAATCATGGGTGTGGAGACAATCAAGTATGCCGTTTTGTTCCGTAATTTTCCGTGTGTTTTTTGAAACTCCAATATGCAACGATACACTTTTTCGGCGTGCTGACTGAACCTATGAGACGAAGAGGTAATAACGACAATATCTGCTTCCGCAATCATATCGTAGAGTTTCTTCCATTGGGCACCACATGTATGATTATCGACACTTATACAGACGAAATGAGTACAATGATTAATACACTGTCCCCAATCAGAAAGATAAATTTTTCCTGCTCTCTCATGTCCACTTTCCTGTGCTCCTCGAATAAACTCATCGCTGAGCGTATCCAAATAATGGTCTCCATTTCTTCTATCCGATAAAACCAAAACTTTCTTACACATTGGTATTTTGAACGATTCGTGTTTTATGACCGCAATCACACAAGATTATGCATTTTTTCACGCAATCACGATTGCGGCTCTGATTTGTTTGATCTTTGAAACTTCCGTATTAACAAAACCGCCGTCAGGATCAAGCATCCGTAAGCGAATACATCGCCGTAAGCGGTATAGAAACTTTTGCGTCCGTCAGGCTGTATCTCGCTAATGAAGGAAACCGCTTCCTTGCGTTTTCCCCGATTGACGATCTTTCCTGTGGCGTCAATGTACGCGGAAATTCCGCCGTTGGCCGCCGTGATGTACGGTTTGCGATTCTCGACCGCCCGAAACACCTGAGTTGCCAGTTGCAAGTCGATTTGCGACGTGAAATAAAACCAGCCGACGTTCGAAAGATTTATCAAAATGGCCGGTTCCTTTCCTTGACGCCGCAGTTCGGCAACCTGTCCGCGGACCAAATGCGGCACCAACCCTTCGAAACAAATATTGGCCGATAAAAAAACATCAGTTCCCGGAATCGGAATCGCAACCGGTTTGGTGCCGCGACTGGCGGTTTGGCAAAGCGTTTTGAGCGGGAAATCGTCTGGTAAATACCCTGCGAGCGGTACATATTCGCCGAACATGACCAAGTGGACTTTATCGTAACGCGGTCCGACGGTTTGCGTCAGGGGATCGACAAGCACCACCGAATTCAAACGGTTTTCTTTTTCTTGCGTGAAGGAGTACGTCGAAACGCCCAACAGGAGCGGCGTGTTCCAGCATGACGCCATACTGAGCGGAAATTTCCGGCTTTCTTCGAGGGCTTCCTCCGGTGTCATGTCCCAGTCGTCGGGTGTAAATCCGTCGCAAAATTCAAACATCGGGTACGGATATACGGTTTCCGGCCAAACGATCAAATGGAGCGGTTTGCTGTCCTTTTCCGCTTGCTTGACGGCGTCCTCGGAGAGCTTGCAGTATTGCCGAAACGTTTTTTCCCCTTGTCCTTCCGGCGGATTGAGCGTTACGGGATAATTTCCCTGCGTCGCCGCAATACGAATCGGCGGCGATTGATCGTCGGAGGTAACGTTAGGCGTCTGATACCACCCGTAAGCGAGCATGAAAAGCAAAACGCCCAGGGCGGCAGTGAGCGGAGTTTTACGCGGATTTAACGGGACAAAAATTCGTTCCAGGCAACATCCCAGGAAGACGATTTGTGCTCCGACGAGATATTGCCCACCAAGGTCGGCGGTTTGAATCAGGAGCGGAACCTTGTAAAGCGAATGTTCCAAAGCGGCAGGCGAAAATCCGCCGAAAACGTGATTGCGGAACCATTCGACGCAGACCCAAACGACCGGGCAAACGAAGTACGTGGGCAGAGGATACCGCCGGGTCAAATGACGTGACACCGCAATAAAAACCGGCAGATAAACCGCCAGATACGCCGAAAGAGCGATCCAGCCGAGACTTGTGAGCGGATGCGGGAAGCATATCCAAAACGTTGTCGCAAGCCAAAACCCGAACGCACACACCCAGATTTTTGTGTACCGAAATTGCGTTTCGGCAAATGTTTCACAGCGAATCAGTCTTGCCCAGATTGCCGGAACAAAAAAAACGAGCGGCCAAAGGTTCACCTCCCAACAAAACACCGCCGGTGATGCAAGCAGGTACAACACAACCGAGAAAAGAGCGGTCCAAAATATTTTGTCAAAAAAAGATTTCATTTTCTGTTAATTCAAACCGTAAACAAATGGTAACTCAAAACAGTCAAGGGCATCGGGAATCGGGCATAGGTGATAAGTGAAAAACTTCCTCCAATTTCCGATGCCCGATGCCCTATGCCCGATGCCCTTAAATTTCAACACTTTCTCCGGTTTCAATACCATTTCGTTTACACTTTGAGTTAACTTAATATCTCCGCCCAGGCGTTGAGAAGCGTTTCGTTTGCAGCACAGAGGAATTTCGGGTCTTCCAACGCGATCGGGCCGCCGTTGGTGGAAACGATTACTCCGCCGGCCTCCTGAAGCAGCAAGGCTCCGGCGGCGATGTCCCAGGCGTTGGTGCTATAGCCCCACATGGCGTCAAACCGGCCTGCCGCAACGTAGGCCAGGTTTAACGCCGTCGAGCCGCTCCGGCGAATCGCTTGTGCAATCGGAACCGCTTTGAGAAACGCCTGGAGGTCTTCGCAATCCAGTTGCGTATTCGGTGGAAAACCGACCGCAACCAGCGAGTCTTCCGGTTTCTTAACGTTGCTCACGCAAAGACGAACGCCGTTCAAAAACGCACCTTTTCCCTGTTCGGCGGAAAAGAATTCTTCCGTTACGGGATTGTAAACGACGCCGCAAAGCAGTTCGTTTCCCCGGGCCAGTGCGATGGACGTACAGAAAAACGGAACCTGGTGTACGAAATTCGTCGTTCCATCGAGCGGATCGACGACCCAGCAGAACGAATCCGGATTGTTTCGGTACGAATCGGCGGAAGCCCCCGGAGTCTCTTCGCCGAGAAATTCGTGATCGGGAAACGCTTTGCCGACGATTTTTCGGATCGTTTCTTGGGCTTGCGTGTCGGCCTCGGTTACGAGGTCGGCCTGACCTTTTTCGCGGAAGCCGATCTTGCCGACTTTTTCTTTCAAGACCGCACCAGCGGCACGAGCGGCGTATTCGCAGATTTTAAGGTAAGAAGGTTGCATAATTTTGTTGTGTTGATATCGCCGCACAGGGTGCGACGGCTAAATTCTATCCCCCATTATACCAAATTTTCAGGACCGTGTTCCAAGGTTGCCGGACGAACGCTTCCCGGACCGTTTCCGCTTGCGGGTGAAGCTGCGAATACCGGATTCCAAAGCCTCGCATCGTTGTTCCGGCCCGTTTGACCCCATACAGCTCTTCCGCAAGCCGGTAATGCTCTTCGAGAATGTCCCGTTGCTCCCGGATCGTCGGCGGAGCGGGAAGCGGTTTGCTCTCCATGAGCGCACGAACCTCACGAAACAACCAGGGGTTGCCGATGATACCACGAGCCAACGCGATTCCGTCAACGCCGGTTTCCCTCATTCGTGACAGGCACGTTTCCGCCGTGAAAAGATCGCCGCTTCCGACGAGTGGAACATGTCCCCAATTGCGGGCGACAAGCCGCTCCTTGACTTCCCGAACGAAATTCCAGTCGCTCAAGCCCGTATAACGCTGTTTGACCGTGCGGCCATGCAGCGTGATTCCGGCGATCCCCAGGTCGAGCGAACGGTCCGTGATTTCGTGAAATTTCCGTACGCTTTCTTCGGAATCGTCGAACCCTTTTCGCAGTTTGATTGTCAGCGGAATCGAGTCGGGCAAGGCTTGCCGAACACGTTGAACGATTTTTGCGGCGTTTTGCGGATCGCTCATCAGGTATCCGCCTCGGGACCGACCGAGCACCTTTTTGACCGGACAGGCGAAGTTCAAATCGATCAAATCGAATCCGGCGTCGACGAGTTTAAGAGCGGCAGAAACGAATGTTTCCGGTTCGCTCCCCATGAGCTGCGCTCCGACCGGATGTTCGTCCTCTTCGAGGTGCATGTAGAGTTTCGCCTTCCGGCGTGAAACGGCAACGACAAACTGGTCGAGCAGGACTTCGCAAAGCGTGAACTCCGCACCGAGTTTCCGGTTGATTCGGCGCATCGGGGCATCGGAATACCCGCTCAATGCCGCCTGAATCGCAGGAAACGCAATGCTTAATGGACCAAAATGTAGCATATCTCATTACGAACGAGTTTGATATTTGAACGTAATTCGTAATTCGTAATTCGTAATTAACTCAAAAGTTCCAATTCATCCCGGCAAAGAAGGAGTAGGACGAGTATCCGGCGGCAAAATCGCTGCAAAATCGTCCGTACAGATCGAGGCATTTTCTCATCGATAGCGTGAGATTCATGCCGAGGAAAACGCGGTCTTGAACCATCGTTGCATCCGGAACACGGTACACGGTCGCACACGGCACCCAGCAACCGGAGGTGATCAGATCGTATTCAAATTGATGAACGTATCCGCCGAAAAACCCCGGTTTGACGGTCGCAAGCGGTCCGGAAAATTTCCAGCCGTATCGACAGCCGACGGTACACATCGTCAATGCGTTGTCGTCCAGGCCGTCATCCAAAATCGTGCGTCGTAACGAAAAAAACGGTTCCGTTTTGGTCATGCCGCGATCCCAATGAATCCCGAGTTCGCCGCCGAGACTCCATTGGTTTTTCCAATCGGTGATTCGAAATTCGCCGCCGGCCGTTCGGTGTGTTTCTTTGTATTGCCCGCTGCCGAATCCCAAGTCGGCGTCGAAGTACCAGCGATTTCCCGTCAATTTCGTGTAGAATAATCCTTTGACGGAGGGAATTTCCAAGTCGAATGAGCGGTTTTTTTTCTCTGCCGTCGTTATATCGCCGCCGAGTCCGAATCCGAACTGGGCAAACGCTCCCAAGCGTCGGTCGTACCCGGCCATCAAGCCGAATTCGTCGCCGGATAGTTCTTTTTGCGCATTGTCCGAGGTGAGGTTTGAAAAACCTCCGTAGGCGTTGTACCAAACTCGCTTTCTTGCGTCCCCCAGAAACAACCGGGTATCATTTCCCCAGCAGCATTCCGCCGACAGGAAGACGGCTAGCAAAATCGTGAAGAAAGGGTACAGGGTACTGGGCATGGGAGATAGAACTCAAACTGTAAACAACTGAATTTTTTTGCCACGGAATACACGGAAAAACACAGAACCTGAACAAAGAAAATGAAAAAACTCTTCAAAAATATTTGCCTCCTCACCAAAATCTGTGGGTAAATTCTGGCTCCGGCAGCTTGCCAAGAGCATGATATAACGAGGTTTCGAGCGTTTTTTCAGTGCGAAAACCGTAGCTTTTTCTCATCGTCAATTTCACTTTG
>Ga0209628_10000147_pt1 | contig 38473 bp, 33 predicted proteins | sample TergutCu122P4_FD_187285 | JGI IMG/M metagenome (GOLD analysis project Ga0209628, IMG submission 187285) | Cubitermes ugandensis P4 segment gut microbial communities from Kakamega Forest, Kenya - Cu122 P4 (SPAdes) (version 2) | ecosystem: Host-associated > Arthropoda: Insects > Digestive system... | reverse complement strand
AGCAATGTTTGAACCGATTGTATTTTGTTCAACCTTATATCCTGTGCATTCATCTAAAAAAATACCCGTTTGTGTGCTTTTGAGTTCCATATCCGAACGTGTGATCTGAAGTGTATTGTGGGTAGCAATTCTTACTCCAATATAGTTATCTTGAAATTGACTGCGGTCAACTTTGATGGCATATTGATTGCCCGTAATGTAGGATTCGATGGCTTTATTAAAACCTTTGAAAATAGAAGCTGAACCTAAAATTTTACAATCTCCGCACAACGAAGTAACATCAACCAAATTACAAAGTTCATCCACTAAAAAACCGGCACTTTCGGTATATATTGCATTTCCTCTGTCGGACATATAAGTAGAAATATTGTTTTCAAATTTACAACCGTAAATCTTAACGCCCGAAACGCCCCATAAGGTTATGTGATGTGAAAAAGAGGTGTTATTTGCGGCAAAAAAATTATTATCATCCACAATAAAATTACAATTTTTAAAATAGCTGACATTTTGGGCAATCCTAATGTTGCCAATACAGGCTAAATTCGGATAAGACAAAAATTCTACACTTCTGCGGTTGTTATAAAAAGTAGCGTTATCGGCATAAATAATTCCGCCGGCTTCTTCATAGGCGGGGGTTCCGTTAGGTTTAATATTGCTGGTAGAGATGGCATTTCTGGCGTTTTTAATCGTTGCGCCATTTTTCAGTTCCAACACGCCTTGATTTGCCGGGGTTTGCGACTTGCAAAAATCTCCGGCAACGAGAATGCCCTGCCACAGTTTGTTTGGGCAGGCGTTGGTTAAAGTTGTGCCGTCTATTATCAATTTGCTGCCCGGTTCAATAATAACTTTTGCATTCTCATAGAAACGCAAGGTGGAATTAGTAAAGGTTACGGTGGTGTTGTTTTTTATACGTAATTCATCGGTGATAACAAAATTGACATTGGTAAGGGTTTGATTATTGGAAAAAGTTAGGTTATCAAAGGAACAGTCGCCACAATTGGTTGTGGTTTGGCAATTGTTTTTTACTACGATAATTTCATCATACAGTCGGGTATTTCCGGCAGAAAGCACCTCGTAAGTAGAGATGACAACCATATTGGAGGAAACAGTTACGTGGCTGTAGGTTGGTTTTTCGGTTTTACCCAAGCGCCCGGTGAAAAGAGAAGGGTAATCTTGAATATCGCTACAACAATTCATTTCATTGAAACAAAAAGGTTCCTTTGGTCCTCTTGATGAACTATTCAAAAAATACAATGTGCCTTCCTTTACATTGAAAATTCCACCAATTTTACCACTTATATTAAGTCTTTGACTACATTCTTTTTGAACATTTTGCACATTACTTACCGCTCCCGGAACTATCGTATAATTGGTTTTTGTTCCTAACACTTCAGAAACAATCGGACCAAGCACTTCATACACATGAGTGTGTCCTTGAAAAGCAATATCAATATTCAAATCTTCAAAAAAAGTAGCCATGGCATTACGCCAAGCCGTTACTTCCGGACTGGCTTGATGATTACCACCGGTAAAAATTGATTTGTGGTAATACACAATACGCCATTTAATATCTTGGTTTTGGGGATTTTCTACTATGTCTTGCATCCATTTTTTTACATTTGTAATATAACCCGTATTGTTATATAATTCCCCATTGAGGGCAAAGAAGAGTGCATCGCCATAACTAAAAGAATAAGTACTACTACCTTGCGGGTCGGTTGGAAAATCTTCGGTATGGAAATGGCTTTTAAAGTTATTGCGGGGCGATACATCGTGGTTGCCCTGTACCGGAGCAAAAGGTGTTTTTAGAAGCAGGTCTTGTTGGGTTTCAAAAAATTGTTCCCATTCCCATTCGGCATAGTTTGTTCCTCCCCAGGTTTCCACAAAGTCGCCACAATTCAACCAAAAATTCACATTTTGATGTTTGGCAAACGCCGTATGGGTAGTAGTTTGCGCAGTATTAAATTGAAAGTAGTTTATCGACTGCGGGTCTGTCGTATAGACAAACGAAAACGCATCTTTATTATCTTTGGCGGTGGTAAACGTGCCGATATTGCTCCAATGGTCATTTACGCCCCCCACACGAAACGAATAAGTAGTGCCGGGAAGTAATCCGGTGGCTACCGCTTTATTTTCGGTGTAAGATTTTAGAGTTGGGATACCAATGCCTGCTTCGTTCCACAGATTGTTATCTGATACATTGTAGTTTAAGTTAGTACGTGGTGTAGTAGTAGCATAAATTGGTGTAGCGTTTGAAAAGGCACTGTGGTTAGTGGCTATACCTTTCACAATCTCCAACTTTCCACCTATTATATTTTCATTGTTATACCAGTTGAAGCCCATTCGGGTTTTCGGGTCTCCGTTAATATTCATCACAATGTTGTAGGGCACTCTTTTGTCTTTCAAACTGTTGATGGCGGTTTCAAACAAGACTAATTTTGCACTGTTAAAAGGATCATTTATCGCACCAGTCCACCGGCGTTTCAATTCTGTCCACGATGGGATTGTGTGCTCTGTTGAATCTTTTGTTTTAGCAATATCAATCAGTTCCTGAAGTGGCTTCTGAGAAAAAGATGAAAAACTGCATAGCAGTAATCCTGTAAAAAGAAGTAAACATATTGTTTCCTTTTTGATAAAATAAAATTTTTTGTTCATAACTATTCTTTTTTAATGATTAATGGGTAATGATTAGTGATTAATGTTTTATTACTTTTTTTGTGATAACTCCTTGTTCCGTGGTTATTTTTATAAAATAAATTCCTGTTGTTAAATGTGAAATATTAATTTTTTTAATTGAGGATTGAGGATTGAGGATTGAGAATTGTTTTCTCCCATAAATATCAAAAACCTCTACATTGCCAATTGTCAATTGTCCATTGTCCATTGTCAATTCTCCCGTGGTTGGATTAGGATAAACTTTTATTTTTTCTTTTTTTTGAGGGGTTATTATTCCTACATCAGAATATGTAAAACGCATTGTCCCGCTCAATTCACAACCTTCATGGTTGGTTTGTACTGTAAAATCGGTATACCACACATTCTTGTCAATATTTTTAAGAATACCATCATAATAACTAATTGCACTGTGTTCAAATATAGGACTATTTAACAAAATAGAACAAGTGTATTCATTTGTTTCATTTTTAATTAAAGTAAGTGATACTCTTTGGTCGCGTCCTGAAAATCCTTGAATATCTAACCCTGTTAAGTCAAGATTAGTAAGATTATTTTCATAACAAAGTATGGTGCTGAAAAATTTACAATTTGATAGATTAAGTTCAGACAGATTATTTTCGGGGCAAGAAAGAGATAATTTTTGATTAGAATTTGGCAACTCAAGTTTTGTTAATTTGTTTTCATCTAAGCTTAATTGTTGCAATTGGTTGCAATTGGTAAGATTAATCTCAGTTAATTGGTTGTAATGGGCCCACACCCGTAAAAGTTGCGGATTATTGCTTAAATCCAATTTAGTAATTGAATTAAATCCGCAATTAAAATGTATCAATGATTGCAATCCTGTAAATGAAATTTCACCTGTAAGCCCTCCATATTCAACTGTAAAATGAGTTAGTTGTTTGGGGATTTCATCGTTCCAACCAGTAAATACTCCGAACCATGTTTCCGGCGCATCGGGTGTTGCCTGCAAACCATTGTTGGCAATGAGATTATTAATTAACTGTACGGCGTAAGGGTCGTAAGTTTGGGCTTTTACGTTAAAACTAAATGCCAAAAAGCATATTAGCAAGATTATAAATTTGGGGTTTTGTGTTTTCATATTAAATAGATTTTGGGTTAATAATTGGTTTTGCAAATAAACATGAATTTTTTATATTACACACAGACGGATAAAAACGTTTTTCAAAAATTTATAGAGGAAAAATAAAAAAAATATTCACTCGGCGGCATTATTTTTCAACATTTTTTTGGCTTTGTAACACGCCAAATACAAACCTACGATAATTTTAATTGGCAGAATATCAATAATTTCAAAAAAAAATCACTTTACCCCTTGACAAACGCCTTTTCTATGTGTATATTCGCGGCGTTGAACTCATTGTACTAATATAACTAATACATTACTCATTATGAAGAAGTTTGTTGTTTTTTTGACCCTCTTACAGGCGTTTTTTTCCTCTTTTTCTCAAATTTCAGACCATTTTTTCGATGGAAATTTCCCCAATTGGATGGGAAATAGAGAACTGTTTATCGTAAATAGCAACCACGAATTACAACTCAATGCCACCGAAGCCGGAACGGCATATTTATCACTACACACGCCACGATTTCAAGATGGCTGGGAGTGGATGTTCTATATACGAATGCCTTTTGCTCCCTCAAACAATAATTTTGCCCGTGTGTATCTGTCTGCCAATACCACCGACTTAACTTCCATGTTTTTAAAAGGTTATTATCTGCAATTTGGGGAAAATTTAGCAAAAGATGCGATTGAACTTTTTTTCCAAAACGGATTAAACCATACTTCTGTTTGCAGAGGAAAAGATGAAAGAATTGCCAATAGTTTTGCGATAAATGTAAAAGTAAGATACACAGAGCCGGGGCATTGGGAAATTTTAACGGATGAACACAAAACAGGATTGTACGAAACAGACGCCAAAGGTGTTAGTGTAGAGCAATTTGAACACGTTGCACTGGGCGTTTTTTGCAAATATACAGTTTCAAACAGCAAAAAATTTTACTTTGACGATTTCTATTTAGGACCACCGATTATTGACACGGTAAAACCTGAAGTGATTGCCCTGCACCCACAACAAGACGGAAAAACGTTACTTATCAAATTCTCTAAAAATGTAACGCCCGAAACCGCTTTATTATCATCAAATTACAAAATAAACGACACTATTCAGCCCGATGTGTGTGATTTTGTGAACAATGATTTTTCATGGGTTAAGCTCATTTTTAAAGAGGATTTTATGGATAGAGAAGAAAATTTTATTCAAATAGACCAAATTTATGATGTGGCTGGGAATAAAATGAAAGAATTTTTGGGAATATTTAGTTTTGCAAAAATTCGCAGAAATGATATTTTGATTACGGAGATTATGGCAAAACCAAATCCTGTAGTGGGGTTGCCAAATTGTGAATACATTGAACTTCACAATTTTGGAGTTCCGGAAACCGTAGTTTTAAAAAATTGGAAGTTAAGAATTAACAACGCAAACAAAAACTTGCCGGAAATTCAAATTCCGCCAAATCAATATGTTTTTATTATTGCCAATTCATGTAATGAGTATGATGATGAAACAGAAAATAATATGTATCGTGTTTCCTCTTTGGGAATTGCTGATGCCGGCACGCAAATTGTGCTCTTTAATGAATCGGATGAAGTAGTGCATGAGGTCTCATTTTCAAATACATGGCATCGAAACAAGCAAAAAGCAGACGGGGGGTGGTCGTTGGAAATGATAGATACTCAAAATCCTTGTACGGGTGAAAATAATTGGGATTCATCTGTTTCCGATTTGGGCGGTACCCCCGGTAAACAAAATTCCATTTTCGGTTCAAACCCAGATGTAACGCCTCCCGAAATTGAAAAAGTAACCCTAGTTGATTCAATGTGTTTGCGTGTATTTTTTACGGAAACCATTTTTTACGATGCTGAAAAACTAACGCAACTGTTTGAAATTGACAGAAATATAAAGGTTGCTTCGGTAAGTGAAGCGCCTCCGCACAACAATGTTTTAAGAATTAACCTGCAAAATCCACTTCAACCCAATGTACTTTACACACTAACTATGAAAGAGACGCTTTGGGATTGCGTTCAAAACCCGGTAGGATTGAATAAATCGTATCGCTTTGCCCTTCCAAGCGCCCCGCAACCTTTAGACGTAGTGATTAATGAAGTACTTTTTAATGCTAAAAACAGCACCAAGGCTGAATTTGTGGAGTTGTATAATCGTTCGCAAAAAGTTATAGATTTGGCTTCTTTGCGCATTGGTTCCGGAGGCGCCGACCTTCCCGATAAATCGGCAATTGCGGTGAGTAGCGGCTTTTTACTGTTTCCCAACGAGTATGTTGTTTTATGCAAACACAAAAAAATCACCGAAGAACAATATTATGTTCCTTACCCTGAACGACTTATACAATGCGATTCGATGCCGTCTTATGCCAATAGTTCCGGAGTAGTTTTTTTAAGCGATAAATCATTTATCACTATTGACCGGTTTCAGTATAATGAAAAAATGCACTATCCGTTGCTTACTTCCGTTTCGGGCGTATCGTTGGAGCGTGTGAGTGTTGAAAGAGAAACGCAAAATGAAAACAACTGGAAATCGGCAGCAGAAAGCGTGGGTTTTGCCACTCCGGGTTATCAAAACTCTCATTTTTCTAACAATCAAGAATTTAAAGACATTTTGAAAGTTGTGCCCGAAGTTTTTTCGCCCAATCAAAAAGGATACAACGATTATGTAGAATTTCACTGTAGTTTTCAAGAAAGCGAAAACAGAGTGAGTATTGCCATTTTTGACCGGCAGGGGAACTTGGTCAAAACCATTGCCAATAACCAAATTTGCACCCGGCATGAAGTGTTTCTTTGGGATGGCGTTTCCGAAAAAAACTACCGGCTTCCCCCTGATCTGTATGTTGTAAAAATGGAATACTGGAATTTAAACAGCAAACGAAAAACGATAAAAAAAACGGTCGGGGTAGTTTATCCGTGAACTTTTAAATATTGTTTTTAAAGTGAAAAAACTATAAAATCATACCCTATAAGGTATAAATTAAAAAAATAATTGTATTTTTGCACCCGATAAGGTATAAATTAATTTTATATGGAATATATTGAATTACAGAAGTACATAAAGCAACTGCGAAAACAGTACCATTTGACACAGATTGATTTGTCGGAAAAATCTGGAGTTGGCTTGCGATTTGTTCGAGAATTGGAACAAGGAAAGCCGAGTTTACGAATGGATAAAGTGAATCAAGTATTAAGCCTTTTCGGTTCGGAGTTAGCACCTGTTCCGATGGATAGAAGCAAACTCGGAGTATGAAGCAAGCTAAAATTTACATACGTAACAAGTGTTTATTTTGTTATCAGGAATTGAAAGAAAATCAAACGGATTTTCATTCGGAATGCTCCAAGAAAGTATTTGGTTCAACGTTACCGCCGATTTTACCCTATACACGTGAAAATTCTCTTTGTATGCTTCCAAAAAAGAACAATATATGCTCTCTCCTGCTTATGATATGCTTTCTACTACATTAGCGATGCCGGAAGATACGGAAGAATTGGCTTTAACGCTTAATGGAAAAAAACGGAATTTGAATCGAACTGATTTTGAAAAATCGTTTTCGCAGTCAGGGTTAGAATCAAAAGTAATAAAAAATCTATTTTTCTGTTTTGAAAAGGTACTTTCTCAATGGCAGGCTTTTGTCGAAATGTCGTTTTTGAGCGAAGAACAAAAGACGAAATACAATAACATAATTGTGGAAAAATTGAATTTGTTGAAGTAAAAAATCAAAAAATATGCACATTATTAATATCGGAAACGAACTGCTCTTCGGCAAAACCATCAACACGAATGCCGCATTTATTGCTGAAAAATTGTATGAAACCGGCATTGAAGTTGAAAAATCAATAGTTATTCCGGATAATCCGGAAATTATTTTTAGAACGATTGGGGATTGTTTTAAAGAAACCGATTGGATTATCACCACCGGCGGGCTTGGTCCTACCAAAGATGATATGACCAAAAATGTGATAGCCAAGTATTTTGAGGTGGGTTTTGAAGTACACCAACCTACCTTGGATATGGTTGTTAAAATGTTCTCGGATAGAGGTTTGGAGGCTGGAGAAATAAATAGAAAACAGGCGGAAATACCCATGGGGGCGATTGCTTTGACTAACAAAAACGGGACTGCTCCGGGACTTTGGCTCGAAAAAAACGGCAAAACTTTAATTGCCTTACAAGGAGTGCCTTTTGAAATGCAGGAAATTCTTGTTGAAGCGGTTATTCCTTTACTCAAAGAAAAATACAAGGGTGTTCATGCAGTAGTTCATAAAAACATTCTTACTTCAGGAATGGGTGAAAGTATGTTGGCACAAAAAATAGAAGCATGGGAAAATGCACTGCCAAAGGAACTTACATTAGCCTATTTGCCCTCGCCCGGACAAGTGCTACTGAGGTTGACGGCTCGAACCGAAAACCAGAAATCTGCATCAAAATTAATTGATTCTCAACTTCCTTCGTTATTCGAAATTATAAAGCCTTATCTTGTTTCAACGGAAGGCGAAACCTTAGTAGCGGTGGTTTCATCATTAATGAAAAAAAACAAGAAAAAATTAGCGATAGCCGAGAGTTGTACCGGCGGTTATATTTCGCACCTCATCACCTCAATGCCCGGAAGTTCGCAATTTTTTGAAGGCGCCATTGTTTCTTATTCCAATGATATTAAACGAGATATACTCAATGTTAGAGAAACCAACCTAAAAAAACACGGTGCGGTGAGTGAAATGGTGGTTACCGATATGGCGCTGAATACTATGAGTTTGTTTGAAACCGATTATGCCATAGCCACTTCCGGTATTGCCGGACCCGGAGGCGGAACAGAGGAAAAACCAATTGGTTTGGTATGGATTGCTGTAGCAACCCCCACAAAAGTAGTAACGCAAAAGTTCCTGTTTGGCAAAAACGGCGGCAGAGAAGTGATTATCAAACGTGCGGCAATGGCGGCGTTGAATATGCTGAGAGTTGAATTGAAAAAAAAATGATTTTTTAGTTCTGTTTACGTTGGGCAAAATAGTGTATTTTTGCCGGCTTTTTGCATTGCGAGAGAGTATGTAGAAGCGAAAACAAGAAAAGAATATGAACATTTTAGAAAAATTAGAAGCCATTTATCAACGTTGGTTAAACATAGGCGAAGAGATAACGCAACCCGATGCCATGTCGGATATGAAACGGTATATCAAACTAAATAAGGATTATAAAGATTTGACCGCCGTTGTGGAAGCCTACAAAGAGTACAAGAATATTTTGGAAAACATCGAAAATGCAAAAGAGCATTTGGCAAACGAAAAAGATGAGGAGTTTCGGGAAATGGCAAAAATGGAATTGGATGTTTTTGTGCAGCGCCGTGATGAATTAGAGGAAGAAATTCGTTTGCTTCTACTTCCCTCCGACCCGCAAGACACCAAAAGTGCGCAAGTAGAAATCCGCGCAGGAACAGGCGGTGACGAAGCCAGCATTTTTGCCGGAGACCTCTTCCGGATGTATGAACATTTTTGCGACAAAAAAGGTTGGAAGTTGGAAATAATGTCGATGACCGAAGGTACTGTGGGTGGTTTTAAGGAGATTGTTTTTGAAATTGCAGGCGACGGCGTTTACGGACTGATGAAGTACGAATCAGGGGTGCATCGGGTGCAGCGGGTGCCCCAAACCGAATCGCAGGGGCGCGTGCACACCTCCGCTGCTTCTGTGGTGGTGCTGCCCGAAGCCGATGAATTTGACGTGGAACTGAAACAAAGCGACATCCGAAAAGATACTTACTGCTCTTCCGGTCCGGGCGGACAATCCGTAAATACTACATACTCAGCCGTTCGGCTTACACACATCCCCACGGGCATTGTGGTGGCTATTCAAGATGAAAAATCGCAATTGAAAAACTTGGACAAAGCCATGCGCGTGTTGCGTACACGACTTTTTGAACGTGAGTACCAAAAGTGGTTGGATGAGGTAGCATCGAAACGAAAAACGATGGTTTCTACCGGCGACCGTTCCGCAAAAATCCGAACCTACAATTACCCCCAAAACCGTGTTACAGACCATCGTATCAATTTGACTATGTACAACTTGGTGGGTTTTATGGATGGCGACATTCAAGACACCATCGAAGCCTTGCAGGTTGCGGAAAACGCAGAAAGACTGAAAGAAGCGGTAGAATAGTTTGGGTAATGTCAAAAAGCTACCAACACAACACACACAAAGCGAAAAACTGCTAAAAACACGGACAATCTATTGGCGTGTATTTTCTGCCTCTATCCTTTACAATTTTGTCCATTTTGTCTGTATTACAAGGAATAATAATCTGCAACGAAACTTCATGCGTGCCCCCCGTGCGCTCTAACTTGGTGAGACTAAAATCATAAGAATAACCTATCTTAAATATCTTATACTCAACACCACAAGATACAATAAACGCATCACAGTTTTTAAAATTATGCCTAAGCCACGCACCAATGGTAAGCGGATAAAAGTTGAAATAAAACCCTTCATGCAAATAATGAAATTTTCCTTGGGATATAAATACAATATTGGGATGAAAAAAAATGTCCCCAAAGTTAACTTCTGATTTAATTCTCTGAATAATAGTAATTTTACTTCCAATGTGGGCGCTCCATTTGGGTTGCCATATTTTTTTATATTTTTGATTGGAACCTTTGAAAAAATTCTCCTGTAAAGGCACTAAATGATGCACCCCCAAACCAAAATAAAGGTTAGGGGTGTAACCCATAAAACCAAACGATACATCAAATTGTGATTTTGACATATAATTTCTTTGTTCTTCGGGAGAGTCGATACCGACTCCGGAATTAACAATATCGGAAGCATATTTCCATTTATTCCAGTTGATTGAAGTAAAGATGTAACTACCCTGCAAGGCAAATTGTAAAAAAAACTGATCTGCCGCTTGAACTCTAAAATTATAAATAACGCCGGCATTGTAATTTTGGAAAGCGCCGGCACCGTCAATGTTTCCGGTGAGCAAAAGACCTATTCCGCTGCGAATTTCCGGTATAAACTGATCGTAACTTCCCGAAAAAGAAATATAGTTTCTTGGAAAGGCGGGCCATTGATCCCGAAAATTAAGAGAAAAACGAGGACAATTTGCAGTCCCCGTAAATGCAGGATTCAAATAGAGCGGATTGGCGTAAAATTGCGAAAAATGAGAGTCTTGCCCAAACAGTTTTATCCCTGTAATAAAGAAAAAAAAAAGTAGAAAATATAACTTGTGTCTATTTAAAATCATTTGGATTATATTCTTTTTAAAGAAATCAACGTTATATGTTATAAAATTATTTCCTAATAAACGTAACACCTATTTTTATAGTACAAATGAATAAACAAAGCCTTCATTTTTATTGTTTTTTACTTTGTTTTGCAATATGCAGCATTTTCCAAAGTAATTTGCAAGCACAATCCATAACAAAATCTTACGAAATCCCAAAATTTAAAGTTTTTCAATTTGAGTACAATGACCAACAAAACAAAATGCTTACATTCGATGATGCCATAAATCTGGATGATTATCCGACAATGCCTGCATTTTGGGATAAAATAGAGGTAAACGCACTCTTTACATCTTATAAATATACGTTATTTAATGCAAAATACGAACCTATAGCCACAGAAGAGATTGAATTAATTCCAAAAGATTATACTTATTCCGAGCCCAAAGTGGATATTAGAACGGCAACCGACAAAGGCAATTTTTTTGCTATGCTAAGCATTTTGCCTGTCAGTAAAACGGCAACCGGTGAATATCTGCGATTAGTTTCCTGCGATATTAGTTTTGAAGGCGCTGATCCGGTTCAAGTTACAAGAATGAGAGGTTTGAAAAACTCGGCGCTTAACACAGGAACATGGTATAAAATTTCAGTAAATAACACCGGGTTACATAAAGTTACCTACAATGACCTCAAAAATTTAGGTATTCCCATGTCCGGGCTTCGTTCATCTTCCATCGCGCTTTTTGGCAATGGCGGTGGCGCAATTTCCGACATCAACCCTGCTGTGCAGATAGACGACCTCCTGGAATGCCCAATTATGATGAAAGACAATGGAAACGACGTTTTTAATGAAAACAGCTACTTCGTTTTTTATGCACAAGGTCCACATACTTGGGATTATGCGGAAAAAGAAAATATTTTTACACACAATTATAACATCTATTCCGACTATGCTTATTACTTTATCAACGTGGACCCCGGAATTGGAGAAAAGAAAAGAGTGAGAAAAGAGAATTTTTCTAACCAACCGGAAACCAAAACCATAACCACATTTACATATTACGATTTTTATGAAAAAGATGTCAAAAATTTCGGCGAATCGGGAAGACAGTGGTTTGATGAGGCGCTTTATCCGTCATCTTCTAAAACTTACAATTTTACATTGCCGGAGTTAGAAGACAATAAAGCAAGAGTTAAAATCAGAGCAGCTTCAACAAGTTCTGTAAGTACCGGAATGGAGTTGCTGTGGGAAAATAAAAAAAATACGTTTTCGCTAACCGGCTCATCAGCATCCGATTATGCTGTTGCAACTGAAAGAGTTTTAAATATTTCATTGTCTCCCGGAAATGTAACGTTCACTTTAAAAAATAATTCTACCCAAAGTTCTTCGGCAGTCTATTTGGATTACATTGAAATTCAAGCCAAATGCAAATTGAAAATCATTAACAATGCCATGCCGTTTGCCATTACGGAAAATATTGGCGGAAACAATTATGCGTTGGTGAAAATGGAGAACGCATCGGAGAAAACAATAATTTGGGATGTTACAGACCACAACACGGTGTATGCTTTATCGGGAACTCTAACTGGCTCCCAATTTTCTTTTAAAACGCCTACCGATAAACCCCGTCGTTTTATTGCTTTTAATGAAACCGCCTATAATTCTGTAACTCCTGTGGGTAAAGTGGCAAATCAAAATTTGCACGGATTGAAAAATGTTAATATGATTATTGTTTCTCATCCTAATTTTCTATCGGAAGCAAAGCGTTTGGCACATTTCCGAGCAAAAGAAAATGATATTGTGGTAGAAGTAGTTACACCGGAACAAGTGTATAATGAATTTTCGTCCGGCGCACAAGACCCTGCGGCTATTCGTAATTTTATGAGATATTTGTACGACAACGATTCGTATAAATTACAATACCTGCTCCTTTTTGGACGCCCTTGTTACGACTACAAAGGGCGCGTTTCCGGCACGCAATTGTTTGTTCCAAACTATCAAGGAGCAACATCGCTTTCTGAAAATTCATTACGGTCTTGCGACGATTTTTTCGGAATTGTCGGTATTAATCAAGGTTCTCTATACAAAGACATCATCAATGTGGCTGTCGGAAGATTTCCGGTAACTACTTTAGCACAAGCAAAAATAGTGGTAGATAAAACGATTAATGCATCGGTAAGACACAAAATTGCTACCCAAAATGCTTCTCAGGTTTATAATTTTGGAGATTGGCGCAATATCATGGCTTTTGTGGCTGATGATAAAGATGGCGGCGACCACGTTAAAGATGCGGAATCGGCATCCGGAGTAGTGAAAACAAACGGTCCTTCTTTTAATTTGGATAAAATTTATTGCGATGCGTATCCATTAGTTTCTAATGCCGGAGGGCAGCGCTTCCCCGATGTGAACATTGCTATTAAAAAGAGAATGGAAAAAGGCGCGTTGATCATTACTTACCACGGGCATGGTGGCGGCAGCGGATGGGCGCATGAAAGAATTTTGGAAATTTCCGATATTAACGGCTGGAATAACAAATATAACCAACCCATAATGGCAACGTTAACCTGTTCTTTCGGATGGTATGACAGACCGGCTGTTTCGCCCGCCGAACTGGCTTTTTTGAATGATAACGGCGGCGTAAGTGCCATCATCACCACTTCAAGAGTTACTTATGCAAGACAAGAATACGGAAACAAGCATCTTTTTTTGGAAATGCTAAAGAAAAAAGAGGGCAAGTATAGAACAATCGGTGAAATTCACAGTAGCGCCAAAAATAGTTCCGGCGGAACCACAAACACCACCAACATGATTTACTTAATGGGAGACCCCGCTATGAGAATTAATATCCCTAACCAAAATGTGAAAACCGACGAAATTCTTGGAGAAAATCTGCAAAAAATTGACACCCTGAAAGCATTGACCAAAGTAACCGTTAGGGGTAGAATTACGGATGATTCCGGAAATACTCTTAACAACTTTAATGGAAATATTTATCCCTCAATATTTGATAAATCAGTGAGTTTAAAAACATTAGGACAAGACCCAAAAAGTCCGGTGATGAATTTTGATGTGCAAAGAAGTATTGTTTTTAAAGGAAACGCAACCGTAACCAATGGCGTTTTTGAGTTTTCATTTTTTGTTCCAAAGGATATTAATTTTGAGTATGGTAAAGGAAAAATAAGCTATTATGCGTTTTCGGATAATGATGATGCAGGTGATTATTTCAGTAATTTTATTATTGGCGGAATGAACAATAAACCCATTGCGGATACAAAAGGACCGGAAATTGAGATTTTCTTAAATGACGACAAATTTGTGCCGGGCGGCATCACAAACCCGAACCCTGTGTTGTTTCTTAAATTAAAAGATGAATATGGAATTAACACAACAGGAAATGGAATTGGGCACGATTTGGTGGCTATTTTAGACAATAATATTGAAAAACAGATGGTTTTAAACGATTATTATTTAGCAAACCAGGATAGTTACAACTCCGGTACTGTGCGGTTTCCGTTGAATAACCTGAGCCCCGGTGCGCACACCATAAAAGTTCGGGCATGGGACATCTTTAATAATCCCACAGAAGCCTCAATTGATTTTATTGTTAAAACGGATAACAAATTAAAAATCGCCCATGTTTTAAACTACCCGAACCCGTTCACCACAAAAACTTCATTCTATTTTGAACATAACCAACCGATTGAAACTTTCGATATTTTGATACATATTTTTACCGTGTCCGGAAAATTGGTAAGAACTATTCGGGATACCCAGTTTTTAGAAGGAAACAGATGCAATCCCTTAGAATGGGACGGGCGCGATGAATATGGGGATAAAATTGGAAAAGGTGTTTATCTATATCGCTTAACAGTAAGAAATTCGCGGGGAGAAACCGTAGAGAAAATCGAAAAAATTGCGATACTGTAAAATAATAAACGCCCTGTTTCGTTTTTGAAAAATTATTAATCAAACATAATTAAAATCATGAAAAAACTCTTGTTTCTTTTCACTTTACTTGCCTCTACTACTTGCACTTTATTTGCTCAAGACTTTGATTTCAGCAAGCCAACCAAACCTTATTTAAATACCGTTACCACTGCGGCTCCGTTTCTTTTAATTGCACCCGATGCCCGCGCCGGCGGTATGGGAGATATGGGCGTTTCAACTTCGCCAGACAACTATTCCCAACACCATAACCCCGCAAAATATGTGTTTAATAAAGACATTTTCGGCGTGGGAATCTCATACAGCCCTTGGCTGAAAAGTTTAGTCAACGATATCCATTTAATTTATTTGTCTTCCTTTTGGAAAATTACCGAAAATGACGCCATCGCTTTCTCTTTAAGGTATTTTTCTTTAGGAGAAATCCAATTTACGAATCAAGATGGATTATTGCTAAATAAAGCTAACCCCAATGAGTTTGCCCTTGACTTTACTTATTCAAGAAAACTCTCCAAAATCGTTTCTATGGCAATAACGCCCAGATTTGTGTATTCAAATCTTACACAAGGATTTCAAGATAAAAATACGGGGATGGATATGAGAGCAGGTTTGGCGGGCGCTGTGGACATATCACTCTTTGTGAATAAAGAATTTACGCATAATATTGACTTTTTTCAAAGTTCCGAATTAATGTTCGGATTTAATATTTCCAACATTGGTAATAAGGTTTCTTATTCAAGAGATTCAAAACGAGACTTTTTACCCTGTAATATGCGTTTGGGTTTGTCGTATGCCATGGCGTTTGATGATTACAACAAATTGGCAGTGAGTGTGGAAGCCGGTAAACTTTTGGTGCCAACTCCCACACTTTATTATTATGATGCGGATAGTGTTCGGAGACCCTACGGAAATGGAAAAGATTTAGACGGAATGAACCCTATTGTAGGAATGGGACGCTCTTTCGGCGATGCCGCCGGCGGATACAAGAAAAACCCGAAAGGTTGTTTTAATGAAGAGTTTAGAGAAGTTGTGTGGTCGGTTGGGTTAGAGTATTCTTATAGAGATATTTTATTTGTGAGAGCCGGTACTTTTTTAGAAAACAAATGGAAAGGAAACAGAAAATTTGCTACTGTAGGCGTTGGACTTAAATATAGCATTTTTGTTGTGGATGTGTGCTATCTGTTTGCATTTACACAACACCATCCGTTAGAAAATACGTTGCGTTTTTCTCTTACTTTTATGCTAAAATCTTTCAATAAAGATCAAATTAAGGAACAAAGCAAAATCAGAAAATAATTTTTTGCAACAATATGCGTGTCGGGATAGGGTATGATATTCATAAATTAATAAACAGTAACGAGTTAGACTTTAAATTATCCGGTACATCTATTCCTTTCAACAAAAGATGTGTGGCGCACTCCGACGGAGATGTCGCCATTCATGCTTTAATTGATGCCCTTCTTGGCGCCGCTGCACTGGGAGATATTGGCACCCATTTCCCCGATACCGACCCAAAATACAAAAATGCAGATAGCGCAATTTTGTTGCAAAACTGTGCTCAGTTGCTTTCAAATAAAGGCTATATCATTGAAAATATTGACATTAACATCATAACCGAACAACCCAAATTAGCGCCCTACATCAACGCAATGAGAGTTCGTTTATCGGAAATATTGCAAATGGACAAAGAAAAAATCTCCATAAAAGCCAAAACCAACGAGCAATTAGATGCTGTTGGTAGAGGGGAGGCCATCGCAGCGCAAGCGGTGGTGATGATGAGGTGATGAGATGATTAGGTGATGAGGTGATGAGATGATGGTTTAGATTTTTGTAATGTTTTGCGTTCAATCAGATAAACCGTAATTAGCGCAATGCCGGCGCAAAGAGCAATGGTGGCAATGTACGTAGAATTTATCAAATTTTCCATATTATTTTTATAAAAAATATCTTTGCTTGCGTAAATCTCAGGGATGTTTAATTGGGTAAAATTGATACCCCATCCTAAAATCCATCCGGCGCCGACACCCAGCGCCAAGCCGCCCAAGCGAAGCATGGAAAATTGATTGCCCGAATAACTGTTGTTTGTTGCTAATTGCAGCGAATTTACATTCGATTGCAACATTTCGGGAGAGATTTCGCTCAATTTTGCAATCATGAGCTTGCGCTCTCTTTGGCGCACAAATAGTTCGATAATTTTGTAGAAACTGAAAAAAACAATTCCAACGATAAAAACTCCATCCATAATAATAATTTGTTTAAATGAATAATTAATGTTTATTTTTGCTTGTTTGACAAAAAAACTGAAAAAAGGTTACAAGTTGTAACCAAAATAGGGTTTTTGTGTCAAATTAAATATGAAAGAAGAAGAGTTTGCACTTATTGAACTTATCATTGAGGGAGAAACAGATTTGTACTCTTATTTTGTTACAAAATACAACAAAGATATTTATAATTTGGCATTTCAACTGACGAAAGAGCGTGAATGGGCGGAAGATTTAACCCAGGATGTTTTTGTAAAAGGTTTTTTAAAATTAAAAAGTTTCCAACAAAAATCACAATTTCTTACCTGGTTGTATCGAATGGCTTATAACTTAATTATCAATGAATTGAAAAAGAAAAAAGTAACACTTTCTCCATTTGAAGATGAAACGGTTTTGCCAGAAGAAATGGTTGAAATTGATGATTATTTTGCACAACAAGAAACAGAATTACGGTACAAAAAATTGGATGAAGCCTTGCAAACGCTCTCAAAAGATGAATATGCTATTATTTTATTTCATTATTATGAACAGAAAACGATAGATGAAATCGCATTTATTACTTCGCAAACATCTGCAAATGTGAAAGTTAAACTTTTTAGAATACGAAAAAAATTATATAACATCCTGCGCTATGAATGAAAATGAAAAACAACTGTTTTACCGAGCATTAGAAAATAATACGGAAGAACCATCCTTAGAATTGGCTTCCCATATTATGTTTACCGTTCACCAAAAAGCCCGCAAAAAAGCAATGAAATCAAAAATATTGGAAATTATAGGTTATGCCCTGTTGGCAATTTTCTCCATAGTTTTCGTTGCTGTTTATTTGTTTTTTTACACCGATTTTAAAATGCCGGTTTTACAAATTAGTTTCAACCTACCTTCAAGATTTTATGTAATCATCTTTTCCATCATTTTTACCTTCAGTTTAATAGATTTGTATTTCAGAAAAAGAATGTACCTGCAAAATCCGGAGCAAACCCACCCAAAATCCAATGATATTTCCGATTGATTTTATCTCAAAAATTGGTAAAAAAACGATGATTCCGGAACAAATCCCCCCACTTTTTGTGATTTAAGCGTTTCTCTGATGCCGCCGACAAAATTGTTTACACCAAATACAACGAATACCAGCTAAAAAATTATTTTGAAGGGTTTGAACCTTCACGGATAGGGTAATTTTTCCTTAAAAAGAAAATCAATTAGCGCAAAAAGAAAATAATACTATTTTTGCCGCAATAATTACTAATACTTGTAAATCATGACCACCGTAGCATTTCCACACTTTGATTATATGCAAAGAGCGCAGTTGCTGGCATACATCAAACGAAATAAATGGGATTATAAAATTTTAGAGCCTGAAGATGAATTTCTTTATAATGAAATGGTTGAATCTGAAAAATCAGGAGTAGGAGATATTAATAAAGTTATGGAGTTTTTGCAAGCGTAGGATGAAAACAGATGTTACCAAGGCTTTTGAAAAAATGGTTTTTAAAATCAAAGATAAAGAGATTAAAAGTGAATTACTTGAAACCATAAAAGATATTAAAAAAGCAGAGAAATTAACAGATATTCCTAAAATAATACCTATTGTAGGGCATAAAGATTACTATAGAATTATTGTTGCATCTCGCTACAGGTTGGGTATAAAATTTGAAAACAATATAGTGTGGTTACTATTCTTTGGATTACGAAACGAAAAAACTTATAAGGTGTTTCCGTAATTTTCCTCTATATTTTCTATTTCAAGATTTGCGGTGTAAAAATTCCACCGCAAATTCCCACCATATCATTATTATTATTTTTTTGGAATAAATACCCAAAAATGTGTCCCAATTTTGTCCCGTCTGGGCAGCGAATTTGCTGTAATTTATTGTTTTTTAATGAAATACAGTGGTTTTGCGGAGAGAAAGGGATTCGAACCCTTGAAACGCTTTCGGCGTTTACACACTTTCCAGGCGTGCGCCTTCGACCACTCGGCCATCTCTCCTTTTTTTCGAGCGGCAAAAATAAAAAAATTACCGTACTCTAAAGAAAAAATAGATATTTGCCGGCACAACTAATAAATTAAACAAATGGAAGACGAAAATAAAGATGAATTGAAAGATGAACTGTATGAACATCACAAGTTTACGGTTGACCGTGGACAAGAGTTGATGCGTATGGATAAGTATTTGCTCAATCTTATTCAAAATACATCCCGAAGTAAAATTCAGTATGCCGCTAAAGCCGATTGCATTTTAGTAAACGGAAAGCCTGAAAAACAAAACTATAAGGTAAAACCCGGAGACCAAATCACTATTTTGATGCCCAACCCGCCCAGAGATATAGAGATTCTTGCCGAAGATATTCCTTTAAACATTGTTTATGAAGATGAAGACCTTATCGTAATTAACAAAAACGCCGGTTTGGTGGTGCACCCCGCTTATGGAAATTATACCGGCACTTTGGTAAATGCGCTCACCTTCCGTTTTCAAGGGCAAACTACAAAAAACGGAGAGCCGGTGCGTCCGCTTTTGGTACATCGTATCGACAAAAATACTTCCGGTATTATGGTGGTAACAAAAAATGAAGAAGCACAAATGAAAGTTGCCCGCGAGTTTTATGACCATACCATTGAAAGAAAATATTGGGCTTTGGTGTGGGGTGATTTTGACGAAGAGGAAGGCACAATTACAGCAAAAGTAGGAAGAAATTTAAAAGACAGACTGATTATGACCACTTTTCCCGATGACAGCGAATATGGAAAACACGCTGTAACTCACTGGAAAGTATTGGAAAGATTTGGATATGTTACTTTAATTGAATGTCAATTAGAAACCGGAAGAACACACCAAATTAGAATTCACCTTAAATCTATCGGGCATCCGCTCTTTAATGATGAGGTTTATGGCGGAGACCAGGTTTTAAAAGGAACTACTTTTACCAAATATAAACAATTTGTAAAAAATTGCTTTGAATTGATGCCCCGACAAGCACTACACGCCAAGCAATTAGGGCTTACTCACCCCACAACGGAAGAGACACTGTTTTTTGATTCCGAATTATCTGAGGATTTTCAAGCGGTTTTAGAAAAATGGAGGCACTATGTTAAATATAAAGGTGATATTTTATTCGAAGATGAATAATCTAAAATCCTATGTAAGAATCATCTAAATCCAAAACACAACGTACGGAATTTGCCTGATATTTGTTGACATTGAACAGTCCGGCATCGTCGTGGTTAAAATATAAACCCATTACAGTTGCCTTTGTGATGTTTCCTGTTGCGCTTTTTGAACTCCAAAACATAGTTTGCCGCCCTACCATAGAAACAACCCAATTTCCGGTAGCCATACCCGCCGGATAGCAATTAAAGCCGCTTTCGTTGGTGCCTGAATTTGTAAACCAACCCTCAACCGATTTAAGGGATTTGCCCGCCTTTCCTTGACCGCCTAAAACAATACACAAAGTATCAAAATCGTTCGTTGTGGGTAAACGCCAACCATTTGGGCAAATTCCCTGTACTTTATCCGCTACGGTAGTATTAATGGCTGTAGTTCCTGCCGCAGCACTCCAGTTATATAAAAAACCCATCGAATTTCTAATCTCATCGGTAAGATTATCGGTATCCGGAGAATCATTAAAATTTCTCGCATCTTTTAAATAGGGCTTTTCAATAGTAATAACATACGAACCGTCAGCCACAAAAATGGTATCTTCAACGCGCAAACTATTTGTATCATAACGGGTTACTCTTAAATTTTCCGTCATCCAAACTCTATTGCCATAACGTTTTACATTATAGGTATTTCCATCAATATCAATAACCATTGTGGGGATAGGTTTCTTTTTTTCGGGTTTGGATTCCGGCTTTTTGCATGCCCCTGATAAACAAAGCAAAACGAATACAATTACAATTTTTAACAATAAAACAAATTTTTTCATATACTTTTTTTAACACGGCAAAAGTATTTTTTTTTACTTTGCAACCACAAAAAAAATGTATGAAATATAATTACATCGCCATAGAAGGCTGTATCGGAGCGGGAAAAACTACATTATCCGAAATGTTGGCGGCGGATTTCAACGCCGAACTGATTTTAGAAAGATTTGCCGACAATCCTTTTTTGGCAAAATTTTATAAAGACCCCGACCATTATGCTTTTCCATTGGAAATGACTTTTTTAACAGATAGATACCAACAATTAAAAAACCTGCTGTCGAAAAGAGATATTTTTACCGATTTGGTAATTGCTGACTATTTTATTGATAAATGTGCCATTTTTTCAAAAAATAACTTACAACAAGATGAATATAATCTGTTTTTAAAGATTTATGACATTATTTCCGGTTTTTTACCCAAACCCGACATACTCATTTATTTGTACAATTCTCCGGAAAATCTGCTAAAAAATATTGAAAAACGGGGGAGAGAATATGAAAAAGAGATTCAATCAGCCTATTTAGAATCCATTCAGGAAAACTATTTAACATTTTTTAAGCAACGCGCCCAGTTTCCAATTTTGATTGTAGAGGCGAACACGCTTGATTTTGTGAATTGTGTGGAAGATTATGAAAAAATAAAGAATTTATTCCAACAAGAATACGAAATTGGGGTGCACCGCGTAATTCTTTAGTTTTTTTCGATATCAATAATTACTCATCACTTTTGTACATAAAACAAGAACAATCCCGGTTCGCGCCGGCAAATACAACCGCAAATGCGGCGTTTTGTTCTTTAAAAACGTTTTGTAGGTGAGGGTTTCATCAATGTTTCCAAAACCTCCAAATTTCTTTGAATCACTGTTTAACACAATTTTATATTCTCCTTCGGGGGCGTAAAGTTCGTAATCCGTGTAAGAATTTGTCGGACTAAAATTATAAACAAAAACTGCGCCGGTTCTCAAATAAGCCAAAATCTGCGTAGCGTTATCCTGCACAATCACTTGCGGCGAAGTTTTCAAGATTTTTTGTTGCTCAATGTAATGAATCATCGCGGCATCAAAAACATTTAAGTATTTGTATTTCAATGCGTCATCGTCAACTAAGTTCCATTGGCGGCGGGCGTACTTAAACGACCAATTGTTGCCCTCGCGGGGAAAGTCAATCCACTCGGGATGCCCAAACTCGTTGCCCATAAAATTGAGGTAGCCGCCCTGCGAAAGCGACAACGTGAGCAAGCGAATCATTTTGTGCAACGCAATGCCTCTGTCCACCAGCAAATTTTGACTTAACACCGACATACTTGTGTACATCTCTTTGTCTATCAAACGGAAAATAATGGTTTTGTCGCCCACCATGGCTTGATCGTGGCTTTCGGCGTAACTTACGGTTTGCTCCTCTTTGCGCTTGTCTGTCAATCTAAAATAGATATCTCCGGGTTGCCATTGTTCGTCGGCACTCTCTTTGATAAGTTTTCCCCAAAAATCGGCAATTCCCATCGACATTCGAAAATCGAAACCGATGCCGCCATTTTCCGCCGGAAACGCCATGCCGGGCATCCCGCTCACGTCTTCCGCAATGGTAAAAGCATTCTGATTTATTTCTTTCACCAATTTGTTTGCCAACGTGAGATACACCACGGCGTCTTCATCCACATTTTCATCAAAATATTGGTTATAATTCACAAAATCAACGCCCAAGCCGTGATTCCAATAGCACATACTGGTTACGCCGTCGAAACGAAATCCGTCGAACTTAAACGTTTCCAACCAGTATTTTAGATTTGAAAGCAGAAACAGTATCACATTGTTTTTTCCATAATTAAAACAACGCGAATCCCACACGGGATGGTAGCCTTTTTCGCCGGAATGAAAGTAGAGGTTGTCGCTGCCGTCGAAAAGGCTCAGTCCTTCTTTTGTATTTGATACGGAATGCGAATGCACAATATCTAAAATTACCGAAATGCCCAATCCGTGTGCGGTGTCAATCAATTCCATTAACTCTTCGGGGGTGCCAAACCGCGCAGAAGGTGCGTAAAAATTCGCCACCTGATACCCAAACGAGCCGTAATAGGGATGCTCCTGAATTGCCATCAACTGAATGGTGTTGTAGCCTAATTCGTGAATTCGTGGCAAAACGTGTTCTTTAAATTTCCAATACGTATTAATTTCTTCATTTTGAGACGACATCCCGATGTGTGCTTCATAAATCAACGGATTTTTCGGTTTTTCAGGTTGTTTGTTTTTCCATATATATTGATTTTCAGGCTCCCAAACCTGAGCGGAATAAACTTTTGTAATTTCGTCTTGCACAACTCGTTGCGCGTGCGATGGCAGTCTTTCATCGGCGCCGTTTTCCCACACCATCCATAGTTTATACAAAGAACCATGTTTCAAAAAAGCGAGGGGCAGTTGAATTTCCCAGTCGCCGTTGCCCAAAGGTTGCAAGGCGTACTGTTCCATTGGTTTCCAGTAAGAAAATTCGCCCATAAAGAAAATTTGCTTCGCGTTGGGTGCCTTTTCTCGAAAAATCCAATGCGTATCTGTTTTAAACAAACCATAATATAAGTGATTGTTTGCCAAATCTTTCAAAGATTTTTTTCCATCGGTAAACTCTAATTCGCGGATTCTTGCTTTTTCGGCTCGCCGTTTCAGTATAAAACTAAAAGGCTTCAGCCAGGGGTCTATTTGGATTAAGGGGTGAGTTTTCATAATTGAGAATTAAGAATACAGTATCTTAAAATTCCGCGTTTTGCGGCGTTCTTGGAAAGGGAATCACATCGCGGATGTTTCCCATTCCTGTGATAAAGAGCATCATACGCTCAAAACCAAGCCCAAAACCTGCGTGTGGTGCGGTGCCGAATTTGCGCGTTTCCAAATACCACCACACATCTTTTTCGGGAATATTTAACTCTTGAATGCGGGAAAGCAATTTGTTATAGTCAGCTTCGCGCTCCGAACCGCCAATAATCTCTCCAATTTTCGGAAACAACACATCCATAGCACGAACCGTTTTGCCATCCTCGTTTTGTTTCATGTAAAACGCCTTGATACCTTTCGGATAATCGGTCAAAATGACCGGTTTTTTGAAATGGTTTTCCACCAAATATCTTTCGTGTTCCGATTGTAAGTCCACACCCCACTCCACTTTGTACTCAAACTTTTTGCCGGATGCTTTTAAAATCTCAATCGCTTCGGTATAAGTGAGCCGCACAAATTGATTATTTACGACAAAAAGCAAACGTTCAATTAGTTCTTTATCAAACATATCGTTTAAAAATTGAATATCGTCGCGGTTGTGTTCCAGCACATAATTCACCAAATATTTGATAAAATCTTCGGCTAAGTTCATGTTGTCGGTAATATCAAAAAACGCCACTTCGGGTTCAATCATCCAAAATTCGGCTAAGTGTCTGGGGGTGTTGCTGTTTTCGGCTCTGAAAGTAGGTCCGAAAGTATAGATTCTTCCCAGCGCCATGGCGCCGAGTTCCCCTTCCAACTGACCGGAAACGGTTAGGCTGGTGTGTTTTCCGAAAAAATCTTGCGAAAAATCGATTTCTCCGGCAGCATTTTTGGGCACATTACTCAAATCAAACGTGGTAACATTGAACATAGCGCCGGCGCCTTCCGCATCGGAGCCGGTAATGATGGGCGTATGCAAATAGAAATAGCCGTTGTTATTAAAGTAAGTATGAATGGCATACGATAAAGCGTGGCGCAAACGCAACACACAACCGAAATAGTTGGTGCGCGGTCTCAAGTGTGCAATTTCGCGGAGAAACTCCATACTGTGTCCCTTTTTTTGCAGCGGATAGAGTTCGGGGTCAGCGCCACCGTAAATTTCGATGTTTTCTGCCTGAATTTCAACCGCTTGTCCTTGTCCTTGCGATTCTACCAATTTTCCGGTAACGCGCAAACACGCACCGGTAGTAACCTGTTTCATCAGTTCTTCGGAAAAATTGGCAAGGTCGGCAACAATTTGAATGTTGTGAACGATTGAGCCATCGTTTAACGCTATGAATGCCACAGTGTTATTTCCGCGTTTGGTGCGCACCCAGCCTTTCACTTCCACTTGATTTCCAATGCCGAATTTTTCGGGAGTCTTTAGAATTTCTTTTATCATACCTTAAAAAATTATGTAAAAATTAATAGTCAACTATGAATTTTCCGCAAGCCAAGTCTATGTAATCGTCCATGAATAATATGTTTAAGTGTAATATATTCAATAGTTTAGAAAATCTTACGGTCTTACATATCTTACGGTCTTACGGTCTTCAATTTCGCGGCAAATATACACATTGAAGAGGCGTTTGTCAAGTGGGAACGTAATTTTTTTTTATTTTTTTCAGATAAAAAAATTCTATGGCACAGGGTCATAACCACTTCCACCCCAAGGATTGCACCGTAGTATTCGTTTTAACGTAAGCCAACTGCCTTTCAGTGCACCGTGTTTTTGCAGCGCTTCAATGCCATATTGCGAACAGGTAGGCGTAAACCGGCATTGCTTCCCCAAAAACGGCGATAACGTGAACTGATAAAGTTTAATCAATCCGATAAAAAGAAGTGCAAGAATTTTGTTTATGAATTTCATTTGTACCCATCTATATATAAACTACCCCGCCCTTCGGACACCCCTTCAAAATTTGGAGGGGATATGAGCCACCCCATTTTGAACTTTTGAACTCTTGAACTTTTGAACTTTTCAGTACGCCCTCGCAAAAACAACCCGCTGCGCTGATGGTTTTCCAGTGAGAATACATTTTCCTTCCTCTTTTTCATTATTAAACGGAATGACGCGGATGGTGGCTTTGGTTTTTTCTTTAATCGCTTCTTCGGTTTCGGAGGTGCCGTCCCAATGCGCAAGCACAAAACCGCCCTTGTTGTCCAAAAGAGCTTCAAACTCCTCCCAAGAATCCGCTTTATGCGTGTTTTCTTCTCTGAATTTCAACGCTTTATTATAGATGTTTTGTTGAATATCTTCCAATAACGTTTCAATATGTTCCGCCAAACCATCGAAAGAAGCGGTGTGTTTTTCCAAAGTGTCGCGGCGGGCAATCTCTACCTGATTGTTTTCCAAATCTCTTGGTCCAATGGCAATTCTCACCGGAACGCCTTTTAATTCGTATTCATTAAATTTCCAGCCGGAGCGCTTAGAGTCGTCATTATCAAATTTAACAGAAATATTTTTAGATTTCAATGCTGTACATAAAACAGATACTTTCTCCGCAATTGCCTGAAGTTGTTCTTCGGTTTTATAAATAGGAATGATAACTACTTGTAACGGTGCGAGTTTCGGAGGCAAAACCAATCCGTTATTGTCGGAGTGCGACATGATGAGCGCGCCGACTAAACGAGTGGATACGCCCCACGAGGTTGCCCAAACATAATCCAGCACGTTTTCCTTATTCAAGAATTTCACATCGAACGCTTTGGCAAAATTTTGTCCCAAAAAGTGTGAAGTTCCTGCCTGTAAGGCTTTTCCATCTTGCATTAAGGCTTCAATACAGTAGGTGTCTTCTGCGCCTGCAAAGCGTTCGTTTATAGATTTTATTCCTTTCAACACCGGCATTGCCATAAATTTTTCAGCAAATTCGGCATACACGTTCAACATTTTTTCAGCTTCAATCACGGCTTCTTCGCGGGTAGCGTGTGCTGTATGTCCTTCTTGCCACAAAAACTCGGCGGTACGCAAAAACAGTCGAGTGCGCATCTCCCAGCGCACTACGTTTGCCCACTGGTTGCATAAAATCGGCAAGTCGCGGTACGACTGAATCCAGTTTTTATAGGTATCCCAAATAATCGTTTCAGAAGTGGGGCGTACAATAAGTTCCTCTTCCAATTTTGCTTCGGGGTCCACCATTACGCCGCCGTTGGGGTCGTTTTTTAGCCGGTAGTGTGTAATCACGGCGCACTCTTTGGCAAAACCTTCTACATGGTCGGCTTCTCTGCATAAAAACGATTTTGGAATAAAGAGCGGAAAATACGCATTTACGTGCCCTGTATCTTTAAACATTTTGTCAAGGGCATCGCGCATATTTTCCCAAATAGCATATCCGTAAGGTTTTATCACCATACAACCGCGCACAGCAGAGTTCTCCGCCAAATCGGCTTTTTTTACGATGTCATTGTACCATTGTGAATAATCTTCTTCTTGTGTTGTCAAATCTTTTGCCATAAAAAAAGAGTTTAATTGTTTAAAATTTAATAGGATACATTCATATTAAAAACGGCGGCGAAAATAGGGATTTTATCGAACTTTGTAAGTTTTTTTTTATTGATGGCTGAAAAAAATCATTTTTTTACAATTCGTATTAAGATTATTATATTTTTGCGCCGTTATTGAATAATCCATCAAATAAATAGGAGGAACGCTATCGAATAAATTTTTACACAATTTATTATAGTAACAAAAAAAAGATTATGAAATCAATTGTGTTAACTGATAATGAGTTAATTACTCGTTACATTGATGGCGATGAGGTTGCCCTCAAACAATTAATCAACAGACATCAAAAAAAGGTTTTTTCTTACATTCTAATGTCGGTTAAAAATCGCGAACTGGCGGAAGATATTTTCCAAGATACCTTTATTAAGGTAATTAATACACTGAAATCCGAAAATTATAAAGAAGAGGGAAAATTTTTGCAGTGGGTAATGCGAATCGCCAATAACCTGAAAATTGATTATTACCGGAAAGTACAACGTATGCCCGTTTTTGAATCCAATAGCGATTTTAATATTTTTGATGTACTAAACGGAACCGACCCCTCCATCGAACAAAAAATTATCACCGAACAAATTTACAGCGATGTGAAAAATTTGGTGAAATATCTCCCCGAAGAACAGCGCGAGGTGCTGGAAATGAGAATCTACGACGACGTGAGTTTTAAAGATATTGCCGAACTTACCGGCGTGAGCATCAATACTGCATTAGGAAGAATGCGATATGCCCTCATCAACCTCAGAAAATTAATTAAGGAAAAACACGTAATTATCTCATAATCAGATTTTTTAGTTTTTAATGAACCCCTTTGCAATATTTAACCGCAGCGGGCGTTTTTGATGTATCGAACACGAATCAAAAATGCCTATGAATAAAGAATTAACACTCTCCCGAAAATATTCCAAGTTAAACCTGAACCGAACTCCAAGAAGAGCCGTGATTGAAACTTTAATAAGTTATTCGAAATCACTGCAATTTGTGAATACTTCTATCGGTAAAATTGTAATCGTGAACAATTAATTTTGTTGTATTGGGTTTAAATCTGTTCTTCTGCAGGTAATAAATGGTGTCTTGGAAATAAATAAAATCCCCTTTTTTGCATAAAAAAGAATTTTCAAAATCTTCGTCAAATTTTATGAAATTGTTTTTTATCCGATTTTTTGTATCGTGATTGTGAATGTTGTATTGATAACGTTTATCATGCTCATTATGAATAGAATCTGAAAAAATTAACGCACTACCCTGATGACAAAACTGAAAGGTGGGGCACTTTGAAATATCATAGCGAACTACTTCAATGTGTTGTTTACTTTTGTAAATATTAACACAATGAATAAAAACAAAAATGTTGAAAATGAGCATACTCAAAAATATCTGTTTTTTTCTATTTTTTTTAAAAACTAAAACAATGATGATGATGGCATACAATAAAAACACCTGAACTATATTGATAGAAATGTTGGAAATAAGTGCGCCGGGTAATTTCTCAATAAATAAAATGAATTGGTTCATGAGTTCCACTTCCAAATTCAGCAAAAAACCCAATCCTTTCGATAAAATCTCTGAAAATGAGACTGCTAACGTTGCCACGCCCGTTACCATCATGGTGAAAGATATGGGAATTACAAAAATATTGGTGAGTAAAAAATAGACAGGAAACTGCCCGAAATAATAAACAGCGATGGGGGCGATGAATGTTTGTACGGATAAAGAAACCGTGAGCAAATTCCAAAAATAACCGCCTGCCTTTGTTTTTGTTTTATACCATTTTTCGATTTTATTTTGAAAAAGTACTATTCCGAAAATTGCCAGATAACCCAACTGAAATCCTAACTCAAAAAGTAATAAAGGGTTGTATGTGAGTAAAATAAACATGGAAGTAAACAAACTGTGAAATACGTTAGTTTTTCGTTTTAGAAATTTACCGGAAATTACAAAGGTAAACATCACGGCAGCGCGGGTAACAGACGGAGTTAATCCGGTTATGTTTGCATATAGCCACACAGAAATTAAAAGAATCACATTTTTCAGGTGGCGTGTTTTCACGGATTGCTCTAACGGGAGTAATAAGAAATTGAGAATCAGGAAAATAATTCCCACATTCATACCGGAAACGCAAAGAATATGGCTTGCGCCGGTCGCAGCATAACTTGCTCTGAGGTCGGGTTCAAGCGTTTCATCATTACCCAGTAGCGCCACTGCTGCCACACTAAACTCCGCCCCCGACAAACCCGATTCCACCAATTTGTTGGATAAAAAACGTTGCAAAAAAGAAGCGTATCGTTTTAAGGATGTGCGATTTACCTCTTCCGTTTTTTCCCAACTATGTTTTGGCACATAACCGCTAAGAAAAATACCCTTCCTTTTCATAAACTTTTCGTAATCAAACTGATTCGGATTTTTTGGCAGTTCGATAAAAGATAATTTGGTGTTCACAAGCAATTTATCCCCTACACGACAATTCTTAATTCCGCTGTCTTTTTGAAAATAGAGCACTACTTTTTTAGTGAGCCAAAAAGTAGAATCATTTATGACACAAAGTTTTGCAATTACTTTAAACGACTTTTCGCGCTCTCGGGGAAGTTCTTTAATTTCGGCAATCCAAGTTTGTTTTTGCGTTATTTTTTCAACATCAATGCTCTCTAAATTTTTATGAAAATGGAAGGAAACAGACAAATATCCCGCGAAAAAGAAAGAGAGAAGCAGAAACCAGGTGAGAACTCTTTGTAAAAAAAAGTTTCTTTTTTGCACTAAAAGTATAAAAAATTGCACTAAAAGTATAAAAATGATACTAAAAGTAAATGTTTTAAAATTGCAAAAAAGCAGATTAATATGTTTTTCGGGCAGAAAATACCCTAAAATTACGCCAAAAACGTAGGGAAAAAGTATTTTCAGAACGGGGTAGTGAGAAAAGTTCATTCGGGTAGTTTTGGGCAATATATATTTTTTTTGTAAAGTAGTTTTACCAAAAATTAATTTCAATATTTCTCCGTTTGTTGCACCATAATTTTATTTTATTTTTATCGTTTTTGTATTTGTTGCAAAAAAAATTATTAATAAATGAAAAATATCAAAGAAACCGGGCGGTTTTTAGCCTCAAAAATGAAAAATAATCCAAAAATCGGAATAATATTGGGTTCCGGATTGGGCGGATTGGTACAGCACTTGGAAATTGAACAGGAGATTCCATACGCAGAAATCCCAAATTTTCCCGTATCAACAGTAAAAGGGCACCGCGGCTCTTTAATTTTTGGAAAAATGAACGGTGTGGACGTTATCGTTTGCAGCGGACGTTTTCATTTTTACGAAGGATATTCCATGCAAGAGGTTACATTTCCTATTCAGGTGTTGAAAGAATTGGGAGTCAATAAGTTAATTATTTCCAATGCCGCCGGCGGAATGAACCCCTCTTTTAAAGTGGGCGACATTATGTTGATTCGGGACCACATTAACCTCTTCCCCACCAACCCTTTGCTTGGTCCCAATAATGATGAAATGGGACCCCGCTTTTTAGATATGAGCGAAGCGTACTCCAAAAAAATGCTGAAAATTGCGTTTGATTGTGCAAAAAACCTTGATATTCACGTGCAAAACGGAGTTTATATAGGCGTTACCGGTCCTTGCTTTGAAACGCCTGCCGAATATCGAATGTTTAATATTTTGGGCGGCGATGCTGTGGGTATGTCCACAGTGCCCGAAACGATTGTTGCCCGCCATCGCGGAATGGAAGTATTTGGTTTATCGGTAATTACAGACTTAGGCATTGTAGGGCAAGTAGAAAGGATATCGCATGAAGAAGTGCTGCAGGCTGCAAATATAGCCGGTCCTAAAATGGTAAAATTGGTGTATGAAATGTTACCGAAACTGTAACAATGATTCAAAAACTCTTTTCCATCGCCTACCTGCCCCCCATTGATTATTTATTAGAAATGAAAAATGCAGATGTTGTGTTTGTAGAAGCGGATGAAAATTACCAAAAACAAACGTACCGAAATAGAGCTACTATATTAACAGGCAACGGATTACAAGATTTAATCATTCCTGTGGTGAGAAATTCAACCGCAAAAAAAATCAAAGAAATACAGATTGACAACAGCGCCGCATGGCAACGCAATCATTGGAAAACCATTGAGTCTGCCTATAATAATAGCCCCTTTTTTTTGTACTACAGAGATTTGTTTGAACCCTTTTTTCAAAAAAAACATACTTTTTTGTTTGATTTTAATTTGGATTTGCTACTTATGCTAAAAAAATTGTTTGCCATTACAAATAGTTTTTCCCTCACCAAAGATTTTGCAGAAAAAATAGAAAATATTGAAGATTTTAGAGAATATTTTCTTCCAAAAAATCGGATTTTTCGACAAAAAAAAATAGAATATCGGCAAGTTTTTGCAGAAAAATTTGATTTTATGAAGAATATTGCTTGTATAGACTATTTATTTACAACGGGAACAGAGTTTTTGACATAAAAATAAAAAAAAATGCAAAAACCCCTTGACAAACGCCTTTTCAAAGTGTATATTTGCACCCTCAAATTTTTACTTGATGAAATTATCACAATTCAAATATTTCCTCCCGCAAGAATTGATTGCGTTACACCCCCTGCAAGAAAGGGATATGTCTCGTTTAATGGTACTTAACCGTAAAACACGCACCATTGAACATCGTACTTTTAAAGATATTTTAGAATATTTTGATGAAGGGGATGTGCTTGTTGTGAACAACACGCGCGTATTTCCAGCGCTACTTTTTGGCGAAAAAGAAAAAACAAATGCTCAAATTCGTGTCTTTTTACTTCGTGAGTTAGATGCAGAAAGCCGTTTGTGGGATGTATTAGTGGACCCCGCAAGAAAAATCAGAATCGGAAATAAACTCTATTTCGGAGAAGATAGTAGTTTGGTGGCGGAAGTTATTGATAATACAACCTCTCGGGGACGCACGCTACGGTTTTTGTTTGAAGGAACCTACACAGAATTTCGGGCAAAATTGAAAGCGCTGGGAAATACACCACTCCCCGATAATATTCTGAGATTTAGAGATATAGAACCCGAAGATGAAGCAAACTATCAAACGCTTTTTGCTACAGAAGAGGGCGCCGTTGCCGTGCCTACCTCCGGACTGCATTTTAGCCGCGAACTCATCAAACGCTTTGAACTACACGGTATTGACATCGTTCCGGTTACACTGCATTCGGGTTTAGGTAATTTTCGAGATATTGACGTGGAAGACCTCACCAAACATAAATCCGACTCAGAACAAATGCGCATTACTCAAGACTCTGCAGATAGAATAAATGTGGCTAAAGATAATGATAAAAAAGTGTGTGTAGTGGGTACTACTACTGTAAAAGCCTTAGAATCTTCCATTTATCAAACAGGAAGAATCAAACCTTATGATGGCTGGACCAGCAAATTTATTTTCCCACCCCATCGCTTTTTGTCGGCAAATGCAATGGTCTCCAGCTTTCATCCTTCCGAAAGTCCTATGTTAATGATCGTTGCTGCTTTTGGCGGCTACGAGTTCGTAATGAAAGCCTATAAAGAAGCCATTGCCGAAAAATATCGCTTCTTAACCTACGGCGACGCCATGTTAATTATTTAACAAATTTTGTTATATGACTGATATTAAAAAAGTTGGCATGATTGCAGGTAGCGGAAATATGCCTGTTGAAATCATTAAACATTGTAATGAAAAAGGAATTGAAATTTTTGTGGTCGGTTTGGAAACTTTTGCTTCCGAAGAACAACTGAAAGATGCTCCCCATTGTTTTGCAAAAATTGGGGAAGCAGGCAAAATGATAAAAGCTTTTAAAAGTAAAAATATCAGCGACATAGTTCTTGCCGGAGGAATTAAGCGACCCTCCTTTAAAGAACTGATTCCCGACTGGGAAGGAATGAAAATGTTGGCTAAACTGGCAATAAAAAAAATGAGCGATGATAATCTGTTTCGTGCAGTGATTAAAGAAATTGAAAACCTGGGTTTCAGAATATTAGGTATTGATGAAGTGGTTCCGGAAATGATGTTTTACGAAGGTATTTATGGAAAAATAAAACCCACAAAAGATGATATGGACGACATTGAAAGGGGTTTTGTAGTAGCCAAAGCACTGGGCGCCGTTGATGTGGGGCAAGCCGTTGTTGTTCAAGAAGGTATGGTCTTGGCGGTGGAAGCCATTGAGGGTACTGATATGATGCTTGCGCGCGCTGCCTCCGTAAAAAAAGAAGGAAAACCGCCGGTTATGGTTAAAGTGTTAAAACCCAAACAAGATTTGCGCGTTGATTTACCCGCTATTGGATTGCTTACCATTGAACAACTTAAAAAATATAGCATTAAAGGAATTGCTGTAGAAGCCGGTGGGGTTTTATTGATTGAACGTGAAGAAGTTATAAAATTTGCTAACGAATCAGGTATTTTTATTATTGGTATAAAAAAATAATTTTGAATAAAAAAAATAAAATATTTTTTGTTTCCGACGTGCATTTGGGTTTAAATGATGGTTTCTCTTCCGAAGAAAGAGAAACTTTGTTGTTGAAGTGGCTTGATGAAATAAAAGAACAAGCCATAGAAATAAATTTTTTGGGAGATTGTTTTGATTTTTGGTTTGAATATAAGTACGTTGTTCCTAAGGGTTTTGTACGGTTTTTGGCTAAACTAAGGGAGTTGTCGGAAAACGGGGTTGTTGTAAATTTTTTTTCGGGAAATCATGATTTATGGACTTTTGGCTATTTGCAAAATGAATGTAAAGTAAATCTGTTCCGAAAACCAATAATTAGAGAAATTAACGAAAAAATTTTTTTTATCGGGCACGGCGATGGATTAGGAGGTTTTAATATCAAACATAACTTGCTGAAATGGGTGTTTGTGAATCGTTTTTTTCAGTTTTTGTTTAAGTTAATTCATCCGACCGTTTCGTTTAAAATTGCTACTTGTTGCTCAAAATCAAGCTATAAAAACCACAACATCACAAAAAAAGAAAATAACATTGAAGATTTGCAGGTGAAATATGCGAAAAAGGTTTTAGAAAAAAAATGGATAGATTTTTTCGTTTTCGGACACACACACAATCCTTTCCAAATTGAAATCGGAGCTCATTCTGTTTTTACAAACGTTGGCGACTGGGTGAAAAATTTTACATACGCGGTTTTTGATGGAAAAAATTTGAGCTTGCATAAATATTTACCGGAATAAACAGCTTTGAAATTAATTTCTTAGCGCCTCTAATGCAACCTTCAAATCTGAAATAATATGCTTATTAATTACTGTAGATACCACAAAATGAGCATCATCCAAACAAATGGTAATGTCGTTAAAGGCAGTAACATATATGATATTGATGATAATATTTCTTCTGATTTGAAAAAACAAGTGGGCAGGCAAAAACTTCTTCACCTCGCCAAGGGTCATTCTAAAAATATGCTCCTCGCCCCGTCTCAATTTTAAAACAAGGTGATGCCCAACCACTTCAATTATACGAATCTCTGTAAGCAATAAGGTTTCATTATTTACCTTTTTTGGAAATGTATATATCTCATTTTTATATAGTTTATTTATTCTGTTTATCGTTTCTCTTTCTACAAATAATTTTTCAAAACGGGCGATAATTTTGGGGAAATAATACAAAAGTTGCGCTTTATTGGTATAAAAAAACAAATTTTCTTCATAATATTTATGCGCAGCAAAACCATATTTGTTCGGATATGCCGTTAAAATAACAACAAAAATCTGTTGGTCTAAACTCTCCATAAATTGAAGACCATTCATTTCCGGCATCTCAATATCTAAAAAAATAAGGTCTATTTTGTTTTCTTTAAGATAGTTAAGCGCTTCAACCGGATTGTGAAAGGTTGCAGCGCATGAATAGTGGGCATATTCATTAAAATGAGAACTTAAAGTTAAATGAAAAAGAGGCTCGTCATCTACAATAATATATTTGTATTTCTCCATTTATTAAATTTTTTGTTAAAAAATTATATTGTTGAGTATAAAATTTATTTTATTTGCACAAAATTTACATTTATGAAAACAAAAAAAAGTAATATTTATTTTAAAAAAGTTAATTTTCTTTTTTTCAAACTTTGCCTGTGGGTTAGTTTTGGGTTTATTTTTCTTAACTTTTCCTTTCTAATGCCCAAAATTTCTTGTGGTTATGGTAGAGAATTAATCGTTTTTTTATTTCTTTTTATGATCATTAACTTTAACACATCTTACTTATATCCTGTGGTTTTTAAAAAATGCCGGTGGTTGTATGTGGTTTTGTTTATCGCCTCTATTTTAATATGTTCAATATTTGAAATATACTTATTTTCTGATGTTTTTGACCCCTCATATTTCACATTTATGGATAGAAAGAAACTATATATTGGAATTTTTTGTATTGTTTTAGTAAGAAATTTTGCTCTTTTTATTTTCTTTCTATGGATTGAATATTTGAATCGTTTAATTCTTATTTTGTATGAAAAAGATGAAATTAAGCAAAAAGAGATTGCATTTTTAATTGAAAAACAGGGGTTTGAAAAAATCTATTCCAGAAAAAGATTATTGCTGCATTATTTCTTTAATATTCTTGAACTTGTTCAGGTAAAAACTTCTGTTGCTAACAATAAGAATGAACTTTTGGAAAAAATCAAGTTTATTTTATACTATTTTTTAGTTGATGCAGAGCAGGAAATAATTGAATTGGAGAAAGAGGTTGCTTTTTATAATTATTACATTGATTTAGAAAAACTTAGACGTAAAGAAAAAATTCCGGTGAATTTTAAGGTTACGGGTCAAACGGAAAACTTTTTCATCATTCCTTTATTGTTTGAACCACTTATTGGTAATGCCATGAAATACACAAAACAGGATGGTACCGGTTGTGTGGATATTCTCATTGAGGCTACTCAATTTCCTGTTTTAAAGTTTTATTGTAGAAACAATTATGTTCCCCGTTCCGCAAATATTGTTTCTTCTGAATGTGGATTAAAAATTTTAGAACACAGATTGGAATTGTTTTACAAAAACAAATATACGCTAAAAACGATTCAAAGTGATGATTTTTACGAAGTTACATTGACAATAGAAGTTGAGTAATTTTATTAAAAACCGTTTGGGACATTTTCACGCCATTTTTCCAAAAAATTAATATTTCTTTGTTTAATACGTGTTTTTTTGCAAATATGTTTAACTTTAATACACTTTTTATGAAAAACACAAAATTTTTTCTTTTTTTGGCTCTCTTCGCGATGGTTTTAGTCGCTTTCTCTTGCAACAAAAGAGAAGTAATTACCTCTTCAAATTTGTCTTCGGATGATGAAAAAACTAATCCGAAACAAAATAAAGCCACTTGGATTACCTCCGGTGATGCTCAATCTAAAGGTATGTATCTCCAAATTGCTTTTTTTATTGGGCATACTTCTGTTCAGTGCGGCAACAGTTGTGTAAAAATATTTGGTGAGGTCGGGCACATTGATTGTCGGGGGTTTGGAAATATTTGCAATCATGTTACAACAGTGAGGCTTGATGACAGTGGTGGGGTTTTAAAGCTTGTTTTTGACGACCCTAACGATTTGGGAGTTGATTTAGATTTTCTGTTTCCGGACAGAACGCTGCAAATTACAAATCCGCAAAACAACAAAGACTTTTGGCTCAATATTCCTGAACAGTTATTAACAAGAGATAACATTGATGTACCTTTTGAGATTCTTGACGTTTGGTTTTCCGAAGAACCTGAATTGGAAAACAAATAATTTTTTTACATTCTTCACAGGAAAGAGGTTTATTTTTTTGAATAAACCTCTTTTTTACGCTTTTCTAATTTGAAAAATTATACTATTTTTGCACTTGAAAAATTTAACTCTTTAAGTCATGGTTATAGCCAATCCCATATAGAAGCATTAACCCATGATGGCTATTTTGTGCAAATTCCGCGTGTTAAAGGCAAACCCCGTACATCATTAGAAAAACTGTTGAGTGTTTTTGAGCAACGCTGTTTCATTGATGATAAGAATACTATCAAAGATTATGAATATTCATTAGACGATGAAAACTTGCTGGAAATAGTACAAACATTACGCCATGCCGCCGCTGATGTCAAAACGCGACGTGAAATGGAAGAGGCATGGTGGGCGGAACTAACTGAAAAAGAGTATGAAAGATTAGAAAAAGAATTGGAAGCAAGAAATAAAATAATTGAAGAAAAAGACAAGGAAATTGAAAAATTGAAACAACGTTTGAAAAATTCTCCAAAATAGCGGTGCGGCAAATAACTTTTTTAACTCCTTAAACTCCTAATTTTTTTCTTTACTTGTGCAATTCAGAGAATTTTATGTTTCTTTGCGGCAAATATTAATAGTTATGGCTATTTTGCGTTTAACCCGTGTTTTCTGTTTTGATATGGCACATGTATTGCTGAATTATCCTGGAAAATGCAAAAATATTCACGGGCACACTTACAGGTTAGAGGTAACCGTGCGGGGAATTCCCATTAACGATGAAACCTCCCCAAATAAAGGAATGTTAATTGATTTCAGCGATTTTAAAACAATCATTGAAAACAACATTATAAATGCTTGGGACCACGCTTTGATGATACACCAAGATACAAACCCTGTTTTGTTAGATGCTTTAAAAAACAATTACGAAAAAATTAACATTGTTTCATATCAACCCACCACAGAAAATATGATTTGTGAATTAGCGACTGTGATAAAAAAATTATTGCCGGAACATTTACAATTGTTTTCCTTGCGATTATATGAAACAGATAAATCTTTTGCCGAGTGGTACGCAGAAGAAAACGAAGAATAAACGTTAAAAACAAACAATATGATTATCTTTTTTTTTGAAACCAATTTTGAATTATTCCAAAAGGCACAAATTAAAATTTGGCTTCGGGAAATTGCCCAGCGAGAAAACAAAAGAATAAAAGATCTAAATATTGTTTTTTTTAATGATGAACAATTGCTGGATTTCAATAAAAAATACTTAAACCACGATACCTATACGGATATTATCACGTTTGATGATTCTAAAAAAAACATCTTAAAGGGTGAGATTTTTATTTCCGTTGAACGTGTAAAAGAAAATGCCGAAACCTATAACTGTACTTTTGAGGAAGAATTACTAAGGGTTATAGCACATGGACTTTTACATCTTTGCGGATATAATGATAAAGAT
>Ga0209628_10000146_pt1 | contig 38481 bp, 34 predicted proteins | sample TergutCu122P4_FD_187285 | JGI IMG/M metagenome (GOLD analysis project Ga0209628, IMG submission 187285) | Cubitermes ugandensis P4 segment gut microbial communities from Kakamega Forest, Kenya - Cu122 P4 (SPAdes) (version 2) | ecosystem: Host-associated > Arthropoda: Insects > Digestive system... | reverse complement strand
ATGTCGGCTTTGCAATACGACATCGCCTCTTTAATGTGGGATGCCAAAGCCGACATACCTCATGAAATACGAAATGAACTGTTGGAGTTGTATTTGGATGAACTATCCAACATAATCACCATCAACAGAGTATCTTTTAAAAAGTATTATTACGCTTTTGTCCTGATACGAATCTTGCAGGCATTAGGAACTTACGGATATCGCGGTTTTTACGAACGGAAAAGTCATTTTCTACAAAGTATTCCCTACGCCTTACAAAACCTACGATGGTTGTTTGATAATGTTACCTTTCCTGTTGAAATAAAGGAACTTACAAACGTTTTGAAAACAATGATTGATTCTTCCGTATTAAATCAAATAGCCACAACGCCTAATCACGATAAACTGACCGTTTCGATTCACTCGTTTTCGTATCGCAAAGGAATACCGGATGATTTAACAGGAAACGGCGGCGGTCATGTTTTCGATTGTCGTATTTTACCAAACCCGGGAAAAGAACCTCAATATCAAAATCTTACAGGATGCGACCATGAAGTAATAACATATCTTAATAACCTGCCCGAAACAGAACTGTTTTTAAATAGTATTAAACAAATTGTAAATCAGTCGGTAATCCGTTATTTAGATAGAAAATTCAACAACTTAATGATATGTTTTGGTTGTACAGGAGGAAAACATCGGAGTGTCTATTGCGCCGAAACAATAGTTTCATTTTTACGTGAAAAATATCCTGATGTGCATGTAGTTGTATATCATCACGAACAAAAACACCTCAATAACCGACTATGAAAGCCATCATATTTGCCGCCGGATTGGGAAGCCGTCTGAAACCGCTTACCGATAGCACCCCCAAAGCCTTGTTGAAAGTAAATGGGAAAACACTTTTGGCTCATGCCGTCGAAAAATTACAAGAAGCAGGAGTAACCGAAATCATCGTTAATGTCCATCATTTAGCCGAACAGATTATATCATATTTAAAACATAATTCTTATCATAGAATTAAATTTACTATCTCAGATGAGCGAGATTTGTTGCTTGATACCGGAGGCGGACTGAAAAAAGCAGCCGTTTTTTTTAATGACAATTGCCCATTTTTTGCTTATAATGTTGATATCCTCACCGATTTGAATTTATCGGAAATGTTACGATTTCACTGCACACATAATCCATTAGCAACTTTGGCAGTTTCCAAGCGTGAAACTGACCGCTACCTTTTATTTGACGATAAAATGCACCTTAAAGGATGGACAAATGTAAAAACAGGAGAAACTTTACCTCAAAATATTGACATAGAACGCTTTGAAAAGCGGGCTTTTTCAGGTATTCATATCATCAATCCCGATTTATTCCTTTTTCTCAATAAAACAGGATGTTTCCCTATCATTCCCGAATATCTCAATCTTTGCAATAAACATCGAATAATCGGTTTCGACCATAGCGGCTGCAGATGGAAAGACATGGGAAAACCGGAGGCATATATAACTAAATAATCATTGTCAAATCATTTTTCCTCTACCGGTACAACTTCCGCAAGTCCGTTTACACGATACATTCTTTTACTATAACGACATTGGCAGTGATAATGTGTACGCGCTTTATGAAGTTTTCTAAAAACACGTCCGTTGATTGAAAAGAGTGCGTTTTCCGGAATATCTTGAAGCAGAATCGCTTTTTTCTTGTCATATCGCTGTAATAAAACGGTAAGATTTTTGTCGCCTGTGGTGGCTCTGGGATGTTGAAGATGGCTGAGTAATGCCTGTTTCAAATCCGACGGGAATATGTTATTTTCCAATAATGGCTTCATCATGGAGGCAAATGCTGTTTTCCATTGATGACCATGAGGCTCGCCAAAAGATTTTTGTTTTTTCCACACTTCCAAATGCGCCATCTCGTGTACTAACGTGAGTAGAAAAGAGTACGGATTTAACGTGCCGTTAACGCTTATTCGATGGTTGGGATATTCAATAGGAGGACGATAATCGCCATGCTTGGTGGTGCGTTGTCGGGTTACTCTCAAATGAACTTTGTTGTTATCCAAAAACGGATAAACATAGTCTATCGCTCCGGAAGGAAGAAATTCGGCTAATTCGTTTTTGTAATTCATTTACGTGGTTTTGAGGATGTACGTTCTTTCAGTATATAGTGTTTGGTGCGAAAATTTCGGACAATTACAGTTTTTCTTATGTTTTTTTTGTTTTTGTTTTCCCGAACCGTAATGACTTGTTTTGCAGGATGATACACACAATAAACATAAAATTATTAAAAAAATGGCTGTTAGTTGTCGCTTCATAAATTTTGTCCTTTACTAATGTGAAACGCTGTTTTTATAAGGTTTATTTTGAAATGTGATTATATTTGTTTCAAAAATATTCAATTATTATTCACATAAAGTCGTAAGGTCTAACACCAAAACAGTCTCTTTATTTGGCAACAAAAGATTTATGTGTCATTTTCGGAGTATTATTCAAATGGTAAACACTCGAATTGTATAAACAATTCGATTCAGTATGTTTTTACGCAATAATAGTCATTTATGTTGCTGTTTATCAGCAAAAAACGATTTTTTTTGTATTCATTTTCATCATACTTTTGCACCGGAAATTTTTGATAAATTATGAACTCAGTGAGCAAAAACAGGAAAATGGCGCTCCGTTTTCAACGGATAAAAGGATTGTTTTTATACTTCCTGCCACGCCTTTTTTCGCAACTCACTGATAATCAGCCAATACATCTGTTTTCGTTTTTATTATTAACAGACAGGTCAGAAAAGTTTCACACAGAACGGTTGAAGGCAGAACGAACTGTCGTACAGTTTTGGCATCAATATACCGATGTATGGTTTCTGTGCAAAACGAACTTGGGCTAACCAAGCCGGTGCAAGTGCACTTCCGGGAATTGCACGGTAACGAATATTATAGAAACGGAGTATGTTGTTTTTCGTTCTGTGAGAAAACAACCGCTGCAAAGGTTCGACCGGAAGAAACTCCGAACCTCTTTTCGTGAAAAAGAAAAATCGGACCAATCACAGACGCTATCTGAAAGCGAAAACTGAAATGCAAATTTTCGGACAGAATAAATTTAATAATAAATAATTAAAAAACTTATAAAAAATGTATAATAGAATTTTAACAATAATAGCAGCAGTAGCAATTACATTTGCAGGTTGCAACAAAATAGAAGAAACAAGAAACGACGGCTCCATGCCGCCATTTAAAGGTCCGGCATTATCAATACGTTCCTTTGCGGATTTTAATCAACTAAATGCAGAAATAGATTTAATTAATGGTTTAACGTATGATGAATTGATTGATTATGAAGCAACTCTTCATTTTAGTTCATTTGGAAAATTGGCAGACCAAGCGATGATGCCGATTTTAGAACAGGTAGAACAGGCAATGGAAGAAGATGAGGATTCTTCGATAACTTCCACTGAACTTGAGCAAATGGTTAGCGCAGGTTCGCAATATATCCACTTAGTTTCTGATGAATACGGAGAAGTGAGTTGTGAAACAAAATATTTCCAATCACCTTTTCGTTACATTATAAATTTTGATAGAATGTTTAAAGTAGATACATTTTATTTCAAAGTATTTGAAGGAGGTTATGTTAGTTGCGGAGCAACTTATTTCAATCAATTATTAAGTATGTCGGAAAGTACTTTTTCAACATTGCAAAGTGATAGTATATATACTGTTTTCAAATACGATGATGGAAGAGGAAACTATGGCTCCTATAAAAAACAAACAGCAACATCCGGAAAAAATAGAGTTCATGTAGAAATTTATTATTATACTCTTAACTTTCAAGACAGACCGCCAAACAAGTATTTTGCACAGGTGCATTTATGTGCGCGAATTAAAGGGCAGCATAAATGGTGTGGAATATGGTGGATGCGTCAAAGCACACATACTAACGAACTTACAGTAAAAATAAAGATAGGGAATGATATAAAAACAGGGTATAATGCAGGTTCGAGTGGAGGCATTGAAAGAAACGTAATATTAGGAGCTTGGGTCGGAGAATGGACAGGAAGTTATCCCTATATATATAGTGCATACGGCTATGGAAAAATACCTCCGGTTACTTGTAATATTAATTGGCAAGAATAATTTTAATTCATCAATATGAAATCTAAAACCTCTTTAGCCCAGTTAGTTGTATTAATACTTTTAATAGTATTTCCATTTTCATCTGACGCACAAACCGATGAATACAACTATTCCGTAAAAAACAGGTGGACAGTTAAGGCGAGTTACTCAAGATATAAGACGGCTTTTTGGGACGATATTTATGCTTATGTTGGAGATAATTTCCTTTACAAAAAGAGAAAGAAAATGTCAAATTTCAAAGTAGAAGCCAATTATGGAATTAATAAATATATTGAGACTGGAATTTATGCCGGATTTCAGCATTATGAATGGCTTGATGAAGAATATATTAGTGGTTTTTCAGATGAACCGAATAAGAGTTTTGCGCCTTTATTCGGCATCAATGCCAATTTTCATATTTTGCCATTTCTGGTTCCGGATAAAGAATGTCATTGGGATGTGTACCTGACTGCCAAATATGGAGGATGCTATTTACCTCATTTAGAATTAGAAGACCCGTATTTTAATTACAGTAAATACCGGCACGAATATGGACTTGGATTGGGAGCGGGTTATTATTTCAAAAACATCATCGGAATATTTGCAGAAGGCTCGCTTGGTCAATACTTTTATTTCTACAAACAAGGTAGAATTTTCACATTACCATATCAGGGAGGAGCAATGAAATGTTTTGATGGTTCGGATAGTAATTTTAGGTTTCGTATAGGAATTGCCGTTAAATTTTAATTTTAATATTTTTCGAGGATGTGTGAAAAGTCAACATCAACGTCATTGCGAGGGCGATTGTCCGAAGCAATCCACTGAAATTTATAATCCGGATTGTTTCACTTCGTTCGCAATGACGGAAAGCGAAATTTTTCACACATCCGCTTTTAAAAACTTAATAAATATATTTACAATGAATAAAATAATTGTTTCAATTTTAATACTTTGTTTTTCCATATCGGCAAAAACATTTGCTCAGGATGAAACCCGGAAATCTATTGATTTCAATAAAACATTTCATTCGTTGGGTTTTAGTACCTTTCATGGAGTCAGTTTTAAACCGAAACTGATAGACGCTTTCGGAAATATAAAACCTGTATTTTACAATTCTTATGTTCCGGAGTTTATTCTGCAATACAACTGCATGATTAAAAACGGATTTGGTTTTGGGTTGGAAGCGCCTTTTGGTTTATTTAGCCGAAAAAGCCTTACAAAATTGTCTGATTACGGTGCCTCTTGCGATGTCCCACTCGAAATGGGAGATTTCTATATTGGCTTTACAGCCAAACTGACCGTTTTTAAGGAATTGAACAAAAACATCTGTATGCAGGGTGAATTGGGAGTGAAATTCCATCCTTTCTATCATCCTGCCGAGCAATGGGAAACAATGGATTATTGGAAGGATGTTGTGGGGAATCCGCATTTTGAGCCTTTTTATTATGATGATAATTCGTCAATCAATTTTGTAACTATTGAGCAAAAATATTATGCCATTCCAGATGCAACAGCCGGATTGTTATTTTTCTTCCATAGTCAGAAAAAACCAAAGCAAAATTTTCTACTTGGAATAACAGCAAATGTTTCGTTTGTAGAAAGAATAAAAGTTATATATAGTACAAATTTCAGCGAGTTAAGTGAAACCCCAAACAATCCGAATTTCGGATGGGGTAGTTACGCATGGAACTCTACCGCTGTCGGAATTACTGTTGGTTATCGGTTTTTTGGGGTAAAATAATTAAATTAAATATTAAATTAATTCGTTTGTATTATAAAAATGTTTACTTTTGCAGCATTATTAATTCTTAAATATTATAAATTATGAAGAAATTTTTATTAAGTTTTGTTTTAGGTTTATTAAACCTAATTGGATTTTCGCAAGGAACTATACCTACTTATCTGGAGATTCCTATAACGGAAGATGTGGAATTTTTAAATCCATTCTCTTTTTTCCATCTGTCCTCATTCCAAATTGACACAGTTATAACAAAACCTTATGGTCACATAAATGGACCTTCTATTTGGATTACTCGTCCATTAACTTTAACCGAAAGCAAGGTGGGTATTGGAACGCAGACACCTGCTACAAGACTTCACGTGGTAGGTGATGAATTGCTTACGGGTTCGCTTGTTGTAGGAAACCCCGCATTTGTTTCACACCCAATGTCTAATATAAAATTGCAAATCGGAGATTTATGGACATTTTCCGACTTGGGAAAAGCCAAAATTATGGGCTTTAACTATAAGACTTGGGACAAAAACAATCAAGAAACACGACTTGAGACAGGCGCTTCATCAGTAGTGAAACTGAATAACGATGGTTCCATACAATTAGGTACGGCGCCAACAGGTCCTGTTGGTAGTTCCTATTTGACTTTTAACTATTTCACCATGCTCAACAATGGAAAAGTAGGTATTGGAAATGATAAACCGAAATTCAAATTGGATGTCAACGGCGACGCCAACTTCAATGAAATCCATACCAACAATATTTATTTTCCGGGTGCGGAAATGAAAATTATTAAAATTGGGACAGGCGCTTTACCCTGTGACCCGGAAGAAGAATCAGATTCGGGAAGAGGAAACGGTTCCGGAGGAGCAATAGGTGAAGAAGAAGAGGAAGAGGGAACATATACCTTAGATATTATGACATTTAAGTCAGATGGTAAAGTAGGAATCGGCACTAACGCACCGGCTGCCAACTTGCATGTTAATGGTACGGCTAAATCGTTTTATTCAAATTTTAATCATGGAACCATTGAGGGTATAAAACCTTGGAAAAACACCAATTTCTTCAAATATCTTCAGTTTGGCGACAGAATATCAATTGGAGGTTACAGTACTACGTATCTGATAGGGAATAATTGGACTGTTAATAAGTTTGACCAAGATGAACGTATTCAACAGGGCGCTGCTTCTGCGATATATCTTTACGATGACAGAATTAGTTTATATACTGCTCCCAACGGCGCAGCAGGCTCTGTGATTAATTATTCTGCTATTCAAATTCATAATGGAAATTTAGGAATTGGGAACGCTGCCTATACCCCATGCCAAGCATTAGATGTAAGAGGAAACGCTTATATCCAAACAAAATTGGGAATAAATGAACAAACACCACTATATCCTTTACATGTTAATGGTGCAAGTTACATTACGGGAAATGTAGGCATTGGCTCAGTGCCATCGTACACCTACAAATTAGGCGTTAACGGCACCATCGGTTGCAAAAAAATAGTAGTAACCAATACCGGATGGTCGGATTATGTTTTCGAGCCTGATTATGAACTGATGCCGCTGAATGAGTTGGAATCGTTTATTAACGACAACGGACATCTCCCCGAAGTGCCAACCGCTGCTCATGTAGAAGAAAACGGAATAGAACTGTCGGAAATGAATGTACTCCTGCTTAAAAAGGTGGAGGAACTGACATTGTATATCTTGCAGCAAAATAAAGATATGCAAGTGCTGAAAGAAGAAGTCAACTTACTGAAAGAAGGGAGGTAGGGGATGAAAAAAGTAATTCTGGTAATAATTAGTTTTATTACAATAACATCTTTCGGTTTATCCCAAGAATATCAAGAAGATATTCCGCTTTCTTTTATATATAATTTGCAAACAGATATTGAAGTTTACAATCTAAATGTGCAGATATCAAAGGTACAGGATAATCCTCGTATTGAAATAGTAGAGGGAGACACAATTGAAATTTTTGACCCAATTATTGGAGAATTATTTAATGTCTCAATAAACATGAATAAGATGGGTACATGGACTGAAATAGATGATGGAGATAGCATTTGGCAATTGCAAATAAATTCTATAGACGGAATTTACATGATGTTAATTTTCGATGATTTTTATTTACCTAAAGGATCTAAATTATTTGTATATTCAACAGATAGAAGCCAGATTTTAGGCGCTTTTACCGATGATTACAATGTTTCATCAAGCAAATTCACAACCGCTCCCTTAAAAACGAATTCTATAATTATAGAGTATTATAAACCATATCATGTAGAAGAACCAGCAAAACTAAACATAAATTATGTTGGATTAATAGTTGATTCGCTTTCAAATGATTTGGGTACAAGAGGCTTTGGAAATTCAGGCCGTTGCATGGTAAATGTAATGTGTCCTGAATATGATAATTGGTGCAATGAAAGACGTTCAGTTGCTTTAATTTATAGAATTTATACTGAACTAGAAGAAATTCGGACTTGCACTGGATCACTGATTACAAATGAAAGAAGAGACGGAAAACCGTTTTTTCTTACAGCATTTCATTGTATTGATTATGACAAAAGTGGTTCAATCAGCCAATCAGAAAAAGATGCTATCTCAGACTGGTTGTTTATTTTTAATTATCAAAGTCCTGATTGCTCAAATCCAGCATCAGATCCAGGATTCGTTTTTTTTATTATGGGAGCAGAATATTTAAAAGGCCATGATAAAACTGATTATGCTTTACTGCAATTGGATAGAAAGCCACGTCCAAATTTTAATGCGTATTACAATGGATGGTCTAATGATAAAGATGATATGACAAGCAGAGGGGCTTGTATTCATCATCCTACAGGTGACATAAAAAAAATTTCTAAGTGGAAGAAAGCAAATACTCTAAAAGTGAATTTTTGGAAAGTAAAATACACTTCAGGAAGTACCGAATCAGGTTCTTCGGGATCAGCATTGTTTAATTCTTCAGGTTATATTGTTGGACAATTAAATGGGGGGAAAGCTGATTGTGGTAATAATAAAGCTGATTTTTTTGGTTGTTTTCACAGGTCATGGCATAATTTTGGGTTATCAGGAAAATTAAACCCAAATGGTTCGCATTCAGGAGGTTATCAATATTGGATTTCAAGTATGAATGGAGATGAAACTTGCAGGCAGAATTGGATTTTTAATAATTGTAATGACCTCCACACCAGCGATAATGTTAGTTTTTTGGTTCCTCAAACAGTTGGAACAAGACAATACGATGGTGTTTATAATGCACAAAATCAAATCTTTGCAGAAAACTCGATTATACAATCCGGAACAACCGTTGTTTTTGAAGCGGGAAACAGTATAACTTTAAATTCCGGATTTATCGCTGAAGCGGGAAGCAACTTTATTGCTCAAATTAGAAATTGTCAATTAGGATGTGGAAATGGAAGAAACTCAGAAGATGATTATGAAATGGTCATCTTAGATTCAGAAAAAAATGAGGAGAGTAATCCAAAATCAGTTACTGTTGAAAATAATGAAAACATAATCGAATTTACAATCTATCCCAATCCAAATAATGGGATTTTTACCATAATGGCACTGAACGAAAAAAGTGAATTTATTAAAATGACTATTACCGACCTTAGAGGTGTTGTAGTTTATTCTACCAATTTCTTTACAGAAGAAGTTCATTTGCCAAATCCCGTTTCCGGTATTTATTTTATTTCTCTGTATTTTAAAGATAAGTTTTTTATTTCTAAATTTGCAGTGTTATGAAAAATATCATACAATCAACGGTTTTCATCACAATGATAATACTGTCCTTTGGGACAACATCTTGTAATGATATGTATAAAGGCTGTAAAAATATGCCGGACCAAATAATCGGAACAGGGGAAATTATCCATAATGCTATTGTTTGGTATTCCACATTCGATAATTATAATGAGCCAAAAGAAGGTCAAATTATCACTTCCGATTCGTTAAATATCTTTAATTTGGTAGTAAGTTTTGATAATAGAGCGACATTTATCCCTATTGATTTCTCAAAATACACCGTATTGGGAAAATATGCAGATGGAGGTTGCCGTGTTGTTTTCGACAGAAATGTTACCAAAAATATAGAAAAGAAAAAATACACTTACACTATAACTGTAATTGAGTGCGGAACATGTAAAGAACTTGAATTAAGTATGAATTGGGTATTAATTCCAAAAATAGAGGATGATTTCTCAGTAGATTTTTTGGTGAATTATAAAAAGAATTAGTTGAAAATAATTATTTATAAAAAATATTTAAAATTATGAAAAAAGTAATTTTAACAATACTCGCGTGTATATCAGTAAGTTTCGTATTACACGCACAAGAATTAGATAATAGAGCCGGCACGGTTCTATACAGGGGAGACTTTGACGCTTTCTCAGCGGGATTCAACATCGCCCAATCACACCCTGCCTGGTGGACAACTTGGAACACCAAGCCCGGCAGTGAAGAAGATGCAGTGGTAACCGCCGAACAGGCGGCTTCTGCACCACACTCTTTAAAAATCAAATATGGAACGGATTTGGTATTTAAAGCCGGTAATAAAACAACGGGCATTTTTACCATTGAATTTGATATGTTTGTTCCTTATGGCGGTCAAGCGTACTTTAGTTTAATCCAAGATTTTTCGTCATCAGCCAGCCGATTCGCAATTACATTTACTTTTAATGGCAAACACTATTCATTGCCTTATCCGAATGTTATTCTTCACAATAACAAACATACTAATTTCACCTTTCCGTTCGATGAGTGGTTTCCTGTTTCATTGTTTATAGACTTGGACAATGATATAGCAAATGTAAAAATCAACAACATTCAATATTTAGAATGGAAATGGAGTATTGACTATGTAGGAAAAGCTGGAGTGAAACAATTATCAGCGATTAATATGTGCCCGAATTGGTATCCTCCGGATCCGGCATATTTTTCTTTTTACGACAATTTGGTTTTTACGAGTTTAACCGGCACCGGGGTTCCTGCGCTCGCTGTTACACCAGCATCTATCCATGAAACCATCACCGAAGGAACACCCTCTACGGTAACAAAATACATCTCTATTGCCAATTCGGGCGAAGTAAAAGGTTCTTACCATGCGTGGTTGGAGGGTGTTTCCAATGATTGGATTTCGTTACCCGGCTCCACAACAGGTATTGTTCCCGTCGGCGGCAGCGCCGGTTTCAGCGCTGTGATTAAATCCGAAGGGCTCGCCAACGGAACCCATACCGCAACCTTGAAAATCTCCACCAACGACCCCGACTACCCTGTATTTCAAATCCCTTGCACGCTTGTTTTAAGTAAACCGGCTTCCGAAATAAGTGTCAATCTTGATTTTATCAACGAAAACCTGACTGAAGCCACTACTTTGACAAAACACATCACCATCACCAATTCGGGCAATGCCGACGGCGAATACGAAGCAAAGTTAAAGAATTTTTCCGGTTCCGGCGACTGGATATCATTATCCGGCGCAACCACCGGAACACTATCCGCCGGCAGCAGTAAAACCTTCGACGCTATCATCAATACCAATGAAATAGAATACGGAACCTATACCGCAACCATCGTCATCACTACCAACGACCTTGCCCATCAACGAATCGAAATACCCTGCAAACTCATCTATTCCAATGTAGGCATTGAAATCATTACAAACGACGATATTGTTGTTTATCCCAATCCTACGACAGGAATTATAATAATTACAGGCATTCGTCATTGCGGGCTTGACCCGCAATCCCCTGCGAATGTGGAAATATTCGATGTGATGGGTCGTATTGTTGCCGTAGAGACGCGGCTCGCCACGTCTCTACACGAAACCCTCCTCGACATCTCCCACATCCCTTCCGGCATCTATTTCATCCGAATACATACCGAAAAAGGCGTTGTAACACGGAAGATTGTGAAGCAGTAAATGGAAGGCCTGTCTTCTATGTAATGAATAGTAAAAAATTATACCCTTTCGGGTGTAGAATGGGGTATTTATATTGATTTTATACCCGATTTGGTATATTATCAAAATAAATTATTACCTTTGCACCCGAAAAGGTATAATTTTTTCATTATGAATTATAAGTTATCAGCATTTATAAAAGAAAGGCGAAAGCAATTTGGTCTAACACAACGAGATTTGTCTGAAAAATCGGGTGTGGGGCTGCGTTTTGTACGAGAGCTCGAACAAGGCAAAAACACTTTACGGATGGATAAAGTAAATCAGGTACTTGCTCTTTTCGGAACAGAACTTTCGGCTACGGTGATTAACGAAAAAAATGAATTATGAAACAGGCACAGGTTTTTATTAAGGAAAATTTTGCAGGCATTTTAACTGAGGACGAAAATGGCTTTACTTTTATGTATGATGCTGACTATCTACAACAAAAAGATAGCAAATCTGTTAGTTTAACGTTACCTTTAAGCGAAAAACCATGCAATTCACAGGTTTTGTTTCCTTTTTTCGACGGATTGATTCCGGAAGGTTGGCTTTTGGATATTGCTGAAAAGAGTTGGAAAATCAATTCACGAGACCGAATGTCGCTCTTATTAGCTTGTTGTAAAGACTGCATCGGTGCAGTAAGTATTGTCCCTTTTAAAAAAGAATAAATATGAAATGTCTTTTTTGTTATGAAAGATTGAATGATGGTGAAGTGGATTTTCATCCATCTTGTTCGAAAAAGTTTTTCGGTACTTCGACGCCACCAATTCTGCCATATACTCGTGTAAAAATCAAAGAATTAGCCGAACAGATTATCCGTTCTCATACCACAGTAACAGGCGTTCAGCCTAAACTTTCACTCGATATTGAAAGGATAAATAACAATAGTCGTTTTACTATTGTTGGCTTATGGGGTAAATATATTTTAAAACCACAAACCGAACAATATAATCAACTTCCTGAAATAGAAGACCTAACAATGCGTATGGCTGAGGTTGCAAAAATAAAAACCGTTCCACACTCGCTCATTCGTTTTGCTGACGGTGAACTTTGTTATATAACAAAACGTATTGACCGTACTAAAAAAGGTGAAAAATTGTTTATGGAAGATTTTTGTCAATTGACGGAGCGACTTACTGAACATAAATATCGTGGTTCACACGAACAAATTGCACAGGCAATTTTGAAATTTTCGACTGCACCAAAACTCGATTTAGTGAATTTTTGGGAAATTGTAATCTTCTGTTTCTTAACAGGAAATGCCGACATGCATTTGAAAAATTTTTCTCTTTACACTCCTCTTTTAGGGAATTATGAGAGGGATAATTTTCAATTGGCGCCTGCATACGATTTACTTTCCACCGCTTTAGTTATCCCCGAAGACAAAGAGGAACTCGCACTAACTTTGAACGGAAAAAAAACCAAGTTAAATCGTCAAGATTTTGAAACATCCGCATTAAATACAGGTTTAGAACAAAAAGTAATTGATAATATATTTGCAAAATTTCAAAAAACAATACCCAAATGGGATTTATTAATTGATAATTCATTTTTATCATACGAAATAAAAGAAAATTTCAAAATCCTTATACAAAAAAGGAAAGAAAGGATAATACGTTAAAAAAAAGTTTGTACCTTTACCCCAAGTAAAAATAGTTGCTATGAGATTGATTTTGACCACTATATTTTTGTTTTTTTGTCTGCCTGCTGTTGTTTTGTGTACTAATCCATGGCGTCCTTCGGGAGCGCGGCAAGCGGGGTTTGGCGGGGCTTCGGTGGGAGTGTCCGATGTATGGTCGGCAAGTAATAATCAGGCAGGATTGGCTTTCTTTCAGGTACCTGCCGTAGGTATTTATTTCACCAATGCTTATTTTCTCGAACAACTGAGTACCAAAGCCATAGCGGCATCCTTTCCTTTGAAAAACGGAACATTCGGCGTTACAGCCAACTATTTCGGATACACTTACCATAACGAAATCAACGCCGGATTGTCCTACGCCCAACGCTTCGGGAAATCTTTTGCCGCTGCCGTTCAACTCGATTATCTGCATTTCGGACAGGGAGGTTATGCCGATTTACAAAACAAAAGCAATGTCTCTTTCGAGTTGTCTATCATAGGAAATATTACTAAAAACCTTTCGGTTGGAGCACATGTTTTCAATCCGGTAAACGTAAAATATAACGAATATGCTACCATTCCTGCTTGTTATCGTTTAGGGTTAGGATGGTTCCCTGTGAAGGATGTCCTCATTGCGGCTGAAATAGAGATGCAAACCAACCAAAAAGAAAATATCAAATGCGGAGTAGAATACACCCCGATAAGAATGCTTTCGCTGCGAACCGGTTTTTCTTCATCTCCTCAACTGTGGAACTTTGGTGTCGGATTGAATCTCAAAGATTTTACCATTGACTTAACTCCATCGTGGGACATGACACTCGGATGGTCAACGCATGCATCGGTGTCTTACCAATTTAACAAATACAAGCCATGAAACTATACCAACGATTTGGCTATTTGTTTATTTTCCTATTTGTTATATCTTCGGTTTTTTCACAAACCATTCCTCAGGAAGAGCGAGATATTTTGGCAGAACGCATCGAAGACCTTTTTTCTACCAATGAAGAAGATGCGCAGTTAGATTTAAGCGAACTGATTGATGCTGTTGAGAATTTGAGTCAAAATCCAGTTCACATCAACAGCGCCGACCTCGAAGAACTGTCGCGGCTTTTTTTCCTCAGCGAAATAAAAATCCATAAAATTATCGCCTACACCTCAACGTATGGCAGACTCCAATCAACAAACGAACTTTATGGCGTAGAAGGACTTACCGCAGATGAAGTCGCCCTTATCATCCCTTTTATCACTTTGGAAACCGTTCCCGTTGTACGCAAAACAACCGTAAAAGAAGTTTTCACCAAAGGGAAACATCAAATCATCGGACGCTATCAGCGTGTATTACAGGAACAACGCGGCTACATGAACGATTCCATTGCCAAAACGCTGAAATATGCAGGCGACCCTAATAAATATTACCTGCGTTATCGTTTCAAATATAAAAATCAGGTCAGTTTTGGTTTTACATCAGAAAAAGATGCAGGAGAAGATTTTTTCAAAGGCAGCAATCCTTATGGATTTGATTTTTATTCCGCTCATTTTTTTATTAACAACAAAAAACATTTCCTACATAAATTGGCGGTAGGAGATTATCATCTCTCTTTCGGACAGGGGTTGACGATGTGGTCAACCTACGCCTTTGGGCGACCTTCGGATGGCGTCAATATCAAACGTACTGCCAACGGTATCACACCAAATACATCCGTCAATGAAAATCTGTTCTTTCGAGGCGCTGCTGCTACATTGAAATTTAAACGTCATTTTATCACAGGATTTGCCTCCTATTCAAAACGGGATGGCAGTTTTTCATTGGACGACGACGGAAACATCAGCCATTTTTCATCTTTTTCGGATGACGGAATGCACCGCACCGCCAACGAAATAGCCAAGAAAAACATTATCTCACAAACCGTTATAGGCGGACGCTACGAATGGCGCGGATTCAATCTGAGAATAGGCGCCACCGGATTTGCCGCACAATGGGACATTCCCATGCAACGAGACAATAAACCATACAACTTATATGCCTTTTCAGGAAAATCACTATCCAATGCGGGAATTGATTTTTTATGGGTTTACCGTAAATTTGAACTTTTCGGAGAAGGTGCGTACAGCAGTGAGGGCGGATTTGCAGGCGTATGCGGCATAAGAGCGCATCTTACATCACGATTTGATGCCTCTTTATCGGTACGGCATTATGAGAAAAACTATGTCAACTTTTTTTCCAATGCCCTCGGCGTTAATTCAAACAATGTAAACGAAACCGGCGTTTTTGCCGGATTTAACACCATCATCTCTCCTCAATTCACCCTTTCCGGCTTTGCCGATACCTACCGTTTCCCCTACATGAAATATCAAATTTATGCACCAACGCAAGGAAATGACTACTCGCTGCAATTAACATACAATCCGAATCGCGTAGTTACAATGTATCTACGCTACCGCAATTCATACCGCGAATATGGCGAAAGCACCGACACCATCAAACAAACCTATTCCCGCCTTAAAAACAACATCCGCTGGCATGGCGATTTTACCGTATCGAAAAATATCATCCTGAAAACAAGAGCGGAATATGTTTATAATCAAAATCAAGGCAGAGAAAACAAAAACGGCTTTATGATGTATCAAGACGTTGTTTATCGCACATCAAACAATCGTTTTACAACTTCACTCCGCTACGCATGGTTTAATACCGACAGTTACGACGAGCGTTTTTATGCCTACGAGAACGACCTTCTCTATACCTTTTCTGTTCCGGCATATTATTACAAAGGAAACAGAGTTTATGTGGTCTGCTCTTATAAAATAACCAACAACATCACTGTTTGGTTGCGCATCGCCAACACTTCCTATTCCGACAGAGAGAAAATCGGATCCGGCGGTGAAGAAATTTATGGAAATAATAAAACCGACGTTAAAGCGCAGGTGATAATAAAACTGTGAGTATCACAATATTAAACATGTATTTTATGGTTTAATCGTTATTATTTTATTATCGCGAAGAACTACTAATTCACCGTTTTTTGCCCTTTTCTCTGCTAACAATTTTCCGTAAGCGACTTTAAGTCCTTTAAGGATTTTATCTACATGAATGTCATCAATATTATCTTTGATTATCATATTGTTGTTTTATAATATTAAACTTAAAATCTTTTAAAATAGAAATTTCAGGATTATTAATTTTCTTTGCAATAAGGTCATATTCTCCTTCCGAATTATCGAAAATCAACACTTCATCTACAATAGGCATATAAATGTCAAACAAATTTTGAATACCGGATAAATATCGGCGGTTAATAACCTGATGGTCTATATCATGACCTCCTTCCGATACGCGTTTTTGTACTCTTTTTATTGCCAATTCAACTGTTTGCAACCAGAAAAAAAGCAATGTAACGTGATACTCTGCTGCTTGAGCCTTTAAAATCGTATTTTTGTAAGTCTTTGTTGATAAGGTAGTTTCAAATGCGAAGTTAGTATTTTTGTTTAAAAGGTATTCTATTCGGTGAAGCATAATTCTGCCGGCTTCAATAGCAGACTTTTCGGGCTGAAACGGAGATAAACCTTTGGCTATCTCATCAGCATTGACAAATTCGCGGCAATCCAGTATTTCAGGCAAAATACTAAACGAAGCTGTTGTTTTTCCAGCCCCATTACATCCTGCTATAATATATAAATACTTACTCAATATCATTTTAAATTTGTGCAAAAATAAGAAAAAATCGTAGATGTTAAATTAATTTCAATTATTAATTATTGATTAATAATTTTCATGTACTTTTGCCGAAATTTATTTATATCTTTTATTCAGATAAATATTGAATAGTTTTAACACATTTTATAACAACAAAATGATACAACAACAAAAACGCATTGCGGCTATCCACGACATATCGGGTTTTGGAAAATGCTCATTAACAGTTGCTTTACCGATACTTTCCGCTGCCGGAATTGAAACATCGGTTGTTCCCACTGCTGTACTTTCTACACATACGGGAGGATTTACAGGATTCACTTACCGCGACTTGACGGAAGATATTCGTCCGTTTATGCAGCATTGGAAATCGTTGAATTTAGAGTTCGACGCTATTTATACCGGCTTTTTAGGCTCGTTCGAGCAATTAGAGTTGATGAAAGAGGTCTTTGATGCCTTTAAATCAAAAGAGACGCTGATTTTGGTTGACCCTGTGATGGCTGACAATGGGCAACTTTATTCTATTTTTTCGCCGGAGTTTGCCCTTGGTATGCGCTCTCTATGTGAGAAAGCCGATATCATCGTCCCAAACATCACCGAAGCATCGTTGCTTGTCGGAGAGCCCTACTGCGAAGGTCCTTACAGCAAAGATTATATCGAAATGCTGTTGAAAAAACTGAGCAACTTGGGAGTGAATAAGATAGTTCTCACAGGCGTCTTTTTCGACGAAGAAAACTTGGGCGCTGCTACATACGAGAAAGATTCTAACAAAGTTGAATATGCTTTTGCAAAACGTATTCCGGGAAATTATCACGGTACGGGCGATGTCTTCGGAAGCGCTCTGTTAAGCGCATTACTCAACGGATTGGGATTGGGTCAAGCCGCTCAAATAGCAGTAAATTTTACTGTCCACAGCATACAACTGACTTTTGAAGCAAAGACAGACCATCGCTTCGGCGTTAATTTTGAGCAAAGTATTCCTTTCTTTCTTAAAGAGTTGGGATTGGTTTAATCCGTTTTCCATTCGTTAAGTTCTTTCTTGGAAATTCCCCATCCCTGAACTATTCCTCTCGTTTTCAGGCTACAATACTTGCAAAAAGGTATTGGGTTTCGCATATATTTTAAAACGTCTTTTCTTGATTTGGCATGATGTATGTCAATATAATCATTGTCGCTTACTTGTAAATTCAAATCAAAATAGTTGTTGAAATGATGTATATATGCAACTTGTTGACATAGACACAGTTTGCCATTATTAAGTTGAGAGCAATTGATGGCATCACTACAATATTTATAGTTTTTTCTAATGTTTTGAGAGCCATTAAAATCATAGTCATATTTTTTGAACTCTTTAATTACCGGTTCGAGTAATAATTGTACATTTTCCGATTTGCATTTATTTTCTATCTCTTCATATTTAACGTTAACCGGATAATTAGTGATGTTGATTATTGTATTTGTTTCTCTGCAAATTCGCCAAAATTCATCATCCTGTTTTAATAGTAACACTCCGTTTGTAATTAATTGTCTTTCGGTTTTTGGAGCGTATTTATATGCTATATTAATAAAATCTAATACCTGAGGATGCAACAATGGTTCACCGCCAAGAAGGCAGATTTTATAAAGTTTTTTCGGAAATAACTCCGATATTCTTTTCATATCTTTTTCAAATACAGATACATCAGCAAATTCCTTTGGGGCTATAGAAGAAAAATGGGAACAACTTTTACAGTTCAAATTACAATGTTCTGTTAAATGGACATCAAATTTCAGTCCTTTAAATCGATAGAATAATCTTAAATAAATTATATAGCAGTATTCGTATGCTGTGATATTTCCATAAATACTAAATGAAAACAACTTCCGTAAAACAGACTTTAATTTATTAACCATCATTGTTTTACTTATTGCAAATTATTTCTTCCCTTTTATTGTTTCATATTCGGCGTTCAATCCATTAAGAATTTCTTGTGTAAGGTCAAGTGCCGGATCACCGTAGAGGACGCCATTGATGCCGCTTTTTTCCAAAATCAAAGTATATTGATGGATTTTGTTGTAGCGTTTGATAAAATTGATGACGCTGTCGGCTGTGATTTTGTTCTTTTCCTGCAGTTTGTCATTAATTTCCGACATGTATTGTTCTTCCATCTGACGCAGTTTCATTCCTCTTTGAGTCAGTTCTTCTTCTTTGGCTTGTTGTTGTTGTAAAGTTAAAGAGGCTCCGATTTGAAGGTACGCGTTATAATCTGCTTCTAATTGATTTTGAGAGGCTTTCAGTTGTTTTTCTTTTGATTTATACAGATTCTCTACCGATTTTTTTGAATCTTCGACCAAAGCATATTTCTGTAAAATGCTGTCGGTATCAACGTATGCAATGCGCAAAGAGGATGATGCTTCACCTGAGAAAACAGGCGTTATTGATGGTTCCGATGAATTTGTGGTGCCGCATTGTTTGTTGCAGCAAAAACAAAGACAAAACAGGATAAGAACGCCCACTAAACTCAATCCGCTGAGTATAAGGGGCAACAGGTTGTTTTTTATTTTTTCGTTCATGGTATATGGGGTTTAAAAATTTATCGAATTTTATTTTTAACGTTTAAAGCGGTGAATAACACATAGAAAATACAAACCAATGGCACACAGAAACTGTGAATCAGACTCGTGTTGGCAATATATCCGGTCAATAACGGAACTATGGCAGCGCCGACGATGGCGGTAACCATCAATCCCGAAATTTCATTGGCTTTATCGGGAAATTTATCAACGGTGATGGAAAAAATCAGCGGAAAGATGTTGGCAATAGCAAGTCCGGTCAGTCCGATTGCAATCCAAAGCATGATATTGTTCACAGGAAAGAAAAACATCAGATTTCCGATGATTGCCATTAGAGATGTGAGAATAAGAAATATTACCGGTTTCATACTATTTAATATAATACCACCGCTAAAACGTCCGACTACTAATGCAAGAATTAAAACGATATTTCCTGCAATGTTGTTATCGTATCCGGCTTGTTCGAGCAGTCCGGGAATCCTGTTAAATAAAGATGCTTCCGCTCCGCAATAGAGGAAAATACCGATAACCATACAAGCAATAAAAGGCGTTTTCAGCGCATTGAAACACGATGAAATTGTTGCAGGTATTACACTTTCATCTGTTTTTGTTTTTATTTTTAAAAGAAAGATAAAAATCAGCGTAATAAACAGAATAACAGCAAAAATCGGAAATAAAATTCTGAATCCGGCATTATAGAGACTTCCGTCAACAGCAGGTATCGTGAACCATGAATAGTGCATCAATTTTGTTCCTATTAAAAAGATAATCAATGAAGTGGATAGTGTCCCTACTGCTTTTACAGACTGAGCGAAAGAAAGGTTGCGTGAAAATTTACCTTCAGGAGAGACATCGCGCATGATAGGCTGTCCCGAAACTTGTAACATCGTTGCCCCAGCGCCCATCAACAAAACCGCCAATAAAACTACAGGAAACGAAAAACCAACTACCGGCAATAATGCCCCCATCAGAAAAAACGCCAGTCCTATTAATAAAATATTTTTCTTTCCCGCACGCGATTGTATGATTCCCAATGGTATAGACAAAATACCAAACATTATCATCCCAGAAAATGATACCAATGAAGCCATAAACGGCGTAACACGGAATGCTTTTTCTACCACCGATACCAACTGCCCGGATGCATCGCCAAAACCCATACACAAAAAAGCCAAAAAGATGGGAACAGTCGAAAATTTGTTATTTCCTTTCATTATAATATACGTTGTTTATTGACCTGCAAAAGTAATGTTTTTTTGTAACTTACGTCCCATACATTGCAGTCGCAATAGCAGCAATGCTTATTTTAACATCGGGAATGGTTTCTAGAGCGTGGATGCAGGATTCTAATGTTGAGCCGGTAGTTATCACGTCGTCAATCAGCAGCAGATGTTTTCCTGCAAAGACATCCGGATTGTGTACTGCGAATACGTTTTCTACATTTTCCCAGCGTTCGGAACGGGTTTTTCGGGTTTGAGATGCCGTGAACTGTTTACGATAAAGTATGTTTTTATTCATTGGTCTGCGAAGTGTTCGTGAAAGCCCTACTCCAAACATTTCACTTTGATTGTAACCGCGTATTTTTTCCTTTTTAGGGTGTAATGGAACGGGAACAATGATGTTTACGGAGGAAAAAACATCGGAATCTCTTAATTCAATTCCCATTTGTTCGCCTATGAAAATGCCTACTTTACGGGCACTCTTATATTTCAACTGATGTATCAAGTGTTGAACCTTATCTCCTTTGTGAAAATAATAATAGGCAGTTGCAGATTGAAGATTCGCTCTTCCCCAAAACAACTTGGTAACAGGATTTTCTTTTTTGAGATGAAAATCGGTTTTGGGCAGTGAGTTCAAACAGATTGAACATAAGACATCTTCGTTTTTGCGAAGCGCATCGTCGCAGGCATAACAGAGATGCGGAAAAAATAAGGATATGAAATCATCAAACAGGGACATGATTTTTTTCCGTAAAAAACACCATTTAATTCGGCGAAGGTACATTTTTTTTCAATACATCTTGCACTGAAAATTTTTCAGGAAAAACTTTCAATTAGAATCTTCGACTTGTATTTCCCCACAACCTTTGCTAACTTTTCTTCCGTAATATTTTTAATTTGAGCAAGGGAACCATATTCTTTTAACAACGTTTCGATGGTCTTTTTTCCAATTCCGGGGATGGCGTTCATTTCGCTGATTAAGGCGTTTTTACTGCGGCGGTTGCGGTGATGGGTGATGCCGAAACGATGGGCTTCATCCCGCATTTGCTGGATGATTTTGAGTGTTTGAGAGGTTTTGTCTATGTATAAAGGGAGCGAATCGCCCGGAAAATATATCTCTTCTAATCGTTTGGCGATGCTAATAATGGTGATTTTCCCTTTTAAATTCAACTTTTCGAGGCTGGCGAGAGCGGAACTGAGTTGTCCTTTTCCACCGTCAATAACGATGAGTTGAGGGAGTTCCTGTTTTTCTTCCAGCAGACGGTGGTAACGACGATAGATAACTTCTTCCATTGAAGCAAAATCGTTGATGCCTTCGACGGTTTTAATGTTAAAATGGCGGTATTCTTTCTTCGACGGCTTTCCGTTACGGAAAACAACCATGGAAGAAACCGGAAAAGTTCCCTGTATGTTGGAATTGTCGAAACATTCGATATATGTTGGCGCAACAGTCATACGCAGCTCAGCTTGCATAGTGTTCATAAGACGTGTTGTGTGCATTTCGGGGTCGGTGATTTTTTGGAGTTTCTCCTGTCCTGTTCGGTGCAGACGAACGTTACGCTCCGACAGTTGCAACAGTTTATATTTGTCGCCTCTTTGAGGTATGGTATAGGAAATACCCTCTAATTCGGCATCGGGAATGAAAGGGACAATGATTTCATGAGCAGTACTTTGTCCTTGTTGACGCAGTTCTACAATGGATAGTCCCAACAGTTCTTCGGGTGTTTCGTCTAATCGTTTTTTCAGTTCTAACATCCGAGATTTGACGATAGCACCATTGACTATTCCCAAGAAATTAACATAAGCGTCTGTCGGAGAAACGCTGATGGAAAATACATCCAAATTGGTAATAGCGGGACTGACAACCACACTTTTGCTTTGATATTGAAGAAGTTGATCATATTTCAGTTTAACAGCTTGCGCTTTTTCAAATTCCAATGTTTTAGCATATTGCATCATTTCATCGCAAAGCAGTTGTAAGACTTCTTTGATGTTTCCTTTTATGATTTCGCGGATATGGCGTATCATCGTCATATACTCCTCTTGTGTTTGTTTTCCCTCGCAAGGAGCGGCACAATTTCCGATGTGATGTTCGAGGCAAACTTCGTATTTTCCGGATTTGATTTTTTCGGGATTCAACGGCAACAGACAAGAGCGCAGCGGATAAATGTTGCGGATTAACTCAAACATGGTATTGACCGATCTCAGAGATGGATAGGGACCAAAATAATTCGAACCGTTGCGTATGATATTGCGTGTTGGGAAAATACGGGGAAACGGTTCGTTACTGATGCAAATCCATGGATAGGTTTTGTCGTCTTTCAACATACTGTTGTAACGCGGGCGATGTTGTTTTATCAGCACATTTTCGAGAAACAGCGCATCGTTTTCGGTGGCTACGGAGATGGTTTTAATATCGGCTATTTTTCCAATCAAAATCGCCGTTTTAGGATAGGTGTGTTGTTTTACAAAATAAGATGATACACGTTTTTTTAGATTCCGTGCTTTGCCGATGTAAATGATTTCGTTGTTTTTGTTGAAATATTGATAGATACCCGGCTTTTCGGGCAGGGTTTTTATGATGGATTGCAATTTTTGCGGGATATTTGGTTCCATGAGAGTTAGATAATTCAAATAAGTTAGGTAAAGATAGTTTATTTCTGAATCCTATCCATCCGAAAACTCTTTTAACTGTCTTCTATATTCGCTAAACAGATTGGCACGGCTGATAAAACCAATATATTTACCTTTGTCCAATACTACCATGTTGTAGAGTTTGTTTTGACGGAATTTTTCGGCTACATCTTCCACATTGTCTTGAAGTGAAACAACTTCTGATGGGGTTGTCATCAGGTTTTTCATTTTTACCGTATCATACAGTTCCGTTTTAAACATCAGTGGTCGTACATCGTCAAGCATTACCATTCCATAGAACAGACTATCCGCAGGGTCAACGACTGGAAAAATATTTCGTTTTGAAGTGGCGATGACCTTAACCATGTCGCCCAAAGTTGTTTCAAATTCAATAGTGGTAAAATTTGTTTCAATAAGTTCGTCAATATTTAACATGCGTAATGTATTTTCATCTTTATTATGGGTAAAAAGGTCGCCTTTTTGAGCCAACTGATAAGTATAGACCGAATGTTTTTCAAAGATACGAATGGTAATGAAAGAGATGATTGACGTTATCATCAGCGGCATAAACAGAGTATAACCACCGGTAAGTTCTGCAATGAGGAAAATTCCTGTCAAAGGAGCATGAATGACGCCTGCAATACATCCACCCATTCCGACAAGTGCAAAATTGACAGGTGAAATATCGCCCAACTGATAGTGATTCACTGTAAGCGCAAACAAAAGTCCGAGATGCGACCCGATAAAGAGTGTCGGAGCAAAGATTCCACCCATGCCGCCCGCTCCAAAAGTGAGGTTTGTCGCCACACATTTCAATACAACGCTGGCTAAGAAAAACATTAAAATCAATCCCATCCCGCTGCCATAGCGTGCAAAGAAACTTTTTTCATATAACGGAATGAAATCGCCATGTAAACAACGGTTTATTGCTTCATACCCTTCTCCGTAAAACGACGGAATAAAGAATATCAAAGCGCCGAGCGACAATCCTCCGAAAAGTAAACTGTAACCCCACGACTTAAAATGCTTTTCAAAAAAGTTGTGAGAAACTCTATATATTTTCGCAAATAAAAGGCTTGTAAAACCTGCCAAAACTCCTAAAATTATGTAAAAATGGGTTTGATTTAGTTGAAACGCCGCAACCGTTTCTATTGGATATATTACATCCATTCCCAATAGCAGATATGATACCAATGTTGCCGTTACTGTGGCTATCAAAAGCGGAGCAATGGATGCCACCGTCAAATCAAGCATCATCACCTCAATGACAAAGATGATGGCTGCGATGGGCGACTTAAAGATAGCTGCCATGGCGCCGGCGCTGGCACAGACTAACAACAACGCTGTTTGTCGGTAATTCAATTTCAACGCTCTTCCGATGTTGCTTCCTACGGCTGCTCCGGTTGCGATGGTAGGTCCTTCCAATCCTGCCGAACCGCCGAATCCCACCGTCAAAGCGCTCCCTATCATGGCTGATATCATGCTGATGGGTTTTAAAATGGCTTTGTTTCGTGAAATGGCATACAATACCTTAGGAACCCCTTCCCCCAACTGCTCTCGAAGTAAATAACGGACAATCACAATAGTAAGCAAAATCCCTATGATAGGATAAATCAAAAACATGATGTTGTCGAACCCGGAAAAAGAAATCTTTGTCAGCAAACTCGTGATGAAATGAACCAAGTTTTTCAAAATAATAGCCACGATAGCCGAAACAATACCCAACAAAATGCTGATAACCACCATAAACGAGGTGTCGTTCATGTTCTTCTCGCGCCATTGAAGCAAGGTGTTAAGCATTTTTTTTCGGAGCGACATTGTATATTAAAGCTTATTGAAAAAATAAAGTGCAAAAGTACGATAAAAAAACTGCTGAAAAATGGCAGATTTAATAATCTCTTTTTTAATAGTACTCAAAAAATAACTTCTTCGCCATTTCAGCCGCCTTATCCATTATCAACTGTTCATCTTTGACTCGGCGTTGTTGCATTATAATTTTTCCGTTGCAAATAACAGTATCAACGCTGTTTCCGTTGGAAGCGTAAATGAGGTTGGAAAGAAAATGATGACATGGCGTCATTTCAGGACGATTCAAGTCAATCAGGCATAAGTCGGCAAGGTTTCCTTCTGTTACCTCACCTAAACGGTTGTTGAAAATGGCGGCTCCGTTTTTTGTTGCCAAATCGAAAGATTCCTTAACCGGCATGGCTGTAGGGTCGTTAGAAGATGCTTTACACAGTAATGAAGCAACTTTCATGGCTTCAATCATATCTAAATTATTACTCGATGCGCAGCCGTCGGTTCCTAATCCAACCGTAATGCTCGATGATTTCAGGTCATTATAGCGAAAACCTGTTCCCGAAGCTAATTTCATGTTTGAATTGGGGTTGTGAATCACTTTTGCCTGTGTATGTGCCAACAGGTCAATATCATTGTCATCAAGCCAAACACAGTGGGCTGCTACTGTATTTTTATCTAAAACGCCCAATGAATGCAGGTATGCTACCGGAGTTAATCCGTAGTTTTTCAGAGAGTTTTCGACTTCTGTTTTTGTCTCTGAAAGATGAATATGAAACAGCAAATTATGGTTATCGGCAAGTTGTTTTCCCCATTTTAACAATTCTGCATCAGCAGTATAAATGGCATGTGGTGCTACAGATAGTTGTACTCGCGGACAAAATTTTGTATTCAGCACATTGAGAGCAAGGTTTTTTAGTGATTCTTCCTGTTTTTCCCCTGCCACGTTCATTAAAACCATTGATAAAATGGCTCTTATTCCCGAATCTTCAACGGCTTGAGCGGCTGCGGGTAGATGCCAATACATATCGTGAAATAAAGTAGTACCTGTTTTTATCATCTCCAAACAAGCCAAACGTGTTCCCCAATAAATATATTCGTCGGTTAAACGTGTTTCGTAGGGCCAAATTTTTCCCTGCAACCATGCCTCTAATGGCATATCGTCTGCAAAACCGCGAAACAGCGTCATGGCAGCATGGGTATGTCCGTTGATAAAAGATGGGATTGCAACTTTTTTATCGCCATCAATAATTTGGTCAATGTTGTCGTATGTTTCGATTTTCCCAATTTTTGAAATGGTATCTCTTTCGATAAGAATATCAACAGTTTTTTCCTTCAATAAAACATTGCGGATTAATATTGACATAAGAGTTTGGATTAATAATTTTTACGTTGTTGTTTTTGAGAAGATTGCATCAATAATTCTATTAATACAATTAAAAATATCGAAAAGGCAATACTTGCCAAAACCCGCCATATTAACATCACTGAAAACCCAAAGCCGATGTTTTCCAAAATGAAAAAAGCAGTGATATGTATTCCTGCTAACAACGCAGTATAGCCTAAAAAAGGATTAAAGCCTCTTTCTTTGATGGAGGGTGTATTGTCCGTATTGTCTTCAATATCGCCGAAACAAATTTTAAGAAACCCGCGGCGAAAATATCCGATTAAGGTAGTTGCAGATGCATGGATTCCATAAGTGCCAATAAACAGGTCAATCATCGCACCCGTAAGAAACGATAGAAATAGTACAACAAGTCGTTTCGTCCCAAATGGGAGTTTCATTATGAAATAGACATAAACAACCGGAACTAAAAACCCAACCAAATGAACATTATTCAGAATGAGCAACTGTATCGCCAACACGCCGAAAAATCGCAGAATATTAGACAGGTATTTATTATTCATAGGTATCCATCGTAAACTAAAATCAGCAAATTATTTTATTTATTTCAGAAATTTCATTTGAGAGGATTACTACAGGTCTTTTTTTTAATTATTTGATTATCTGTGAAAGGAACCGGAATCACAACTATGTCGCCTTTTTTAAAAACTCATAAAGCTGACATTTTTGAAAGTACCTCATCCCAATCATTATCTTCTTTTGAATCCCAATCTTTTGATAACGAAGAAACTGAAAGTTGAACAAATGTAACTTCCTTTGTTTGCTTGCCCATAATGTTTTTGGTCATAGAAACAATATTTCCTCCTAATTGAACTGCCAATTCTTTTAATAAATTCAGTTTTTCTACTGACTGCATTTGAATAATTAATTCAGACATAATTAATTCATTCTTTAGAATTTCAACTCCGCAAAGATACATCTTTTTTTGAGATGCTTTGATTCGGTTTCTTTTATTTTTATCAAACACTCAACGTTCATTCTTTCAACTGTATCTTCATCATGCAAATACCTGTCCAATCAAAGTCGCCGAAGTGCATCTAACAATACGAACATCGGCATAATCACCTTTTTCCAACTCTTTAGATTCAAAAACTACCACTTTATTTCTGCTGTCGCGTCCCATGAGTTGCTCTGCCGATTTACGGGCGTTTCCTTCAATCAACACCTCTACAACTTTGCCTATGTCGTTTTTATTGCTTTGGAGTGAAAGTTCCTGTTGTAAGGCGATGATTTCTTTTAAGCGGCGGCTTTTTACTTCTTCGGGGACGTTATCGTCAAATTTTTGTGCGGCAATAGTGCCTGAGCGTTCGGAATATTTAAACATAAATGCGGAATCGAATCGAACTTCGCGCATCAAGTTGAGAGTGTCTTGATGGTCTTGTTCGGTTTCATCACAAAATCCGGCGATGATATCGGTTGTAATGGCACATTCGGGAATGGCAGTGCGGATTGCCTGTATCCGTTCCAAAAAATATTCGCGCGTGTATTTTCGGTTCATTTTTTCCAATATCCGGTTACTTCCCGATTGAACCGCCAAATGAATGGCGCTACAAATATTTTGATGTTGTACTATGGCTTGTATCAAGTTGTTGGAAAGGTCTTTGGGATGAGATGTAGTAAAACGAACTCGCAGTTGATGGTCAATGGCGGCAATCATGGATATCAGTTGCGGAAAATGTATTACTGTGCCGTCGTTGTTTTTCCAGTTATAGGAGTTGACATTTTGTCCTAAAAGGGTTATTTCTCGGTATCCGTTTTTAAACAACTCCACTGCTTCCTGTACAATCGTTTGCGGGTTACGGCTTCGTTCTTTCCCACGTGTAAAAGGGACAACACAATAAGCACAAAAATTTTCACAACCCCGCATAATGGAGATAAAAGCCGATACGCCGTTGCTGTGCAAACGTACCGGTTGAATATCGTCGTATGTTTCTTCCTCCGACAGCATGACATTTGCCGACTGTTGTCCTGCTACAGAAGCAGTTATTAACTCCGGTAACGAACGATAAGCATCGGGACCTGCAATAAAATCCACTTCTGGCTGCATCTCCAGCATCGCTTCTTTAAAACGTTCTGCCATACAGCCAATAATGCCAATTTGCAAATTGGGCTGTTTCTTTTTTAGCGACTTTAACTCGCGTAAACGTTTCCAGACGCGTTGCTCCGCATTATCGCGAATAGAGCAGGTGTTGATGAGGATAACATCAACCTCTTTAGAATATTCTGTTATTGTAAAATTGCTTTCCGCCATGATAGACGCTACAATTTCGCTGTCGGAAAAATTCATCTGACAGCCGTATGTTTCGATATATAACTTTTTATTTTTCTGCATTTTCGGCGATTTACTAAACAGAGTGCAAAAGTATAAATTTTTATCATTTCAAATTATTGATTTTTCCTTTTTTAGCCATTAATTACAGCCCCTTTCCACTTTGGGACTTCCCCTAAAGGGGGAAGAATTAGGTTGGAGGATTTAATGGGGGAAGAAATCTGATTTCATTTATTTTATTCGCACTAAATAAGTTATAGATATAACAACAAAACGTGGCATTTTCCTTTGAAAACGCCACGTTGTTTGTCTGAACCACGATTCTCACAAGATTTTCAAGATTAGCAAGATTTTTGATCAAGCCCATCATTTTAATCAAACTAAAATTCATAGTGAGGTACGTAGTAATCTGGTTTATACATAAAATATCACTTCATTTTTGTGCTGTTTGTAAGTCATTTTTTTTTTAACCGCAAAGGCGCAAGGTTTTTACCGCAAGGAACGCAAAGAGTTGAAATCAAAACGTTTACCCTTAGCGTCCTTTGCCTATTCTTAGCGCACTTTGCGGTTAAAAAATATTGACATCCCCGTCTATTTTTTTAATCATATTAAAATCAGAATACAGACATTCTCTATTCTCCCTCTTATGGAGGCTGTTAGAGGGCTGACATTATCCGAAAAAAATCCCTACGGGATGTCCTCATCTTACAATTCACAATTCAAAATTGTCTAAAAGTCTTGTGTCTAAAAAATCGCTAATTCACCACCAACTTCTTCCCGTCCGCTTTTTCTCCTTCCACAAAGAGGACGTAGTGATACACACCCGCCGGCATACCGACGAGCGACACCTCCAAGTGGTAACTGCCGGGCTTTTGTGTTCCCTGTGGGAGGTCTTGTAACAGTTGTCCCAACTGGTTGTAAATGCGAAGATGTACCGAGCCTTCCTCTATCACGTCATAGACTATCGTAGTACTTTCTTTGGCGGGATTGGGTATATTTTGGCTCAGGACGCCTTTTTTACCCGTTCCGGCAAGCGGATGTTGCGGACGCGGTTGGTCTTTCTTGGGCAAGGTGGCAAGGAGGGCTGATTTGTTTTCTTCGTACTGCTGTCGCGATTTGGGTTTGATGTTGGGGAAACGGAAAATGCGACACGCTTTCAGGCTGTCGTTTTCCATCTTCAGGTGGATGTCGCCCAAGTCTATGACGGCGAAAACGCTGTCCTGATAACTGGGCGGGTTTTCGATACGGTCTTCGTACCAATCTATCGCCGGTTGCCAGTTTTGGATGACAACGTTGCATCGCGTTGCCAAAAAGTCTGCTACGTCGAACAGCGCGCTGTCGGCGGGGGTAAAGGTGGTGTAGTAGTTGTGCAGGGCGGCGTAGTCGTTGTCAATAAACTGCTCTAACGAGAACAACTCGTGGAGTGCGGCGATGGAGAAGGGGTCGTCGGGTTCGGTTTCGATTAACTCTAAGAAGGCGCTTTTGGCGGCGGGGTAGTTTTCGTTTTCAAAATACTCCATGCCGTCGTCGTAGAGACCTTTTCCTTTGGAGGTGCAAATATTGATTAAATCCCAAACAGGGGCAGAGATGAATTTCAGCGGAGGAAAAATATCAAAGTCATGGATAAAGTTTCCACTCCAGTAATTACAGGATATATTGTAGGGAGAAGTCCCGAAACCTCCCGAACCGGGGCTCGTTACATCGTAATAAATCCTCGGAATATGATTCGGATTTTTTGATTTAAGAATCTGATTGTACTTAAATGAAGAGGGAAAAGCATTGTTGGTAGCATAAACATCATAAGATGTGTTGTCGCGAATAATTTGATAACCATAAGTATATGCACCTACTCCATCCGACCCCATGAAAGTACTCTGACTGTTGTTAAACAGTCGAGCACCGTAAGTGTTATTGTATATTTCATTACCCAATACTTGCGCTTTGGAGTTGTAGAATTTCAAACCGGTTTCGCACCACGAAATTTCATTTCCTGAAATCAGATTTTTATTGGCAGTTCCCTTGCCGGCATCGTTGAGAGATATGCCTTCGCCGTATGGGGCATTTTGCAGACCTCCACCCGGATCATTCCCTTTGCCTGCATTGGTGTTGATAATGGTATCGCCAACGATTTCAAATTCGGGAATCTCATACAGTGAAATAGATGCGGTATGAGCGACGGGTGGACTTCCCTCATAATAAACGTTAAATGTACCGGTATTACGGAACGAACTGTTGTTGATTTTTACAAATGGAGTATAGGGCATAGGTGAAACAAGCCCTTGTGTTCGGGCAAGGAAACCCGATGTATGAAAACGACAGTTTTGTATATCGGTAATACTATATGTAGTAATGATATCGCTGCGGTCGTTAAATTTACAGCCCGTGGCTACCAATTTGTGGTCAGAATGAGTAATGGGGGAGCGAACAAACTGCGAATTGGTGAAGGTTGTTGCAACAGGATTAGCCTCTGCATTATCAAAAAGGAATATCTGACTGTCGGTAAAGACGCTGTTTTGGATGGAAGAACTTTTGCTGTTGGTGACAGTTAATGTACTGTTGGTGAAAGTGCAGTTATTTTTAATTGAAAACTTATAATTTATGTGAAAAATAGAAGAACGTACAAAGTGGGAGTTGTTCAATTTAAACTCACTTGGAGTACCGCTTGTGCTTCCCATAAAATATATTTCGGAGTCGGTAAATGTACTTTCATTAATATTTGTATTTTGAGTAACACAGCCTCCAAGATTTAAACGGCTGTTGGTAAAATTACATTTTTTTATGTTGTACGAATAAGCGCCATCGGAATAAATAACATTGTTGAAATTAATATCATTTGAACTTTCTGTTGTAATAAAATGAAGATTCTCCATTGTAGCCGTAGCGTTGGAAGCAACACTCATCAACCCTTTATTACATTTTATAAACCGAGCAGGTGAATGCTCCGGAAAACTCGTAATTTTTGAATTATTTTCCATTGTGATTTTTCCAATACCTTCAATCGTAATGCTTCCTTTGGTATCCAAAAATACCGTTTTACCGGCTGGAATTATCAAATTACCATTACTTTTTATGGTTACTTTGCATGAAATATTTGTAACAGGGGCTACTAGTGTCATTGTATTATTTATCTCAAATCCTTCTGCCATAATGTTTAATGCAGGATCTCCGAAGAGATTGTACATTAAACAACATTCATATTCAACAGCAGCGGTTGTCTCTAATATAAATTCCCCAACAATGAAAGATAAATCTCGATGAACAGCAACAGGAAGATTCGAATAATGACCTTTTTTCGGATCACTTGTTATTATAGATAATGTCGAAGCTGCCAGCATGGATACAAAACCCATGCTGTCGGAATAGGATGTCATATATTCGGCAAGACAGTAAGGATATACTGTAGAATCATATTTAGGGTCATCGAACCTTCCGGTTAAACACGATGTTGACATACAAAAAGGTTGACGATGGGGGTTTTGTAAATATTTTGATAACGTATCAGCGCATAGTATTCCATCATCTCCTCCCCACCAATGCTTAACACCTCCATGACATTGCATACTGAATATTCCACCAATTCGATCTTCGTCATTTAACATTGCCCTTACTTTTTGTCCGAATAATAATGAATTTTGTCCATCTCCATAATCAAACGTATTTACTCCGCTAAGTTTGGATGGATCTTGTAAATGAGGTTGAACATAATTAACCCAAGGTAGATAATAAGAGGAATGGAGACCTTCACCTCCACCTAATGCAATGTTGAGACGTTTTTTAAACAAAGGGTCTTTAAACTCTGTCTCATACTTTATGGTCTTGGTAACCATATTTTGCAATCGCTTTAAACCCCCAAGCGAATCCATGCTCAGATTGTTCGGAACACAAAAACGACCCAAATATAAATCTGCAATAGGTTCCTTTGGATTATTCCCATAATAATTCCCCGTAACACAACTATAATAATAGTCCGAGGAAAAAATATTGTATTGTGCGTAATCAGGATGGTTGCCGGGACCGTAAGTCAACTTATAATGATCATACGACGTAGGCATGCCGCTGTTTACCAAATGTCCTCCATCTGCATTCCCCACCAACAGCACAAATCCCAACTTCCCATCATACGTATTCGGCGCATTACACGTGTTGTATATCTCGCGAATACAACTCCTAATACGCTGCTCCTTCTTGTAAGTTGTGTCATTAGGATTTGAAGGAATTCCTTCATAACTAAAATTTGCTTTCACGATGTCGTTTGCATTGAGTATCAACACATTATACCCATTATAATCGGCTCTGTGATTTGCCAATCGCATCACTTCGGGATGCGGTTGCGTTCCCGATGGATAAAATACATCGGCACAGATGATCAGATAGTCCACCGTAAGTCCATGAACATCCTGCGGTTTGGTTACTTTTTTATACTTCACCTGCCCTCTTTCAAAGCCTTCTTTTTCGAAGGCTTTGTCGTTGATGGCAGCCGTAATGCCCTGGTCAACAAAGTTTACAAAGGCGCGAACCCCCACATTGTTAAAAATTCCGAGTGGTACATTGACATCGGTAGTAGCGTTGGCAAACTGCATGGTGATTTCCATGTCTGTGGCAATCGAAAGCGTTTGCGTAACAGCATTGTAGCGTGCAGGATAGAGTTCCAAGCGCAAATACCTCTGCGCGCGCATATAACCGGTATCTATCACCATGTAATCCTGCGCAGGAATTGGTTTGTTTTGTGCGTAAGCCTCATCATTTTTGGCAAACACCTCCGCAAGATAAACAGTGCCGTCTTCATTGCCGCGTGGTTCCTGTTCCGGTACCGGATAAACATTATAACCGGTAAACGTCTGATGTCCCGACATCGTTACACTGAGGCTAAACGAACTGCACTCCGGAATTGCTACCATCTTGATAAGTTTTGGTATTTCCGGACTTCCCACCTCGCCAACAGTTTGACACTCCGGCATACTCAAGCGTTTATAAACGCCCGACTCCTCCTGCCGCTGTTCGACATACATTCCCGACAAACTCACGGTAAACTTTACCTGTTGGTTGTCGTTTCTACTAATGGATACTTCGGGTGGCGTTCCTTCGCCTTTGCTCCCGAATCCAATCCATTCCTGGGCGTAAACTGCTATGCTGAACAGCAACGCCATCACTAAAGTTGTAAATTTCTTTACCATAATTTTAAATTTTTTTTAATTTAACTATAAAAATATAACTCTTTCGCATTTTTTTTAAGGGGCAACGGTTGCGATTCCGTTTATATGTTGTGGCGGTTTGCCCGTCGTCGAATTTTCCGATTGAGACAAAAAGAAAACAGCGGACTTACATTATCCGCCGTTGAGGTTGTGAGAATATACCCGATATACCAAATAAGTAAATCCGCATAGACGCGGCACTTTTATTGTGTATATCATCTTTTGAAACTTCTCACATTTCAACGGCATTAAAGAAAGTGCTATTCTTTTCTGCCTAATTTTGTGCTTTCCCGCACTTTATATTACTATGTCATAATACTATTATTTTAATATTTTACAATTTTTTTATTTATTATTTCATTTTCGGTTTGGATGCGGATAAAATACATCCCATCCGGTAAGTTTGATATGTTTATTACCACCCCGTCAGGCTCCGCCTGCCACCCCTCCAATTTTTGGAGGGGATTTATTGCCCCTACGGTACGACCCATCAAATCGAAAATCTCCACGCTTTGTAAAGACGCACGGCCGTGCGTCTCTACGTATAACATTCCCGTCGTCGGATTCGGATACACCGTTATTTGGTTGCTGAGCGTAGTCGAAGCAATCCCTTGCGTCCCAATCTTCGCCGTAACTTTATTATACGACAGTGTTTCGCATCCATCGGTGTACAATGCCTTTACATGATAGGTATAACTGCCATCGGGCAGGTTATCGTCTAAATATGTCGTTCCCTGTAACTCTTGCAGAAATATGTCGTTGCGGTAGAGGCGAAAACAACTTATTACAGCATCCGTTTCCGGAATCTTCCATTGAAGAAAAATATTGCTTTTGTCTTGAACTTCTGCTTGCAAATCCATGACACCCAAGCAGTGGTTGTCGGGATAATGCCATGCCAAATCATGGCAATAAATGCCAACAAGCGTCTCGCCGTAATCGGTATAATACTCAATGTGTGCTTCGGAGTGCCAACCGTATGGCTGCTGTGTTTTTATTGTTTGACCGGTTACTATGTAAAAATCCCCTGCCTTGCGGTCACTCATAAACGCTGAAGGTCTTTTTCGTTGATGCACAATGCGGTAGTTATAGCCGGTGTCGGCGCTGAAAGCAACAATAAATCTCTCTGAACTTGCAGAGGTTACGTAAACCTCCCCGGGTAAACTGCCCCGAAAAACATCAGGGAAAATACCGCCGCCAATTAATACGTATTCGTCACTTATAGTCAAGTTTATATAGTTTTGAAAACAGTCATACGTATGATAGAAACCGTGACCAATTAGAGAAAAAAATTCGCAGTCTTTTAAACCCGATTCACGACCAAGCCATGATATGTCTTCCGATTTAATAAAGGTTTGACCGTAATCTGTACTCTTAAAAAAATTCACATAACTTCCCCTATAAATTGTACCTTCAACATTAGATATAACATAATCATTTTGACCTAATGGTTTATCTCTCACTTCCCAAGTTTTCCCGTAATCATCACTAAACCAAAGTTGTTCATAGTCGTCATTGTATAATACGCCGGGAGTGGCATCGGCTAAGATATGGTACGGCTGCATAATCGTGGTATCTCCCGTTAATTTTACACGGTATTGTATTTCTAATTTTTTACCGTTTTCTGTAATATGGTCAATGCTGCTGTACAGGGTATCGCCCCAAGGTCCGTAGTTGCCTCCATAAATTCCTGAGATGTACAGTTCGCCTTCAGAAGCGCCACGGGCAATAAGGCGCTTTTGGGCGCTGATAGAGTCTGCTGTTGCCGCTAAGATGATTACAAGTACTAATAATCGTTTCACAAAAAAATCTCTTTAAAAATCGGTGCAAAGGTAAAAATATTTTTATTTATATTTGTTAATGTATTTTATTTTTAAATAGATTTTTTGATAAGTTTTGGTATTTCCGGACTGCCTACTGCGCCCGCAACGCCACATTCGGGCATACTCAGACGTTTGTAAACGCCCGACGCTTCCTGCCGCTGTTCGACATACATTCCCGACAACGAAACAGTGAATTTGACCTGTTGGTTATCGGAACGTAAAACGGTTATTTCGGGAGGAGCGCCTTCTGCTCGAGTACCAAAAGAAACCCAGTTTTGGGCGGTGACTGCTGTACTCAGCAGCAACGCCATCATAATAAACGTAATTCTTTTAAACATAATCTATAAAATTAAATGAAACATATAAAAAATTCGTGGGACAAAAATATGAATAAGAATGATTGGTTTTCACAAGTGGGAGACTTATCTAATAAGTGGGCAGTTTTAACCGATAAGTGGGAATTTGACATGAGCGAAAACGTAAAATTTTTGAAGAAAAATTTGCTTTTTCGACTTTTTTTTACGCTATCTTTGCGCAAAATTTATCACGTAGGGAACTAAAAAACAAATAGAAATTATGAATAGAATATTACTTTTTTCAGTAACATTAATGCTGTACTCAAACACAGTATGGTCACAAATACCTGAACCCAACCCCGAACAATGGCACCGGTTATATAAGGAAGGAGTTTCGAGTAGAAATTATATTGAATATCAGGGAAATGAAAATATGTTTTTCAACAAAATCAATGAAGATAAAAATAAAATCACTCATAGAAGAGACGAAGAAGAATGGTACGAGCCGGATACTATTATAATGTATAATCCATATTGGGAAAAACGCGACATTATAACCTACAACAAACACGGATTTAAAGATACCATTATTCATCAGGAATGGTGGTATGGTATGAATAACGAATTGGAAACGTATGCCCGCTCACTTTATCAATACAATGAATATAACAATATATTGTCGTTAACAGGTCAGGTATTATTAGAAAACGGAACGTATGATAATTACCAAATGTTTACCTACAATTACGATATTCGCGGTAACCAAACATTGTTTTTGTCGCAATACTGGAACGGACAAAGTTGGGGAAATGATTTAAGGATAGTGTCCAATTACGACAGCCGGAGCAATTTACTTTGCACTTATTTACAACTGTGGGATTGGGAAATGAAAGAATGGTCATACTTTGGAAACCATTTTACTTATACTTACGATACCAATAATAACAGACTGACGGAACTTATACGACAAGGGTATGGAACTCAATTGGAAAACAATAAATTAGCAACTTACACCTACAATGAAAATAACTATAACGATACTATAGTAAATCAAAAATGGAACAAAAATGGGAATATTTGGGAAAATGATGATAACCGCATATATGAATATGATAGTATTGGAAAAATATTAAATGGATTACGTCAAATATGGATTAATGAAGAGTGGGTTAATAATCGAGGAACTGCTTATGTCTATGATGATATGAGTAATTTATTATCTTTAAAATTGCTATTTTGGCAAAATAACATTTGGATTAATGACAGGCAATACATTTATAGTTATGATTCCTTAAATAATATGTTATCTGATTCTCGATTTCTATGGAATGAATCGGATAGTGTCTGGTCAAAATGGAATCAACTACTTTATACATACAATGATGCAAATTATTTACTGACAATTATTTGGCAGGAAGGATTGAGTAATGTGTGGTTTAACAAAGGGAGGATGGTGTATGAGTATGATGACGACAACAACCAACTTTCTGCATTGGATCAGTCGTGGGAAAACAATACATGGAAAAATGACAATCTCACCGAATACAAATACGATGAACACGGTAATTGTCTTTCGGGCGATTTTTGGGAGTGGAAAAACAACGGATGGGAAACCGCTTATTCATACGGGTTAGAGATAACATACAATCGCACACAATGCACCATTGGCGGAGAATATTATTGCAATAATATCAGCGCTTCATACATAAAAACCGTCAAACCGGTGATAATAACCGACATAGAGGCTGCTGAGCAGAATGTTGTAGATGTTTTGGTCTATCCGAATCCGACAACAGGGGAGGTGAGGGTAACAAGTAACCAGTTACAAGTAACGGGTGTTGAGATTTTTGATGTTTTTGGTCGATTGCAGAAAGCAGAAAGCAGAAAGCAGAATGGTGTTTGGATATATCAAACTTACCGGATGGGATGTATTTTTTGAAGGTGGTAACAGACAACGGAGTGGTTGTGCGGAAGGTTATCAAGAATTAAATTTGGTGTTAATTCGTGTAATTAGTGGCAAAAAGTCTCAGCAATTTGCTCATGAAAAAATCACATTTTCCGATGTATCTTTGCGCAAAATTTATCACGTAGGGAACTAAAAAACAAATAGATATTATGAATAGAATATTACTTTTTTCAGTAACATTAATGCTGTACTCAAACACAGTATGGTCACAAATACCTGAACCCAACCCCGAACAATGGCACCGG
>Ga0209628_10000145_pt1 | contig 38518 bp, 38 predicted proteins | sample TergutCu122P4_FD_187285 | JGI IMG/M metagenome (GOLD analysis project Ga0209628, IMG submission 187285) | Cubitermes ugandensis P4 segment gut microbial communities from Kakamega Forest, Kenya - Cu122 P4 (SPAdes) (version 2) | ecosystem: Host-associated > Arthropoda: Insects > Digestive system... | reverse complement strand
AGGAGTGAATATATGCTGATGATTAGATTCTCCAAGAACTAAACTACCCGAGGTATAGATAGTCGTTTCATTGGCTTTAAAAGATAATTCAAAACCGCTGTAAGAATTTCCTGTAGCACAACAAACACTACCATCCGATGTAAATACAACCTTGATTTTTCCTGTCGGAAATTCGGAAAAACCAACTCCTGTTTGACGGCCACTTTTGGTAAATAACAGTATTGCTGATCCTGAAGTATCGATACTGTAAACAGAAACTTTATCATAATTTGCTTCCGTATCTATATAATACTCTATTCCTACTCTCTTGTTTTGTCCAATATCTATATTCCATGTTTTATTAACATTATTCGTATATTCCGAACAAGTTATTGAAATCACACCCGACGACTGATTTATGTTTTGAGTTTGAGACTGCACCGTCAATCCTGCACATAAAAATAATGCGCTCATTAAAAAAATCTTTTTCATAATTGTATTGAGTTTAATTGTTTTTGTTATTTCCATTGTTACCATTTCCATTGTTACCATTCCCATTGTTTCCGTTATTGCCATTGCCATTATTACTATTGCCGCTGTTGCTGTCACTGCTACCGCCATTATTACTGCCGTTGCCGTTACCGTTGTTATTGCCTCTTCCTCGTGGAGGGTTTTTCCAAGTAGTAAACTGCTCTTGATTCAGTATTACTTTCACAGAATCGTTCATGATTTCATACATTCCTATAAATTCATGGTCGGAAGCTTTCCTGTCTTTTGCTGTTTTTTTCTCTTTGAAAAATTTGATGTTAACTTCCATAAGCCTTTCTGTTTGTTCGGGAGTCAACTCTAATTCAATGGCCATTGATTCTGTTTGGATGGCAGCCATTTCTTCTGCTGTCATTTCTTGTCCTTCTTGAGGGGAATCTTGTGCAAATGCCGATCCTGCAAATGCAACGAACACTATAAAAAGTGTTTTAAAAATAGTTGTCTTCATGATTTGTGTTTATATTATTTTTGAAATTCTTTCTTTTGATTGTCCTTTTTTACTTCACATACGCACAAAAAAAAGGCGCGAACAAGTAACATTATCCGTGCCTAAGGTTTTCCACAACCCACACCAACAAACAAGTCACGTTCACGCCGTAACGTGAACGTTTATTGACTTACCCTCCATTGGTGTGCTTTTGTTTGTGGAAATTCTAGGCACCAAGAATAGCATTAAACGCTTTTTCCAATATGTCTAAAATGTGCGTATAAACACATTTATTATTGCATCATAGGCAGATATTTTTAATTGTTTAAGCAGCAAATATATAGTAAGTATTTTAAAAATGCAAGAATAGCAAAAAAATACTTTGAGAAATTGTCATTTATAATTGTCGAAACAAAAGAAGAGCGACGTATTATTGAAACACTCAAAAAAGGCTGGCTCAAATTTATTGAGCCAGCCCTTTGCATTTCAATGGTCTTTAAGAATGTCTCTGGAATTCTTTTTTAACCTTTTCTCGTTTGCTCGATAATCACATCCAGCTTACTTTCGATGATAGATGTTAATTTATCTATCAATCTGTCTTTTTCATTAAGCTGTTTTTCCAAGTGAGTGATAACTGCGGTCGCACTTTTTTCCGGAAATTTTTTCTTTCCCAAAACAAGATACTTAGCCGATGGATCAGAGAAAATTAATTTCTTGTTCTCGTCATCTCCGGTACCGTTAAGGAGCCAATCAAAATCAACATCAAGGAAAGTTGCCAATTGCATAACGATAGACGGACTGGGTTTCCCCTTTCCGTTGCAATAGTTAGATAACGTTGCTTCTGTAATTCTCGTTTCTTTGGCTATTTGGTATTTACTAATACCTTTTTCCTCAATCGCTCTTATTAACCTGTCTCTAAACATAATTAATTAAAATAAGTAAAAAAATAAATATTGCCAATATATTTTAAGCTAAAAATATTGCGTAACATAAAGATTAAGTATATATTTGTAACCTAAAATATTTAGAACAAAAATATAAATTTTATCCCAATAAAAAAAGGAAAAACAATAAAAAGAACTTAATAAACTAAAAAAATAAGAAATATGCAGGTCATGAACTTAAGGATTATATCCAACTGTTTGCGTTAAAATAACCTCTTGTTGTTCTGTCAAATTCAGCAACTGATGTAATTCGTCTTTATCAAACCATCCTCTCACAACGGTTCCAAGTTTTTCAGATGCACAGAAAAGATATACGTTTTGGGCAATGAATCCACAATCGACACGGGCTGTTTCTCCGTTTGTTTTTCCTAAATCGGCAACATAAATAAGATTTACGGGAGCAATAGCTACAAAATTTTGTCTTCCTGCACTGCTGCGAAAATCTCCTTCTTTTTTCAAAATCAACGTATTTTCTTTAGCATCATATAAGTATGCTCCTTTTTCAAGAATAACATACACATCGAATGCCTGCCTGTTGTTGGCAGAAGGAACCACTCTTTTATCTTCTCTGTTGAAACCATAAGCAGCCCAAAGTAAGTTTGACAATGTTTGCGGACATAATTCCTTGCTTGAAAATTCGCGGGTTGTCTGACGCAAACTCAAAGCTTCCATTAGCGGCATTCCTCCTTCTTTTTGAGGTTCCGGTAACTTGATGTCTTGTGCGAAAAGTGAAAATGACAGTACTGTCAGGCTGAATAATAAAATACTACGTTTCATAAATAAATATTCTTTAAGTTATATATTCGCCAAAAATACAAAATAATTCCGTAATTTTGGCATAAATTTCAGATTGCAACTCAATGAAAAAGTTCGTTTTAGGAGTCTTGTCCGTTTTTTTTACCTTACATACATTTGGATTTTCCGGAGATAGTCTTCGTGTCAGTTTATTAACTGTATTGCCCAGTCCTAACTATGTATTTACGATTTTTGGCCATACAGCAATAAGAGCATACAACCCTTCCGAAGAATTTGACTGGGTGTTCAATTACGGTTCATTTAACTGGAACGAACCCGGTTTCATGTATCGTTTTGTCAAAGGACAAACAGATTATTATTTGGCGGCTGACAAATTTGATGAATTTGAATATAAATATACGATGGAGAACAGCACTGTTATAGAACAAGTTCTTAATCTTTCTTCCGAAGAAAAGGCAGAAATGCTCCAAATGCTTTATATCAATTCTCTCCCTGAAAATCGCAGATACCGTTATGACTTTTTTTTCGACAATTGTACGACCCGTCCCAGAGATATTATTGAAAAGGTTACAAGAGGTCGCATTGTGTATCCGGAACAGGAAAAACCAACAACATTCAGGACGCTCATTCACGAATATACCAAACCTTATCCATGGCTGACTTTCGGAATCGATTTGTTGATAGGAAGTGGGGCCGACAGTCTTATCAGTTTACGGCAAGAAATGTTTTTGCCCGAAAAATTGATGAATGCACTGGAAAATGCTTATATCGAAAATGATGGTATACGTCGTCCGATGGTATCTTCTACTCAGATTATCATACAATCAATCGAGGAAGATAATCATTCGGGGAATTCATGGTTTAGTCCGATGGCAGCAGGCATTTGTTTGCTCGTAATAAGTTTGATTTTAGGAATTTGCGGGATAATATACAAGCGAAGGTTCCGTTTGTTTTTCGCCTTGCTCTTTTTGGTTGCCGGAACAGCCGGATGCGTTGTTTGGTTCGTGGCATTTCTTTCCACTCATCCGTGCACATATCCCAATTGGAATGTTTTTTTCTTCCATCCGCTGTATTTCATCGCGTTGGTTGGTTATCTGCTGCCGAAAACTTATCGTTTCATAACGTGGTACCATTGGATTAATTTTGTACTTTTGTCGTCGCTTTTGATAGCTTGGCCGTTTATACCTCAAGAAATGAATAGTGCCAATATTCCATTTGTTTTGTGTTTATGGATTGGATTGGGATTAAGATTAAAAACAAATTGAAAGTTGAAAATTGAAAATTGAAAGTGAATTTATAACTTTCAATTTTCAACTTTCAATTTTCAACTTTCAATTTTCAACTGAAAAAATGAACAGAATTATAACATCATTACTCGCTATTTTAGCTATTGCCGGAGTTCACGGAGCAGAACAATCCGGTGATATTCCTAAATTAGTCGTTAACATTACCATAGATAAACTTAGGGGAGATTATCTGCAATACTTCAACTATTCGTTTGGAGAACGCGGATTCAAGCGTTTAATGAACGATGGATTAGTTTATCGTCAAATGCAGTTTGAGTTTCCGAACGTAAACAGGGCATCGGCTATCGCCACCGTTTTCACCGGAACCAATCCTGATAATCACAGTATCGTGGCTGAGAAAAAATACGATTTTGAATCTCACCGGGAAGTTTCTATCCTCTACGACAAAGATTTTTTGGGAAATTATACAAACGAAAACTTATCTCCTCTTTCGCTGTTGTGCTCGACCATTGGCGATGAGTTGAAAATGGCATCTAACGGGAAAAGCGACGTTTTCGCAATTGCTCCAAATTCCGTAGAGGCGCTTTTGTCGGCAGGCCGTTATGCCAATGCCGCATTTTGGCTCGAAGATTACAGAGGACGTTTTGCAACAACAACATACTACAAAGACATTCCTTGGTATGTCGACAAATATAACTCCAATGAGGTAATCGGAAGAAACTCTGAAACATACACATGGAATCCCGCTCGTGCGTCTTACACGGCTTTTCCTTACAATCAACCGCTTTCTCCTTTCAAGCATTATATTTATAAAGGAGAGAAAGATTGTTATCTCAAGATAAAAACTTCTCCGGCAATCAATGTTGAAGTTACGAATCTGACAGCTAAGTTTTTGGAATATGCCGATTTCGGAAATCGTGCCAATCCGAATATGTTATCCGTTACTTATTATGCAGGAAATTACATCGAAACGATGAGTAATCCCTACAGCCCGGAAATTCAGGATATATATATTCATTTAGACAAAGAAATCGAACGGTTGTTGGATTTAGTCGAAAAATATGTCGGCATAAAAAACACCTTGTTTGTTGTTACTTCTACCGGATATTTTGATTCAACAGAAGTGCCTTCGGAATCGTTTAAAACAGTCGGAGAATTTTATCCAAGTCGTTGTACTGCCCTATTAAACATGTATTTAATGACCGTATACGGCCAAGGAAATTGGGTAAATGGATACTATAACAACCAAATTTACTTAAACAGAAAACTGATTGAACAACAAAAAATAGCATACCCCGAAATATTGCGTAAGTGTGCCGAATTTATCGCCCAATTTACCGGAGTGCAAAATGTAGCGACATCTTCAGAGTTGTTGTTTGAAGGCGGAGAAGTGGGTAATGCCTCTTTCCGAAAAGGAATGTACAAAGGCGTTAGTGGAGATTTATTTCTTGAATTACAACCCGGAAGAATTCTCGTCGATGAAAAAGATTCTTCGAAATCGAGATATTTGAGAAATCAAACAATTATTGCGCCTGTTATATTCTTCGGACACCGCATTCAACCTCAAAAAATTTCTCGCATAATTAAAGCAACAGAAATTGCGCCTACGGTTACGCATGTATTGCGTATAAGGCCGCCCAATGGCTGCAAAGAATTGCCGTTGCAAGAGTTTCAATGAGATTTTTCGGCTTTTGACTGAAAAAATATACCTTTGTAAAAAATTTCAGCTATGTATATTCCTTTAGATGAATTTAGAAAACTTGTACACGAAGACACTGAAAAATTTTGTGCGAGATTCGGAATAACTAATCAAAACGATGATTTTTTGGAGGAATATGCGGCTGCTATTTCAGGCAAAGAACTTCGACAACGTATGTATCAAAAAATTGAAACTTGGAAATGGAATGAGTGTTAAAATGGATAAAGAATCCCGTTAGGGATTCAAGCTCGGTAGAAAAAGAGCAATATCACACACCTCTTGCATGCCGTTAGGTATGCAAACTTTTCGGTCTGAGGTCGCATTCCTAATGGAATGCAGGTGTGGTGGGTTAAATACATTTCTACCGAACTATATTCCCTACGGGAATTGAAGTCGACTTAAGATTGAATTTACAAATAATCATGGAGTTAAAAATTGATTTAAATAAAGAACGAAAAAAGGAGCCAATTAGAGAGATTGTATATGGAGTCTTTTGGCTTTTACTTGGATTTTTTAATTTTTTCATAAAAAAGAACCTAAATACATCTGATTGGATTCTGATTGGAAGTTTTGCTCTACTTAGTATACTTTATTTCATTAAAGGCATTTGGGGGTATTCGTTTACTTTAGGCAAATCTTACATTCAGATTGATTCCAAATCAATTTTAGCAAAAACAAAAAATTGGGGCAAAAAGCAATTCGTAAATTGGGATGATGTTAAATCAATTATTTATGATAATGAATTCAGCCTTTTTAAGATCGAAAAAATGGATAATGAAACTATAACAATAGACTTGTCTGAGTATAACGAAATATTAGTAAGCAAAGTAGAACAAGCAATTGATTCTATCACAAAAGAAAAAAATATATTAGCAACTAAAATAATAACAAAATAATATGGGATTCAACAATTTATTATCAACGCTATTTGGGAACAAAGCCCAACGCGATTTAAGAGAGATAGACCCTTACGTCAAAAAAATAAAAGAAGCATATCCTGCTATTCAAAGTTTAAACAACGACGAACTTAGGGCTAAAACCGATGAGGTAAAACAAAAGCTGCAAGATGCTGTCGCTCCCGAAAGAGCGAAAATTGCCGAACTTCGGAAAAATATTGAAGAATTAGAACTGGAAGAAAGAGAAAAAGTCTGGGCTGAAGTCGATAAGATAGAAAAAGAAATTACCGAAAAGTTTGAAAAACAATTAGAGGAAGTATTGCCGGTTGTTTTTTCTATCGTAAAAGAAACTGCCCGGCGTTTTACCGAAAATGAGGAGGTTGTAGTAACTGCTACCGATTTCGACCGAGATTTGTCTACTACTCACGATTTTGTACGAATCGAAGGAGACAAAGCCATTTATCAAAACCATTGGATTGCCGGAGGAAACGAAATCACTTGGAATATGGTACATTATGACGTACAGCTTTTCGGTGGTGTGGTTTTGCACAAAGGTAAAATTTCCGAAATGGCAACCGGAGAAGGAAAAACCTTGGTGGCTACTTTGCCTGTTTTCTTGAACGCATTGACTCGCAATGGTGTACACGTTGTAACGGTCAACGACTACCTGTCGAAACGTGACTCCGAATGGATGGGACCATTATATATGTTCCACGGACTTTCCGTCGATTGTATCGATAAACATCAGCCTAACTCCGACGCGCGTCGCAAAGCATACGAGGCCGATATTACTTTCGGAACAAACAATGAATTTGGTTTTGACTACCTGCGCGACAATATGGCTATCAGTCCGAAAGACTTGGTGCAACGCAAACACAATTTTGCGATTGTCGATGAGGTCGACTCCGTATTGATCGACGATGCCCGAACTCCGTTGATTATTTCCGGTCCGGTTCCGAAAGGTGATGACCAACTGTTTGAAGAGTTTCGCTCCAAAGTAGAACATTTGGTAAATCTTCAAAAGAATTTCACTACCAAATTGTTGGCTGAGGCAAAAGTCTTGATGGCTAAAGACGACCAAAAAGAACAGGAAGAAGGAACCCGGTTGCTTTTCCGTTCTTACAAAGGTATGCCCAAAAACAAACCTTTGATTAAATTCTTGAGCGAGCAGGGCGTTAAATCAGCCATGTTGAAAGCGGAAGAATTTTATATGCAACAACAAAACAGAGAAATGCACATCATTACCGACCCTCTGTATTTTGTTATCGACGAAAAAAACAATTCTATCGAACTAACCGACAAGGGAATCGATGCCTTGACCGGCAATATGGATGACCCACAATTCTTTGTATTGCCCGATATTGCCTCTCAAATTTCAGAACTTGAGAATCAAGGCTTGAGCGATGAAGAAAAACAAGTAAAGAAAGACGATTTGATGCAAAATTATGCGATTAAATCGGAGCGCGTACATACTATCAACCAATTATTGAAAGCCTATTGCTTATTTGAAAAAGACGATGAATATGTAGTTATCGAAGGAAAAGTAAAAATTGTCGACGAGCAAACCGGCCGTATTATGGAAGGCCGTCGCTATTCCGATGGTTTGCACCAAGCGATTGAGGCCAAAGAACGGGTAAAAGTAGAAGATGCTACCCAAACGTTTGCAACCATTACTTTGCAAAACTATTTCCGCATGTACCACAAATTAGCAGGTATGACGGGTACTGCCGAAACCGAGGCAGGTGAGTTTTGGAATATCTACAAATTAGATGTGGTAGTTATCCCTACCAACAAACCGATTGCACGTAACGATATGAACGACCGTATTTATCGCACAAATCGTGAAAAATACGCTGCCGTTATCGAAGAAATACAATCTTTGGTCGAAGCCGGTCGTCCTGTGCTGGTAGGTACAACCTCGGTCGAAATTTCCGAGTTATTGAGCCGTATGCTTACCATGCGCAAAATCAAACACAACGTATTGAACGCCAAATTACACCAAAAAGAGGCTGATATTGTGGCACAAGCCGGACAAGAAGGTACTGTTACCATCGCAACCAACATGGCCGGTCGTGGTACCGACATCAAACTTTCGCCCGAAGTGAAAGCTGCCGGAGGTTTGGCTATCGTAGGTACGGAACGCCACGACTCCCGACGGGTAGACCGCCAGTTGCGCGGACGCGCCGGTCGTCAGGGAGACCCGGGTTCTTCCGTTTTCTATATCTCTCTCGAAGATAACCTGATGCGTTTGTTCGCATCCGAAAGAATTGCCGGAATGATGGACAGGCTTGGTTTCAAGGAAGGCGAAGTGTTGGAACACAATATGTTGAATAAATCCGTAGAGCGCGCTCAGAAAAAAGTGGAAGAAAACAACTTCGGTATTCGTAAACGCTTGTTGGAATACGACGACGTAATGAATGCCCAACGCGAAGTTATCTATACCCGCCGTCGCCACGCTTTAATGGGAGAACGTATCGGTATGGACGTGCTGAACATGCTTTATGATACATCATCTACCATTGCCGAACAGTTTGCCGAATCGAACGATTACGAAGGATTGAAGTTCGAACTTTTCAGAACAATGGCTATAGAATCTCCGGTTAAAGAAGATGATTTCCGTTCGATAAAAACGAATGAATTATCCGAAAAGATTTTCGATGTCGTTTTGGAAAGTTTCAAACGCAAGATGGAAAGAATGTCACAAGTTGCTCAGCCGGTTATTAAAAAAGTATACGAAACTCAGGGAGAAAGGTATCAGGATATATTAATCCCGATAACCGACGGTAAACGTGTTTACAATATTAAATGTAATCTGAAGGAGGCTTACGACAGTGAATGTAAAGAAATTGTAAAATCGTTCGAAAAATCCTTGCTGTTGCACATGCTCGATGAGGCTTGGAAAGAACATTTGCGCGAAATGGACGACTTGCGTCATTCGGTGCAAAATGCCAGCTACGAAAATAAAGACCCGCTGTTGATTTACAAATTGGAATCTTTCGGCTTATTTAAAAATATGGTCGATGCGATGAACCGTAAAACCGTTGCCGTTTTGATGCGCGGACAAATTCCTACTCGCGAAGATGCCGTACAACATGCTGCTCCCGAAAGAAAAACCGATTATAGCAAATATCGCACGCAAAAAGACGAAATTGCAGAGGCACAAGCACGCCAACAACAAGCGCGCCAAGCTCCGCAAGGACAACAACAAAAGCGTGAACCGATTCGTGCAGAGAAAAAAATAGACAGAAATGCTCCATGTCCGTGCGGTAGAGGCAAGAAGTATAAAAATTGTTGCGGACAGAATGCGTAAGAAATAAGACAAGGATATTTAGTAAATAGAATAAAAAACTGCCGATTGCTAAAAGCTTTTGGCAGTTTTATTTTAAAAATGTCCCTTTTCGTTGAAAATATACCTGAAATCTTCACCGTTTTTAGGTTGGAAAACACGCATGCCTAAAGCCTTGCCGGTTTCGACATTGGCAGCGCCGTCGTCAATAAATAATGTTTCGGAAGGAATGATACCGGAGTCTTCTATCAAATGTTTATAGATTTGAGGGTGCGGCTTGGTTACTCCGAGTTGATAGGAGAGGTACATTTTATCGAAATATTGATCTAAACTTTTTCCTTTTTCCGAGAATTGGGGCGATAAGGCCCACGACATAATTACCGGATTGGTATTACTCAACAAATAGAGGTTATATGATTTTTTCAATTCCTCCAACATTTCTAATTTGTAGGCAGGAGTATCGGCGATAAAGCCAAGCCAACCGTGGTCAATCATTTCGTCTGAAATGTGTTTTCCGGCTAATTGGCGGATTGCATCGTAAAACTCTTCCGAAGTCAAACGTCCTTCTTCCAAATCAAGGAAAACACCTTTTTGGTGGTATGGATCTAACAATTCTTCTGCTTGCTCCAATCCTGCCTGTTGAAAACGTCTTACAGCTTCGTTGCGATTGAGGGTTAAAATCACACCGCCCAAATCAAATACTATATTCTTAATTTTATCCATGTTTTTTGTGAACAGTGAATAGTGAACGGTGAACAGGTTTTTAAATTTCAGTTCACTGTTCACCGTTCACTATTCACTATTTTTTAATTTCGTTGCAAAGTTAGCTATAATTTTATTAATTTTGACGGCAAATTTTGAAAACATATTATCACAATGAATATTTCATACAATTGGCTTAAAGACTACATCGAAACGGATTTAACCCCTCAGGAAATGGCAGATGCCTTAACTTCCATCGGATTGGAAACAGGAAGCGTGGAAGAAGTGGAAACAATTAAAGGCGGACTTGAAGGCTTGTTTATCGGCGAGGTTTTAACTTGCGAAGACCATCCGAATTCCGACCATTTACACATTACGACCGTCAATGTAGGCGAAGGAGAACCCCTGCAAATCGTATGCGGAGCCCCTAACGTGGCAGTAGGACAAAAAGTCGTTGTCGCTGTTAATGGTACCCAATTATATTCGGGCGATGAAAGCTTTACGATTAAAAAATCAAAAATAAGAGGAGTCGAATCAAACGGTATGATTTGTGCCGAAGATGAAATCGGCATCGGAACCAGCCACGACGGAATTATTGTCCTTCCCGAAAACGCCATTGTCGGAACGCCTGCTAAAAAATATTATAACGTAGAAAGTGATTACGTTTTGGAAGTGGATATTACACCCAATCGCATAGATGCAGCCTCTCATTATGGTGTTGCTCGCGATTTGGCAGCATACTTGAAACAAAACCCTAAAGGGGACTTACTCCTCCTTCAGGGGGTTGGAGGGTTGCAAAAACCTTCTGTTGAGGCGTTTAAAATCGAAGATAAATCACCGGCAGTTGAGGTAATTGTTGAAAACACAGAGGCTTGCCCGCGTTATTCCGGTGTTACGATTAAAGGCGTGAAAGTGACGGATAGCCCGGAATGGCTGCAAAACAGACTGAAAACCATTGGTTTGCGTCCGATTAATAATATTGTAGATATTACGAACTACGTCCTTTATGAAACAGGACATCCTTTGCATGCTTTCGACATGAATGAGATTCACGGTCATAAAGTATATGTTATGACTTTAAACGAAGGAACCGTGTTTACTACTTTGGATGAAGTCGACCGGAAATTAAGCGATAAAGACCTGATGATTTGCGATGCCAACGGAGGAATTGCCCTTGCAGGTGTTTTCGGTGGTCTGAAATCAGGCGTAACAGAAAATACAACCGACATATTCCTTGAATCTGCTTATTTTCATCCGACTTGGGTGCGCAAAACCGCCCGTCGCCACGGATTAAATACCGATGCATCTTTCCGTTTCGAGCGAGGCGCCGACCCAAACAATACGCTCTACGCAATGAAACGTGCTGCGTTGCTGATTAAAGAAATTGCCGGAGGAAAAATCTGCGGAGAAATTCAGGATGTTTATCCTTCTCCAATTCCGAACGCTAAAGTAACCTTGTCTTTCCAAAAAGTTTACGACTTAATCGGAAAAACTATTCCGGAAGAAACCTTAATCAGCATCTTGAAAAGTCTTGATATAGAAATTATAAAACATCATAAAGACGAACTCGAATTAAGCATTCCTACTTATCGGGTGGATGTGCAACGAGATGTCGACGTTATCGAAGAAATTCTTCGCATTTATGGATTCAACAATGTAGAAACCGGAGAAAATCTGAAATCTAATCTTTCTTACGAAACAGAAACCGACAAAGGTTATAAATTGCAGAATCTGATTTCGGAACAACTCACCGGTGTCGGATTCAACGAAATTCTGAATAACTCATTAACAGCATCCGAATATTATGCAACTTCCAAAATATTCCCTGAGGAACAGTGTGTTAGATTGAAAAATCCGTTAAGTGTAGAATTGAACGTAATGCGTCAAACATTGCTTTTTGGAGGTTTACAAAGTATCGAATACAACAAAAACCGGAAAAATCCGGATTTGAAATTCTACGAATTCGGTAACACTTATTTTTATTTTGCCGACAAACAAAAGGAAGGACAAAATCTTTCCGCCATCCGCGAAGAATTTCATCTGGGGTTATGGATTACCGGCAACAGCATATCTCACAGTTGGTTACACGGAGAGCAAAAAAGTTCTGTATTCGAACTGAAAGCATACGTTGAAAATATTCTATCCCGTTTGGGAATAAATGCCAAGAAAATAGTATTTACACCATGTCGCTGCGAGATTTTTTCTGATGCGTTAACGATAAATACAATTTCCGGCAGAAAGCTGGGGGTTTTGGGTATTCTTCAAAAGAAATTATGCAAAAAATTCGACATCGATACGGAAGTTTATTACGCTGAATTGAACTGGGATTTATTGATGAAAGAAATTAAATCTCATCAAGTTAAGTATTCCGAAATATCAAAATTCCAAGCGGTAAAACGTGACTTGGCGTTATTGCTTGACCAACAGATTTCATTCGCAGAAATAGAAAAAGTAGCGTTTGATACAGATAAAAAACTGCTCAAAGAAGTCAGCTTGTTCGACGTTTACGAAGGCAAAAATTTACCCGAAGGTAAAAAATCATACGCGGTCAGCTTTATCCTCCATGATGAAGAAAAAACACTGAACGACAAGCAAATTGAGAATTTAATGCGAAAAATACAAGAAAATTTAGAGCAAAAATTGGGAGCGGTACTAAGATAAAAACACCGGAGGTGTTTAATTTTAATAACCGTATGCAAGCGTAGCGCAGCTTACGGATAGCAAACGACTCCTCCACCACATAGCCCCGTAGGGGCTGTACAATTAAATATATAATTATGGGAAGAGCATTTGAATATCGCAAAGCGACAAAAATGAAACGATGGGGCAACATGGCCCGCGTATTTACCAAACTGGGTAAACAAATTACGATAGCAGCCAAAGAAGGCGGTTCGGATATAGAAACGAATCCTCGTTTGCGCGTACTTTTTCAGCAGGCCAAAAAAGAAAATATGCCTAAAGAAAATGTAGAACGTGCGATAAAAAAAGCAACTTCGAAGGATGAAGGCGACTACAAAGAAATGGTGTATGAAGGATATGGCCCTTTTGGTATCGCCATTGTAGTAGAAACAGCAACCGATAACCCGACCCGCACAGTGGCCAATGTTCGCAGCTATTTCAATAAGCACGGAGGCTCTTTAGGAACAAGCGGAAGTCTTCAGTTTCTTTTCGACCACAAATGCGTCTTCAAAATTACGCCTAAAGATGGCGTTTCTTTGGAAGATTTGGAACTCGAATTGATTGATTTTGGTGTTGATGAAGTAGAGCAAGATGAAGATGGAATTGTGCTTTATGGAGAATTTCAATCATATTTTGCTATTCAAAAACATTTGGAAGAAAACGGATTTGAAATCCAAAGCGCACAATTCGAAAGAATTCCGAATGATTATAAAAGCGTTACAGACGAGCAACGCGCTCAAATCGAAAAATTATTGGATAAATTCGACGACGACGACGACGTACAGAATGTTTTCCATAATATGGAATAATTTCCCCGCTTTATTGTTCGTTTTGAAAATCATGATAAGTTCTTCGCATCAAATCGGCCAATGCCAACTGATAGAGGATATATGCTTGTAGATGAGAAGTGTAGGCATTGTTTAAGCGGTTGCGTTCCAAGGCCAGCGATTGACTGTCGATATCTCCATCGGAAAAACGTTGACGGGTGATTTCAAAACTTTTTTCGGCAACCGATACGTTCTTTTCTAATAGCTGCAAGCGTTTTAAACTACTGTTTACTTTGGCAACCAAATTACGCACCTGTGTTTCGATGTCCCGCTCTAATTCTTCTTTCCGGTAATTATATTGTTTTAAACGTGCTTCGGATGCTCTTACCAAGGCTCTGTTTTCGCCCCAATCGAATATAGGAATTCTGACGGTAAATCCGACTCCAAAAATAGGAGGTCTTTCGAAGAAATTATTGTAAGACTTTTCGATGGCATTGTAGTGATTTATATTTTTCATCGGCCCACCGATTCCTTCTCTTCCCCAGTAAGCATCAATACTGCTCCTTATCATTCCGGCAGCTTTTTGTTGTTTGATAGATAGTTTTTGTTGCTCTATTTGGATTTCTTGTTCTCTGATTTCCGAACGATTTTTAAGTGCTAAGTTTATTGCCATTTCAACATCTATAACTACAATTTTATAGTCGAGATTACTTTTTAAGATAATGCTATCTCTCAGGCCAATACCAAGTAATTCTTTAAAAGAATTGGTTGCCGACTCTTGACTCAAGACTGCAATATCATAATTATTTTGAGCCTCTGCGAGGTCGACTTCCATTTGCAAAGCATCTACTTCGCGAATGAGGCCGGCAGCGTATTTTTTGCTCGAAATTTCCTGCGCCTCGGTTTGGCGTTCCAAATCTAACAAAGCTATTTCAGCACTTTTTTGTAAAGAAAGTAAGTTATAGTAAGAACTGCTCACTTCGTAAATCAAATCCAATTCCTCTCTTTTCAATGCTTTATTTGACTGTTCGTGTGCCAATTGAGCTCTTTTCAAATTTGATTTGATGGCATTATATCCGTAAAATGCGTCGAGCGGTTGGCGAAAACCAATTCGGGTATTCAATCTTGCATATCGCGTATTGAGATACAAATCATCGGTTCCGGACAATGCATTCTGTATGTAAATATTTCCATCGGTAATTAAAGGCTGATTGATGGTGAGTAATCCCGAATAATTTATTCCTTCGATTGAATAATAAGAAATTTGTCCGAGACTATCCCTCCACATTTCCGTACCTTTGGTATATTGCGGCAAGGTAAATTCCATATCGATATGGGTTTTTAGTCTGCTGGTCGCTGATTTCAGATTATATTCCGCAATTTTGAGGTCTTGACGCAGCCTTAACATACTGAAACTTTTATTTCTCGAAATTTCTATACTTTCCTCTAACGTAAGATGATAGATATCTTGTGCTTTTAACAACGAAGAAAAGCCGGTTAATACACATATTATCAGAATCCGCAGAATCCGTAGAGTCCGCAGAATCCACAGGTTAAAACCTGCGGTTATTAACATGTTGTCCCTTCGGGACAATTTGGAAGATGAGATTTTATCCATTTTATGTATTTCTCGTTATTTTGTCGTAATTAATCAAACCGTCTTTGATAAAAATAGTGCGGTGCGCATAATCGGCAACTTCTTGTTCGTGAGTTATCAAGATGATAGTGTTTCCATCGGTGTGCAATTCATGAAAGAGTTGCATAATATCTTTTCCTGTTTTAGAATCGAGGGCTCCGGTCGGCTCGTCGGCCAGCAAGATGCCCGGATTGGTTATCAAAGCCCTTGCGATAGCCACCCGTTGCCGCTGACCTCCACTCAATTCGCCGGGTTTATGATGGATTCTTTCAGATAATCCTACTCTGTCTAATGCTTTCAACGCTCTTTCTTTGCGTTCGTGGGCGGGAGTTCCGGAATAAATCAGCGGAAGTTCCACATTCTGAACTGCATTCAGGCGAGGGAGTAAGTTGAAATTCTGGAAAATAAATCCGATTTCTCTGTTTCTCATGGCAGATAACGCATCATCGTTTAACGTGTTCACATCTACTCCACGGAACAAGTATTGTCCGGTAGAAGGCGTATCCAAACAACCAAGTATATTCATCAGGGTTGATTTTCCCGAACCGGAAGGACCCATAATAGCGACATACTCATTTGTGTCGATTTGAAGGTCGATGCCATGTAAGACAGGCACTTCGTCATTTCCCAATGAATAACTTTTTGTCAGTTGCTTTATTTTAATTAACATGGCATTAAGTTGTTTTGTTCAACAATAAAGGCATACTTTTCGAAACCATAAGATTACAATATTTAATTGCAATCAATTCGGACAAATCTTTACTGATAGAATTGTTCCCTTTTTTAATTTGATACAGATTCTCCGCCCTTTTTAATCCTATAGATTTGGCAAATGAGTTGACAGACAACCCCGACCAATCTATAACTTTTTTCAATCTACTCCAACTGTTCATTTTAAATTCTATAAATATACACAACAAAAATAGTTATTTGCAAGGAATTATATGCTAATAAATAAACAAAAGATGAAAGAACACATGATGAGGAGAATTTTAATTAAGATTGTGTTCTTTGACATATTGGTTTACACGAGATTTTTTGTAATTTTGCATTGTAAAAAAGTACATGTAATAATTAAATGACCGAAATAAAAAATGAATTACAACGTATCATTCTCGGAGATGAACAGATTGGCGATGCAAACAAACTTAAAACCGTACAGAATTTCCTTAGAAGAAATGCGGAAATCAGCTATGGAAGTCAAGACAAAAAGTCAGTCAAAAGAGAAGAAGAAAAGCATTTGCTAAACTTTGCTTCTACTCAAAATCTATTTTATTCGGGCGAAATATCTGATGCGTACTTTATTGCCGAAGGCGCAGAACAAAAAGTGTATCGTTTCAACGATTTTCAAGTCATTAAAATCAACGATGCTATTTTCTATGAAACTTGGCTTGATTACTTCAACAATCTACTGATTCACAATTATTTATTTCCTGCTACTGCGTATGAATTTATGGGATTCGCAGTGATTGACAGTAAGTTATTTGCCGTTGTCCGACAAGATTTTATTGTCGCAACTGAGCCAACAGACCTCAATTTAGTAAAACTCTTTTTAGAATTTAACGGTTTCAGCAATACCCGTAATAATGATTACTATAATGCCGAACTTGGGATTATTTTTGAAGATTTGCACGATGAAAATGTTTTATCGCGCAAACAAATTCTTTTTTTTATTGATACGGTTTTCTATCTCGAGGAAGATTTCTTCAGTTCATAAATCTGTAATTTAAAATTGCTTGTCAAGAGAAAAAGCGTGTAGAGTTATTTACTCGTAACGAATCGAATCGACCGGTTTCAAATTGGCTGCATTTTTTGCCGGAAGATAACCAAAACTCACACCTACAATCACCGAAAAAGCGAATGCGATAAAGATAGAATAGAGACGGATAAAGGTGCTGACATCCGTAAACAGCGAAACTATCAATGAAAGCGTTACACCAAGCAATACGCCGATAATTCCTCCGGTGATGCTGATGGCAACAGCTTCGGCAACAAATTGACTCATAATATCAATTTTTCGCGCTCCGACAGCCCGTCGGATACCAATTTCGCGTGTGCGTTCCATAACAGTTGCCAACATGATGTTCATGATTCCTATTCCTCCAACTATCAATGAAATAGCAGCAATTGCTCCCAACAGAAAATTGTATATCTGCCGTTCTTTTTCCTCCTGTTTTAATAACTCAAAAGGTATTACAATCGAATAATCATCGTTGTTGAAATGATGTCTTTTCAGGATTTCACCGATAAGCAGAGAGGCTTCAAAAAGATGGTCGGAATTATCCACTTGAACTGTAATTTGCTGAATTTCGCTTGCCAAGGCATTTTCTCTTTCAAAGCGGTTCAGGAAAGTAGATAAGGGAACATATACATCGGTATTCAGGTCGCGTGCCGCCAATTCTCCAACGGTTTCGGTAAACAAGGTTTTCGATTCGAGAACTCCGATTACTTCCAACCATTGGTTTCCGATTTTCACTTGTTTTCCGATAGGGTCTTCGGATTTAAATAATCCGGCAGCAACTCCGGCCCCTATTATACAGACTTTCATCCGTTGATTATTATGATATTCGCTGATGAAATCTCCTTTTTTCAGTTTATAATTCATCATCTCCAAAAATTCGGGAGTGATGCCTATGACATTCGATTTTACCGATTTATCGGCAAATTTTATATCCGCGTTGATTTCTGCTTGAGAGGCTATCTTTTGCACGCAGGGAACGATTTCTCGAATTACGGCAGCATCTTGCCTTGACAATCCGGGCGAGAATTTGGCTCTGACTTCTTCTAATTCAGCATCAGAAAGTTTCTTTTCTCTAATTATGATATTGTTTACACCCAAATCCTGATACTTGGCGATGGCTTCGCGTTTGGCTCCTTCGCCGATCGACAACATGGTGATAACAGATGCCACACCGAAAATAATTCCGAGCATGGTAAGAAACGACCGGAATTTATGGTCGGCTAATCCTCTGATTGCCAAGCGTATATTTTCTTGATATTCCATATTCAATTCTTAATTTAAGAATTCACAACTAACCGTCATGCCGGGTTTCAACCGTTCGTCGGATTTCAATATATTGACTTCCACATCGAAAACTTTCTGTTTCGATTTTGGATTTTTCAGGTGGCATAATTTCCCGATGTAAACGATTTCTCCATCAAAAACGATTTTAGGCAAGGCATCCAAACGGACAGCCACTTTTTGCCCTAACCGGAGTTTCAAGAAATCGGTTTCGTTGACGAAAGTGTTTACTTTCATGTGTTTTAAATCCGGAACATTGGCCATGTTGGTTCCTGTATATACGTTGTCGCCTACCTTCACCAAATTTCCGGTCATGCGATTGATGTCGAGCTGAAATACACCGGAGATAGGTGTACGGATGGTAAGTGCCGGCAAAATGTTATACGCATTATCTATGTCGGTCTTGATTTGTCTTACCTTGATTTCCTGTATTTTCAAATCATTGCGATTGACAATTTTTGCCAATTCTAATTTCTTTTTTTCTCTGGCTAAATTGATTTTAGCCTGATCGAACTCCAGTCGTTTAATCTTACGTGCCAATTCCGATTCAAACTGGAAAGCATCTAATTCAATCTTTTTAAGATCGAAAGAAAATATTTCATTTTTTATTCTTGCCTCCAAGTCATTAATCTTGTTTTCCTGATCGACATGCAACTTTTCTAATGCCGCCAATTGAGTTTCCAGTTCACTTTCCCTGTTGATGATGAATTTTTGTACTTCGGCCGGTTCTAACTGAATAATTGAATCGCCTTGATTAACAATCGTTCCGTGTTCCAAGATGCCAATGACTCGCATTTGATACCAATATTGTCCATAGCGAGGCAGTACGAACGACTTGGAATAAACAGCCGCAAGTTCTCCGGTTTCTATAATGGCAGTTCCTTTAGATTTTGCATCCTCAGAACTGTTACCCGCCTTATTAGAACAAGAAAAATTAAAAAATAACGCAGAGAAAAATATGAGTAAAATAAATATTTGCTTTCCCATCACTCTTCTCCTTTCTTTATAGTTTCTCCGGCAAACGGATCGACTAATGCAATTTTATCTTTCTCTTTCAAGCCTTTGGTTATGACAATAAAATCGGTATTATTGACACCGGTTTCTACCTCTACTTTTTCATATCCGTTTCCTTTTTGCTTGTATACATAACTCTTTTCGCCCTCTGCCCTAACTGCATCTATGGGTATATAAAGAACGTCTTCCACTTTATCTATAATTATCCGGCAACTGACAGTCAATCCGGGCAATAAGTTTTTATTGGTTTCATTTACCAATATTTCTACCGGAAATACCTTGATTTTAGAAGAACCTTCTTTATTAACTGCCAAATTCGCCACGGAACTTACGGTTCCGGTAAAAATGCTATCGGAAAAAGCATCGGGTTTTATTTCAACTCTCAATCCTTTTTGTATCTTGGAAATATCGACTTCATTGATTTTAACAGTCGCTTTGAGAGCCGACAAATCGGGCAGTTGGATAACAGGAAATCCTGCCCAACATTGGTCGCCCACTTGGAATTTATTATCACTGTTCCAATTTTTACTGATGATTGCAATTCCGGGTGATGGGGTCACAACCGACAGCTTATTGAAGGTTTCATGCGCTTCCTGAAGTCTTGATAGATCTTGTTCGATAGCAAGATTTTTTTCTTTCACTTCTTCCTTCTGCACTTTTATGCGGTTATCAATTTGTTCCTTGGCTCTTTCGAGGGCAATATCCGCTTTGTCTAAATTGAGTTTAATTTCTTTTTTCCTGATTTCCGACTCATAACCGGCCGACTCGAAACGAATCTTGGAGATTTCTTGAGAGATCTTGGTCACTTCATAATCGGCTTTCAATTCTTCCAAATCCGATTGTTGTTGTGCCATAAGTTTTTCAAGTTCGGCTTTGCTTATTTCGAGACGGGATTCGGCCTCGACAATTCCTTTTCTGACTTCCGAAGGGTCAAAAACAATCAGCGTATCTCCGGCTTTCACTTCTTGCCCGTCTTTTACAATCTGGGTGATTTTCAAATTGCCGTAACGCCATGAAATAAAGGGCGATGAAATATTGATAGAGCGGATAGCTTCAATTTCTCCTTCTTCGTACAAATCCAAAAACAGCGTTCCTTTAACTACTGTTCCCAAAGGCACTTGTTGTGTTTCCTTTTTGCTGCAAGCCGGCAAAAAAGTTAAAAGCAAAAAAAGGAAAGCTACGTTTCTCGCTATCCCCCTCTGGAGGGGGCAGGGGGAGGATTTAGACTGCAAACCAAAAGTCGAATTTATATACAAAAAACACATATTTGTTTATTTTTATTTTGTTTTAATTATTGTAATTTATTTAATTCCTCCCCCTGCCCCCTCCAAAGGGGGATAGTGAGAAACACTACTTTTAGTTATTGAATCGGGTAACAATACCTTTTCTTTAATCAAAGAAACTTTCGGTTTAGAAAGAGAAATGACTTCATCTCTCTGCAACCCGGCTGCTATAATCACGTTTTTGGACGATGAAATCCCTTGCAAAATCTGCCGCATTTCATATCCGGAGTTCTTTTTCACATAGACTACTTTTATCGAATCCTCCTCAAAAACAGCTATTTGCGGGATTACGATAGTATCTTTGATTTGTTTTAACACAATGTGGCAAGATGCTGTGAATCCCGGATCCGGCATAATTAATGTACTGTCGATTGATGCTTCTATTTCAAATATCTTTACTTTTGAACCTTCCTTATAAGGCTGACCAACAGGCGATTTTGTGAGTATTTTTCCCCACGAAATATTTTCCGGCATGGCGTCGAAAGTATAATAAACCGAATCACCAACATTAATAGACTTATAATCTCTTTCAGGCGCCAATATCTTTACTTTCATTTTCGCCATTTCAGGGATGACGACAACCGGCATATTATTCCAAACATTATCTCCAATCTGAAGTTTCTTGCCTGTCAGTCTGTATACAGGTCTTGTAGCCAGTCCTTTACATGGAGCTTTCAGCGTCAAACTATTCAATTGATCTTTTATGGTCTGAATACGAATCAACTGCTGTTGAATCCTCAATTCTATTTTTCTTATTTCAGATTGCTGGATAATTGCCAACGATTGCAGCTTTTTCTCATATTTGGTTTTCTCAATAGCAACTTTTTTCAATTCCAACTCTTTGATTCTTTTTTGAGATGGCGTAGCATATATTAATTGTAACGAATCTAATTGAGCGATTAGAGTTTCGGCCTGATTATTTTTCACTTGAGCTTCCAGAATAGCATATTCCGATTCGATATCGGCTTTGGTTTTATTTAGTTCTGCTTTGGTATTTTCCAGCTCAACATACAATCGATCGTATACTTCCTGTGTGTCGACATCTTCAAGAACACAAACAATATCGCCTTCATTAACATAAGTTCCATCTTCGACCAGTTGAATTACAATGGCATCTACATTTCGCGGACAAAAAAGAGTTGTAGACCTGACAGGTTCCGTAAATCCGTCAATAATTAATATATCTTCAAAATTTGAATTTGAAACAGTATACAAAGCAACTTCCTTTTCATGAGAAGTACATGAAAAAACGAATAAGAAAAAAGTTGCCAAAAATATATTGAAAATAAATCTTAACACTATTGATATATTTTTATAGCAAATAACGGAACTATACCGCAATTTATTACTAATAACCCGTTATTTGCGTTCAAAAGTAATTATTTTCACCATCAACAAAATTATATCAACAATAAATAACAAAAAAAAATATTTCATTTCATTTGTAAAAACAAAAAAAGTATTACATTTGCACCGTCTTTTACAACAAAAAGAAAGCATGAACAAGTTTTATTTTACATATTCTTTTTTTTACTTTTACTTTAGCAAGCAAGTAAGACAGGATTTTGTATAATAAATGTTCAAAAAAAAATGTGAAAAATAAAAACAAAATAAATAAAAATCCTGTCGAAAGCACGACGGGATTTTTTTTTGAAACTTATATTTAAAATATGAAAACAGTTGCCATACAAGGAATAGAAGGGGCTTATCACGACATTGCTGCAAGGAAGTATTTCCAAGCCGAAGAGGAAATTGCTATCTTGCCATGCTATCAGTTCCGGGATGTAATCAATGCGTTAAAGAAAGATTCGGATATATTTGGCATCATGGCCATCGAAAACACCATAGCCGGAAGCTTATTGCAAAATCACGAACTTATCCGTGAAAGCGATTTGACCATTATCGGAGAAGAAAAACTAAGGATTTCTCATTGTTTAGTAGCCATTCCGGGACAAACAATTCATGATATTAAGGAAGTTCACTCCCATCCGATTGCTTTGATGCAATGTGGAGATTACTTAAATGCCCTGACAAATGTAACCATTGTGGAAAAAGACGATACCGCCTCAAGTGCTTGCAACATTGCAAAAAAACAATTAATGGGCACCGCTGCTATTTGCAGTAAATATGCTGCCGAATTATACGGATTGGAAGTTTTGGCAGAAGAAATTGAAACCAACAAACATAATTTTACCCGCTTTTTGGTTTTAGCCAATCATTGGATTGCCGATGAAATTCTGGAAGATATCGTCCCCAATAAATCATCTGTCGTTTTCAAACTGCCGCACACGGAGGGGAGTCTATCTAAAGTGTTGACTATCCTTTCATTCTATGATGTGAATCTTACGAAAATACAATCTCTTCCCATCATCGGTCGCGAATGGGAATATTTGTTCTATGTCGATGTAACTTTTAATAATTATATGCGGTATAAGCAAGCTATCAATGCCGTTTTGCCATTAACAAAAGAATTTAAAATTTTAGGAGAATATAATGAAACAAATAATCCCTGCCAAAAGGCTTGATACAGTAAGCGAATACTACTTCTCTAAAAAGTTGAAAGAAGTAGCAGAAATGAATGCTGCCGGAAAAAATGTAATCAGTCTGGGCGTTGGAAGTCCCGACCTTCCGCCTTCTGATGAAGCAATCGATGTTTTCTGTACAGAAATCAGGAAACCCGATGTACACGGTTACCAGCCATACATCGGGATTCCCGAACTACGCAAAGCTTTTGCCGATTGGTATAAAAAATGGTATGATGTCGAATTGAATCCAAACAAAGAAATTCAACCGTTGATTGGCTCGAAAGAAGGCATCTTGCATATTTCATTGGCATTTTTGAATCCGGGAGATAAAGTACTGGTTCCCAATCCGGGTTATCCGACTTATACTTCTGTCAGTAATTTGGTTGGTGCCGAAATCGTTGCTTACGATTTGGACGAAAACAATAACTGGCAACCCGATTTCGATGCGTTGGAAAAAATGGATTTATCGGGCGTTAAACTCATGTGGACTAATTATCCGAATATGCCGACAGGCGCACCTGCGACTATCGAATTATATCAGAAATTAGTTGATTTCGGCAAACGTCACGGAATAGTTATCTGCAATGATAATCCATACAGTTTTATATTAAACGACAAACCGATTAGTATTTTAAGCATCGAAGGGGCCAAAGATATTTGCATTGAACTTAACTCGATGAGTAAGTCGCACAATATGCCGGGCTGGAGAATGGCCATGTTAGCCTCCAACGCTCAATTTATCGAATGGGTATTGAAAGTAAAAAGCAATATCGACAGCGGACAATTCAAACCGATGATGCAGGCTGCGGTAAAAGCGTTGCAAGCCACACCGGAATTTCATCAGGAAATGAATAACATTTATCGCAAACGTCGCGTTATTGCCGAAAAAATAATGGAAACTTTAGGCTGCACATTCGACCCCAAACAATCAGGAATGTTTTTGTGGGGAAAAATTCCGGCCGGCTATTCCGGAAGCGAAGAATTAGCCGACAAAATATTATACGAATCCAACGTTTTCCTAACTCCCGGATTTATTTTCGGCAGCAACGGAGAACGCTACATTCGTATCTCGCTGTGTTGCAAGGAAGATATGTTACAAGAGGCACTGAAACGAACAGGAGGTTTCTCGCTGCGCTCGAAATGACAACTGCGTTTAACGACCTCCCCCTTGGAGAAGATGCAGAAAGAGGTTGTCATTCCGAATGTAGTGAGGAAACTCAAGAAAAAAACAGAAAACAAAATAAAAAATCATGGAATTAGAATCAATTTTATTACCGGGTATAGAATCCAAGCGTCCATTCGTTATTGCAGGGCCATGTAGCGCTGAAACGGAAGAGCAAGTGATGCAAACCGCTAAGGAATTAGCAAAAAAAGACGTTAAAATATTCAGAGCGGGAATATGGAAACCTCGCACTAAACCCGGAGGTTTTGAAGGCGTTGGAACCCAAGGATTAGCTTGGTTGCAAAATGTCAAAAAAGAAACAGGAATGTATGTAGCAACCGAAGTGGCTACTCATAAACATGTTTTTGAAGCGCTGAAATATGGGATAGATGTACTTTGGATTGGCGCCCGAACTTCTGTCAATCCTTTTGCCATGCAAGAAATTGCAGATGCTTTGCAAGGTGTAGACATTCCCGTGCTCATCAAAAATCCTGTTAATCCCGACTTAGATCTTTGGATTGGCGCTATCGAACGCATTTACAATGCTGGAATTAAAAAAATCGCTGCCATCCATCGCGGATTCAGTTCTTACGACAAAAAAATATATCGCAATCTTCCGCAATGGCACATTCCAATCGAACTGAAAAGACGAATCCCGAATCTTCCCTTGATTTGCGATCCCAGTCATATCGGAGGCAACAGAGAGTTAATCGCTCCGCTTTGCCAACAAGCGATGGACTTAAACTATGATGGCTTGATTATCGAATCGCATTGCAGTCCGGATAAAGCTTGGAGTGATAAGGAACAACAACTTACGCCCGATATTTTATCATACATTTTAAATTTATTGGTGGTAAGAGATACCAAACAAACAACAGAGAACTTGACGGAATTACGTCATCAAATCGACGAAATCGACAATCAGATGTTGGAAGTTTTGGCTATGCGTATGCGCGTTTCGCAAGAAATAGGTCAATACAAAAAGGAACACAATATGCCTGTTTTACAAACCGTTCGCTACGACGAAATTTTGCTTAAACGAATCGCCATGGCTCAATCGATGGGAATGGATGCCGATTTTATGAAAAAGATATTGGAGGCGGTTCACGAAGAATCGATTCGCCAACAAGTTGAAGTTTTGAAGAAGTAGTATCAACAGGGGGTTCCTCACTGCGTTCGGAATGACTGACGAGCTTGTCATTTCGAACGCAGTGAGAAAACTAACGAAAAATAAAGAAAAAATGAAAATACAAATACTTGGAGCCGGAAAAATGGGCTCCTTCTTTGCCGACGTATTGAGTTTTGAACACGAAGTCGCTCTCTTTGATCCGGATCCGCAACGATTGCGCTTTACTTATAATTGCGTAAGAATGAGCGACCCGAAAGAAATTGCAGATTTCAAGCCGGAAATATTGATTAATGCCGCAACCGTCAAACATACGATTGCAGCCTTCAAAACAGTATTGCCATATCTTCCTGAAAATTGTATTTTATCCGATATTGCCTCGGTTAAAACAGGGTTGGAAGAGTTTTACAAAGAAACCGGCCGGCCTTTCGTTTCCACACACCCGATGTTTGGTCCTACATTTGCCAGTTTGAGCGATCTTTCTACTCAAAACGCGATTATTATTTCCGAATCGAACCACATGGGAAAAGTCTTTTTCAAAGATTTATACAGTTCTCTAAAACTGCGCATCTTTGAATATACTTTCGATGAACACGATGAAACAATTGCTTATTCCTTGTCTATTCCTTTTGCCTCGACATTGGTATTCGCCTCGGTAATGAAACATCAAGAAGCTCCGGGAACAACGTTCAAAAAACACATGACCATTGCACAGGGATTGTTATCGGAAGATGATTATTTATTAACCGAGATTTTATTCAATCCTTATACCCCAGAACAGGTAGAGCAAATCAGGAAAGAATTGGCTCATTTATTGAAAATCATCGAAATGAAAGATTACAGTGCGATGAAAGCGTTTTTACAAAAAGTAAGGAAGAATATCGAATAACGATTTTTAGAGAAGAAAAATATTAACAGATTTATTGGGAGAGAAACATAGAATTTCGTCATTTGTATGGACTTACATATCTCCATTCATTTTTCAAGCGAACATGAACTAAGCCTTGTGGCGATAGATAAGAGGCCATATCGTCATAAATAATTGGAATTAATTCGTTTCCATTCATATCAAACATTCCTTTTTTCTCAAAAACAGATACTATAAATGTTGGTGGAATTGTTTTAAAAGGAAGGATTTCGTCATATATAAGTTGTATGACTTCTACGCCTTGCTTATTTATCAATCCCCATTTTTCATTCAATCTCACACGAGCAACATCATTTTCAAAAATGGTTGCAAAATCATATTTGGGTGAAATAATCATATTTCCTAAAGAGTCTGAATAACCCCATAAGTTATTTTCTCGTGTCGGCATATAATATTTATAATCAGATGAATGAGGGAAAGCATATCCGTCTTCATACGAATATCCAGCTGCAAAAACTAACAGATTACCCCAATTTTCAACAAGTTTTCTGATTGCCAACTTTCCGTCTTCTGTTTTTCCAATTCTAACTCTGTCGACATCAACGGTGCTAAAAATTAGAGGAATGAAAAAACGCATTTTTGAAAAATAAATTTCAAAATAGCTTTTTTTCATTTTTCCTTTGAAAACTCGTTCTTGTGTAGTTGAATCATTGTAATAAGTCAATTTTATTTCATTTGGACTTTCTGATGTAAGAGTAACAAAATCGGCATAATCTCTTATATTGAAACAAGATAGTATTTCTTTTCCAACTGCACGATTCAAATAATGCCCGTTCAATTCTCTTGCATCGCTAATTGAAACAAAACCAGATGCTGTACCACGCCTCATTATTCCACAAGAGGTAAAAGCAAGTACGAAAACTAATATTCCCAAAATACTCCTCATAATTTTTTTTCAATTTGTTTTTGAGTGCAATATTACATAAAACTCCCGAATTTGGCAGACTTTTACTTCTGCATTTGGCGTTGTTTTACTTCCGTATTTGGCATTTTTGAGCGGACAAAGCATTATTATTCTTTTTATAAATTTCTCTGTAACAATATCTTTGTCTGTTTCAAGTTTCACAAAATAAGCGCCGAAGATGTTTGGCATAGTCTCCAATGCTTGTTGGCTGAAATGCATTCGCTATTTCTTTAGTCTAATTTTCCATGCAAAATCAAGGCTGATTAAATGCTCGTATGCAAATTTATTAGTTGCGTTTACTCTGAAAAAAGTCGGTCGGTAAACAAGACCCAAATTAAAATATTCTCCAAACTGAAAATAGGCTGGAAAAACAAAACCGAGTGCATATTCTTTTTTCTCAATTCTTTCTATATCGGCAGGAAGACCAAAAAAGATAGTTCTTATAAATTCTCGGTATAACCACCTGTTTTGGGCAAAGGAAAGTCCATAGCCAACTGAAAATTGTCCAAGTTTATGATTGTTCGAAAGACTGAAATAGTCCGAAGACATGGATTCTCTAACCCTAATATTACAATCGCTAAACCAACCCGTTCCTATTATACTATCATAATTTGAAAATTTTGTTCCACCCCAAAGAGTAGAAAATCCAAAATGAATAAACTGATTTTTTGAATGGTAATAGTCAAGTCCAATGCTAGCGATTCCAACACCTATTCCTGATTTAGTTCCTTCATTTTTGGGTTTCATAAGAAAACGATTAATTAGCGGAACAGATAAATGTAAATACAATTCTCCTTTATTGTTGGCTTGACCAAACCTTGAATAACCGTATTTTTCACCCGGATTAATCCAAACTTTGTCGGGATAAGACCAACGCTTTGGATTTTTCATATCAACGAGCATACCAAGACCATAAAATAGGTAAAGATTAGCCCAATACATTATAGAATTTTCCTCGTCAACTGTAACTGGTTTTGTCAAACTATCTGTAAATACAATAAATTCCAAAGGTTTTCTTTGTCTTTTAACTTTCAAATGTGCTTTGTTGTCTAATGTCTTGATTGTATCATTGTCGAAAATTATACTGCTTGATTCAGTTGTGTGAACTGTTACATATTTGTACGGCTGATTTACAATTGTCGCACAAGAAGTCAAAAGAATTGAAACTGTCAATGTGTAAAATATATTTCTCATTATTTAAAATTACAAAATCGTCTTAACATTATCTCGCCGTGCTGTCGCTCGCGCAGCCAACTCGCAAATATGCCCACAATACTACTATTTTTTTACTACACTTGCAATAAATATTTGCAAAAACTTATCTACAAAATGATTAAGGGTTGATTTTTTGTATATAAAATGTGTGTTATTTAACTCGTTTCTCCGCAAATCTTTTTCAAATTCTTAGTTGTAAAAACTTTTCTCGAAGGCACCGTATTCTCCTTTGCGGCAAATGATTCGGTTCCAAACTCCGGAAAGGAATCCTAATCCGTAGCCTGTTAATTGAATGATGGAAGAGATGATTGATAAGATGCCGATTTTGAGGCTTTTATTTCGAATAGAGGCATCGACAAAGATAATCAGGCAAAAGAGGATAAAAGGAATAAGGCAATAAGGTGAATAAATTGTTGCTAACAGAGATATAATGAGAAAAACGGTAAATCCTGTTGGCAGCAAATGAACGAGTTTCAATGAGTCGGGGTATTTTTTGTAGAGATTGATTCTGGCAATTCCGGAGTTGTAAACTTGTTTGAAGAATTTACGAAAATCGGTTCTCCTTTTATGAAATACATAAGCCGAAGGAAACAGCGCAACTTTATATCCTTCTTTATATATCCTGATACTGAAATCTATATCTTCTCCGAATCGCATTTTCGAAAAGCCGCCTAATGATTCGTAGACGCTTTTTTTGATACCCATATTGAAACTGCGGGGATAAAATTTATCCAATTTTTTCTTGCCTCCGCGGATTCCTCCGGTAGTGAAAAAGGAGGTCATGGCATAGTTAATCGATTTCTGAATGGGAGTAAAAGAATCCAGCGCTCTGTCGGGGCCGCCAAAAGCATCGACAGGATTTTCTTTTAATTCTTTTCTGACAGACAAGATGTAGTTTTCGGGGATAATACAATCGGAATCTAAAACAATCAGGTATTCTCCACAGGCATGTTTAGCTCCGAAATTACGGGCTTGTCCGGGGCCGGAATTCTCTATGTAGAAATAAGATATGTTTAATTGTTCGCAGTATTTTCCAACGATTTCTTTGCAATCTGTTTTCGAACCATCTTCAACGACAATCACTTCAAAGTCTTTATCGGTTTGCAATGTAAGACTTTGAAGTAATTCGTCTATTTCGTCCGGACGATTATAGACCGGAATAATTAGCGAAAAAAATGGTGCGCCAGCTATTCCCCTTTGGAGGGGGCAGGGGGAGGATTTTGAACAATTCACTAATTCAGGAATATCCATATTAAGAATTCGTTTAAAAATTAATTTTTTGTTTTTACTATCAATACCCTCCCCCTGCCCCCTCCAAAGGGGGATAGCTGACGCACGATTATTATTGTTTTAATACAGACAAAGTATCTGAGGCAATCATATACTCCTCATCTGTAGGAACTACCACTACTTTTACCTTCGAATCGGGAAGGCTGATAACAGCTTCCACAGCACAAAGTCCGTCATTTTTCTTTTCGTCTAATTGAATACCCAGATGCTCCATATTTTCACAAACCTTCCGGCGAATGGGGAATTGATTTTCTCCTACGCCTCCGGTAAATACCAAAATATCCAATCCTCCCAATGCGGCGGTATAAGCTCCGATGTATTTTTTGATACGATAGGTATAAACATCAAAGGCAAGCATAGCGCGTTCGTCGCCTTTTCGTATGGCCTCATTTATTTCCCTCATATCCGAAGATACCCCGGAAATTCCAAGCACTCCGCTATATTTGTTTACAATGGTAGAAATCGCCTGGGTTCCGATATTTTCTTTTTCCATGATGTAAGAAACTACTCCCGCATCAACATCTCCTGAACGAGTTCCCATCAATAAACCTTCTACGGGAGTCATTCCCATCGAAGTATCGATAGATTTTCCGTTTTTGATGGCAGTGATAGAACCTCCTCCTCCGATGTGAACGGTAATGATTTTTTGATCTTCGTATTTTACACCCAAGAAATCACAGACACGAGAAGAAACATAACGATGACTTGTTCCGTGAAATCCATAACGACGTATGCCATATTTTTCGTACAAAGAATACGGAATACCATACATATACGCATGTGAAGGCATCGTTTGATGGAAAGCCGTATCGAAAACAGCTACTTGAGGCACATTCGGAATCAGGTCATTTATCGCATAAATTCCGTTCAGGTTAGGCGGATTATGCAGAGGCGCCAATTCTGCACATTCTTCTATTTTTTTGATGACTTCGTCTGTAATTTTTACGCTCGAATTGAAAGCAACACCACCATGTACCACGCGATGGCCAACGGCATCAATTTCGGATAATGACTTGATACAGCCATATTTTTCACTGGTAATTACTCCGAGAATATATTCTATACCCGTTTTGTGTTCAAGGATTTCACCTTCAAGAATGACTTTCTGACCCGAAGGCAATGCTAATTTTAAAGAAGAGCCTTTTAATCCGATTTTTTCTATTCCACCCTGAGCCAATTCCGCTCCGGTTTCCATTTCAAATAACTTATATTTGATGGACGAACTTCCGCAGTTTAATACTAATATCTTCATGTTAATAAATTCGGTTAGGTTCTACAAGTTTGCCATTTTCGTAAACATAAAATCCTTTTTCGGTACTGATACCCAATTGTTTGGAGCGATACAAATGCCAAAGGAGAGGAGAAGGTTTGTATTTTTTATCTCCGTATTCGTTAAACATATCTTCCATCAAAACAACTAATTTTTCGATGCCGATAATATCTGCCATACGGAAAATACCCAAACGCATACCATATACAACTTCAAACAGCCGGTCGATTTTTTCCATGGATGCCACATTTTCCATCAACATCTGACAAGCCTCGTTCAAAAGCGTTACCATCAAGCGAAGACTGACCAAACCGTTGCTTTCGTGCACATCTATCGTTTCGTATTTGATAAGTCGGGCAAAGGCTTGCACTTTATAATAAACCTCTTCCGAAGTATACATACCTTTTACTATTTCCAAAATCTTGGCATCAACATGAGCTATCGGGAAGTGAAGGCTGATACATCTTTCTTTATATGCCAGTTCGGATGCCAATTCGCTGATAATAACCGTAGTTGCATTGGTAGCAATAATTGCTTCGGGAGATAATATTCTCTCTAACGTTTTAAACGCCTCTTTCCGCAATTGTGTACTGCGCTCTCCGGTTTGGTCGTCATAACGAACACATTCGATAACAAAGTCGCAATCTTTTAAATCTTCGTAATCCAAAGAACCGGTTATACGCCCCATGATGGTTCTTTTATCCACCGGAGTTAAACCCCAACTTTCGATTTTAGTATCGAGGTCTTTCCCTATTTTTTCGATGGCATAGTCGATTTTCTCTTGCGTGATTTCGATAAAAGTCACTTCTAATCCTGCCGAGGCCGTCAGACGAACAATATTTCTTCCGTCTTTTCCGCAACCTACTACACCGATTTTAGAAAACAGAGAGCTTTTTCTGCTTTTATTGGAAAGTCCAAAACTCTCAATAGGTTCAATAATAGTTTCTGCCATTTGTATTTAGTTACGAGTTACGAGTTACAAGTTACGAGTGATCTATGTAACTCGTAACTTGTAACTCGTAACTAAATTATTTCTTCATTGCTTGATTGGCTGTGATTGCAACCATTTTATAAATATCATTTATCGAACAACCACGAGAGAGGTCATTGACCGGAGATGCCATTCCCTGTAAGATTGGGCCTACTGCATCGGCATTCCCCAAACGTTGAACCAATTTGTAGGAAATATTTCCGCTTTCCAAATTGGAGAAAACCAACACGTTAGCCTTTCCGGCAATCGTACTTCCGGGCGCTTTGCTTTCTCCAACGGAAGGAACTAATGCTGCATCGGCTTGTAACTCTCCATCGATTTGCAGTTCGGGTGCCATCTCTTTCGCTAATTTAGTTGCCTCAACAACTTTATCGACCAACTCATGTTTGGCGCTTCCTTTGGTTGAAAAACTCAACATGGCGATTTTAGGTTCAATGCCGACAAGCGCTTTTGTTGTATGTGCCGTTGTTACAGCGATTTCGGCCAATTCTTTCGCATTCGGATCCGGCATCACTGCACAGTCTGCAAACACTAAAATGCCGTCTTCGCCATATTCTTTTTGAGTCGTAAACATCAGAAATACTCCTGATACAACGCTGATTCCGGGTGCAGTTTTAATGATTTGCAGTGCAGGTCTTAACACATCGCCTGTTGTGTTTCGCGCTCCTGAAACTTCTCCGTCGGCGTCTCCATTTTTAATCATTAAACAGCCTAAATAGAGCGGATTTTCTATCAATTTCTCTGCTTGCTCTAACGTCATTCCTTTGCTTTTTCTCAATTCAAAAAGCAGATTGGTATATATCGCTTTTTTCTCATGATTAACAGGATCGATAATAGTAGCTTTGCCGATGTTTTTCAATTCGTGCTTAGCGACTAAAGACCCGATTTCTGCCGGATTTCCAATCAAAGTAATATCGGCAATACCGTCGGCAATTAATTGGTCGGCAGCTTTGATGGTGCGTTCTTCGGTTCCTTCCGGAAGAACAATGCGCTGTTTATTGGCTTTAGCGCGTGCTATGATTTCATGCATTAGGTTCATAAGACAGTGATATTTTATTATTTGCTGCAAAAGTAAATAAAATTGCAATATGGAGATTGCAATTTTAAATATTTTTTAAACATAGAGATAACAATTATGTTTTACAAGCCAAAAAATCCGGCACTATAATACGACTTGATAGTTATTTCCTGTCCTTCTCCGATGGCTGTTTTTATTTCTTTGCCTCCTTTATTTACTTTGCAAAGCGATAGATCTTTGCCTTCTACAACCGCAACTTTGAGTTCTCCGATTTTTTTCTGAGACTCCCGACCTGCTATTTCACGAGTTACAAACACTTCAAATTGTTGTCCTTTTTTTATTCCGCAAAGCGAACCAAGGTTAATATACACTTCCTTAGCCTCGTTTTTCTTTTCAGCATTTATTTCTAATATCATACCTTCAATCGGGAAATGTTTATTTACAAGCTTTTTCATGTCTCCATCGACATAATTCAGTGCAGATTCCATCGCTTTTTCGGGAGTCTTATTCGCAAAACTATTGTGACTATAGCTTTCTGTTCCTTTCACCGTTCCCGTTGCAACATCAATTATTTTAAGCGTATAAGCTGATTTACCTTCATAAAATACTTCCCCTGCTTTATTGGTGGTTGATTCTGTAGAAAGGTTAGATAAATGACCCTGTATCAAATATCTTGCGTTTAAGTTTTTCATTTCTACCAATCTTTCTTCATCAATGGATGCGGCATCTTCGGTTTGTCGCTGTTCTTCTTTTTTTAACGACTTTTCCGATTCTACGTCTTTCAACAAAACAAGATCCGTATTAGCTATTCCTGCAATGACTTTGTTTCGAAAATCTTTAGCATACGACCTTTCTATCTCTTTTTTAGAGCTGAAATATTCGACAAAAACAACGTCTTTACATTGAGATTGAATGACGGTTGTGATAACAAACAACGCGAGTAATGTTAAGATAATTTTTTTCATGGATATTTTTTTAATTGTGAATGATTGCATTTTCTCTTTTCGATTTTATGAGAATATATGCAAATGTATAAAAAATAGTGGTAAAATACAAAACCAACTATATTACTTTTTCTATCGTAAATTAATTTGCCACCTGCCCATTTTTTTGTACCTTTGTAAATTATTCATTCATTTAAAACAAACAGATATGAAAATTACAGAAGACAAAATGGTATCCTTAACTTATGACCTGAATGTGGGTGAAGGCGATGAAAGAGAATTGATGGAAAGAGCAACAGCAGAACAACCACTCTCGTTTATTTTTGGAATGGGAATGATGCTCGAAGCTTTCGAAAATAACTTAAAAGGACTACAAAAAGGAGATAAGTTTTCTTTCTCTTTAACTCCGGAAGAGGCATACGGCATGTTTGAAGAATCGCATGTGGTGGATTTACCGAAAAGCATTTTTGAAATCGACGGTAAATTTGATGACGAAAGAATCGCTGTAGACGCAACCGTTCCGATGATGGACTCAAACGGAAACCGTATGCTCGGAACAGTAGCCGAAATCACAGACGATTGTGTTGTGATGGATTTCAATCATCCGTTGGCTGGAGAAACGCTACATTTTACGGGAGAAGTTATCGACGTTCACGAACCGACAGCCGAAGAAATCGCTGCCTTAACTTCCGGTGCAGGATGTGGTTGCAGTTGTTCGGATTGTGAAAGCGATTGCGATTGTGAAAAATGAATACTTTCGGAAATATTTTCAGATTGACCTCCTTTGGTGAATCTCACGGAGAAGCAGTCGGTGGAGTAATTGACGGTTGCCCCACCGGCATCTTTTTAGATATAGACTTCATCCAATCGGAATTGAATCGCAGGAAACCGGGACAATCCGAACTGACCACTTCGCGCAAAGAATCGGATGAGGTGGAATTTCTTTCCGGAATTTTCGAAGGCAAAACCACCGGAACTCCCATCGGTTTTATTGTACGCAACAACAATCAGCATTCTTCCGACTACGATAATATGAAGGATGTTTTTCGTCCTTCGCATGCCGATTACACTTATCAGGCAAAATACGGAATTCGCGACCACAGAGGAGGCGGGCGCACATCTGCTCGCGAAACCATCTCGCGTGTTGTTGCAGGAGCAATTGCCAAATTAATACTCAAAGAAATCGGGATTAAAATCACAGCTTATACTTCGCAAGTAGGAGCAATTCGCTTGGAGAAACCGTATTCCGAATTGGATTTCAATTTGATAGAATCAACTCCGGTTCGTTGTCCGGATTTGGAAACTGCCGAAAAAATGATTGCACTGATTAAAGATGTCAAATCGCAAGGCGACACAATCGGTGGTGTGATTTCGTGCGTTTGTCAAGGTGTTCCCGTGGGTTTGGGAGAACCTGTTTTCGGGAAACTTCACGCAGCTTTAGGAAACGCCATGTTAAGCATCAACGCGGTCAAAGGATTCGAATATGGCATGGGATTCGATGGCGTTCAGCATAAAGGCTCCGAAATCAATGATATTTTCTATTGCACTCCCGAAGGAAAAATCGCTACAAAAACCAATTATTCGGGTGGAATCCAAGGTGGAATTTCAAACGGAGAAGATATTTATTTCCGTGTGGCGTTTAAGGCAATTCCTACGCTCTTGAAAGAGCAATTAACGGTCAACAGTTTAGGAGAAGAAACGATATTAAAGGCCAAAGGTCGCCACGATTCTTGTGTGTTGCCGCGTGCCGTTCCGATTGTTGAGGCCATGACGGCAATGACTATTCTTGATTTCTACTTACTTCAAACGACTTCCAAAGCTTATCGTCCGGAACAGGGGCAGTAATTTCGATTTCTTGTTTCGAAACCGGATGAATAAATTTCGCCTCTCGCGAATGCAAGCTGATTCCGCCGTCGGGATTGGAGCGCGGAAAACCATATTTCAAATCACCTTTAACGGGGCATCCTATTTTTGCCAACTGGCAACGAATTTGATGATGACGTCCTGTTTTCAAATCAATTTCCAACAGAAAATAATTATCTGAGCGGGCAATTACTTTATAACGAAGAATCGCTTTTTTTGAGTTTGGTTTTTCCGTATCGTAAGCAAACGATTTGTTTTGCTTTTCGTTTCTCACAATATAATGAACCAGTTCTGCCTCAGTTTCTTTCGGCTGATTTTTTACAATAGCCCAATAGGTTTTTTTGATTTCCCCCGTCCTGAACATTTCATTGAGTCGGGTTAAAGCCTTACTGGTTTTTGCAAAAAGAACCAACCCGGAAACGGGTCGGTCCAATCTGTGTGTAACACCGACAAATATATTGCCGGGTTTATTGTATTTCTCTTTCAGCCATTGGGCAACAATTTCCGAAAGGGGTTTATCGCCTGTTTTATCTCCCTGAACAATTTCCGAACAGGTTTTATTTACAGCGATGAGATGATTATCTTCGTAGACAACTTCCATTACATATTCATTCCTCCACAAACGGGAATAACCTGACCCGACACATAAGAAGAAAGATCGGATGCAAGGAACAAAGCGACATTGGCTACATCGTCGGGCGTACCGCCGCGTTTCAACGGAATTTGGTCGGCCCACTGTTTTCTCACTTCTTCCGAAAGTTGATGCGTCATTTCTGTAATGATAAATCCGGGAGCGATAGCATTGGCGCGAATGCCTCTGGAACCCAACTCTTTAGCAACTGATTTTGCCAAGCCAATCATACCTGCTTTGGATGCCGAATAGTTGGTTTGTCCTGCATTTCCTGAAACCCCAACAACAGAACTCATATTGATAATGCTCCCTGCTTTTTGTTTCATCATAACCGGAGTCAGTGCGTGGATAAAATTAAATGCCGATTTCAGGTTTACATTGATAACCATATCCCATTGTTGTTCAGACATTCGCATCATCAAACCGTCGCGAGTAATACCGGCATTATTAACCAAAATATCCACACGACCGAAATCTTTTACGATTTCTTCAACTACTTTATGTGTATCTTCAAAGTCTGCGGCATTAGATGCATAAGCTTTTACTTTCACTCCATAAGCAGCAATTTCTGCCTCTGTGGCTTTTGCATTATCATCGATGTTCAAATCTGTAAAAGCAATATTGGCTCCTTCTTGAGCAAACTTAACGGCAACCGCCTTTCCAATACCTCGAGCTGCACCTGTTATGACAGCAACTTTTCCTTCTAATAATTTCATAATAAATTAAGTATTAATTAATTAATTTCCCCTAAAGGGGACTTTGCCGCAGCAAAATTGAATAAGTTCACTGCACTGGCTCCCCTTTAGGGGATGGGGGTTTAAGTATTCCGTGAAACATCAAATTAATGACACTTCTTATTTTCTTTTCATTTTCATATCTTAAATCGGCAATAATTCCTTTAATGTAAGGAACCTCCATTCCTTTGAATGCGTAATGGAGCACTTCTGCCGTGGCAATTGTATCTTCTACTTTAAAAATCCCTTCTTCAATACCTTGAGACAGAATCTTTTCTATGAACTCGATTTCTTTTTTATCGAAATTCCTTCTGACATTTTCCACACGCCAAATATCCCGAAAAAAATCAGCTTTCAGTGTTCCGTTGCGGAATACAACAGCTTTCACGGTTTTCAGCCTGACATCAATAAATTCGAGCAATTTTTTATCTGCGGGAATATCTTTTTTAACAACCCGGCTCAAACTAAACAATATTATATCGAGTTCCGAAGTTGTAACTGCCTGATAAATTTCGTTTTTACTTTTAAAATAAGTATACAAAGTTCTCCGGCCTTTTTCAGAAACCTGAGAAATGTCGTTCATTGTCGTATTCTCAACACCATTTCTTGCAAACAGTTGTCGAGCTACTTCAATTAATTTATCACGAGTTTTAGATACTGTTATATCCACGCGCATGCACATTTATACAAATTATGCGCAAAAGTACAAAAAAGCACATTACGACCAAAACTTTTCAAAAAAACATCGAAAAATTTTGCGGTTAGCAAATAAAGCAGTACCTTTGCACTCTCAATATCGCGGAGTGGAGCAGTGGTAGCTCGTTGGGCTCATAACCCAAAGGTCGTAGGTTCGAGTCCTGCCTCCGCAACACAGAAAAAGAGTCGCTGAAAAGTGGCTCTTTTTGTTTTATATTCAAGGAATTATAAATTCAACAATCCCTCTTCCTGACTTCGACACAGGGACACCCTAAAAGTTTTCCCAAAAATTTTTGTCGAACAGCGGCTCGATAGCCTTGTGCTTCGCGGTTAGGAGC
>Ga0209628_10000144_pt1 | contig 38659 bp, 31 predicted proteins | sample TergutCu122P4_FD_187285 | JGI IMG/M metagenome (GOLD analysis project Ga0209628, IMG submission 187285) | Cubitermes ugandensis P4 segment gut microbial communities from Kakamega Forest, Kenya - Cu122 P4 (SPAdes) (version 2) | ecosystem: Host-associated > Arthropoda: Insects > Digestive system... | reverse complement strand
ATGGTGGATAACTATTACGACCTTAACAAAGACAGCTACAAACTGTTTGTTACGGAAGTAACGAAACCGGTTGCAGTTTACACCCGTTCACAAGATGGTGTTGCACTCGACATCAATGTATTTGGCAATACAAACGAAATAATTCCGTTGGGAGTTCGTACATCTTCTACAGGCACAATCAGCCTGCAATTTGAAGGTGTTGACAATTTCAGCAAACTGTATTTGATCGATGCTCTGTATCCTAAAACTATCGACCTGAAAGAAACACCCGAATACAGTTTCGAAAAAACGACCTCAGAATTATTCTTGGATAAAAGATTCTTCCTGTCAGTAAATCGACCCAACAGTGATTTATCACCAACACAGGGTGCAGTTTCTGTCTTCACTTCAGGCAAACAATTGCAAGTGGTTTCAGACAGCAATATCGACGAAGTTCAGGTATTCGATATACAAGGAAGAATGTTACACCAAGCACGCAGTATCGACGCATCGACATATACCTGCAACTTACCAAGCAGTGGTATGTATGTTGTGAAAGTGTTGACAGGGAAAAGTGTAACGATGAAGAAAGTAACGATAGATAAGTAATCAACGGATTTCTCACTGCGTTCGAAATGACAGCTTGTCATTTGGCTAATGCCGAACGTTGTTTCGAGCGCAGCGAGAAAACCAACGAACATTAAGCATGATACGAAATTAATCCTTCCATGGGAGATTGCATGATAGTGCCTAATTGCATACTGCATTCGCAAATAGCCTCTTCTAATACTTCTTTGTAATAATAGGCTACGGAACCGACAAAATGCACTTTATTGTTTTGATGATCGTATTGTTTCACATTTCGATTGAGGAAAGTTTTAAATGCGTTCAATACCAATGCACGAATTTCCGGCACTTCGATGTTTTGTGCCAAGAAAGGAGAAAAACTTGCCAAAAAGCGATTAGGGAAAGGCTGTCGATAAACACGCTCAATAATCATAGCAGGCGTTAAATCGAATTGTTGCAGGAACTTCTCTTTTAATCCGGCAGGCAGTTGGTTTTTCAGAATATCACCGACCAGTAATTTACCCAATACGGCACCACCGCCCTCGTCTCCCAAAATAAATCCTAAAGGAGATACGTTGGCGACTACTTTTTCTCCATCGTAAAAACAGGAATTAGAACCTGTTCCGAGAATACATACGATACCCGGATTTTTTCCGCTCGATCCGTGAGCTGCTGCCAAAATATCAGAATCAACCTCTATCTTTTTAGCATTAAGATGCTTTCCGAGTGCTCGTTGCATCATCGGAATTTTTTCGGGCAAACATCCGGCGCCATAAAAATACAGCGCATCGAATGTCGTCATTTTCAACCTCGGTATCAAAACCGACTGAATTTCATTGCTAATCTCCTCCTCCGTTTGGAAATATGGATTCATGCCTTTTGTGATGATGCGTTGCGCCGATTTTCCATTTTCCGCTACACACCATTCGGTTTTTGTAGAACCACCGTCTGCCAATAAAATCATATCTTTATGTATATATTTTCTTTAATTCTGCATGAGGAAAATAATGAGTTAATATTTTCCGGTACGGATAACCTTTAGCGCCCATGATAGCAGCACCGATTTGACAGAGACCGACTCCGTGTCCCCATCCGGCACCTGAAAGGATAAATCTATCAGGTTGCGGGTCAAGCCCGCAATGACGAGGGTCATATATTTTTTCTACGACAAAAGCAGAACTGTATAAATGGCTTTCGGATAATGCTTTCCTAATTTCTAATTCTTTGCCGATAATGATAGTATCTTTGTTCCCCACAATTTTCAAGCGAATAATTCGACCGGAAACACCTCGTTCTATTGGGATTAAATCCAACACATCGCCTACATCGATACCGATTTTGCGAAACAATAAATCCTTGATTTCTGCTTGCGAGAGTGTGATTTTCCAACGGTAAAAATCCTGCGTTTCCTGATCGTAATCGTTCAATACTTGCGAAAGCACTTCCTTATCGCACGTATTGCAAAAAGCAGAAGGATTTCCCAATATCCATGCGCGAGCATTTTCTTCGATTGTTAAATCTCTTGTCACATTATCACTTATCACTTCATTATCAATCACTTTCGTCAAATAAGGATGAACAACCGGTTCCCAAACGTTCTCGAATTTTTCGGTAATCCCACCACAACATTTATAAAAACGGGCATCACAAATCGCGTTGTCGTACATCAATACTTCACCCGATGTGGCTTTCAAGGCTTCATACACCTGTGGAGACGATACTTTGGTAATACCCTGATAACGCTGACAATGGTCGTCGGCACAAACATCGAAACGGGAATGGTCTTCGCGGTCGTACCAGCGAATATATCCTTCTTCGTTGCGTATCAATGTCTTATAATTTGCATCTTTCAATTGTTTGCCCTTCTCAATCTGAGCCAGCAACCAACTGCGGGATATTACGGCATGCGCTTTCAATAATTCGAGGGAAGAAGCTGCACTCATTTCCGACGAAATTACGCTTAAAAGATAATCTTCTAAAGAAAGAATATTAACGGCCGTCAGCATTGGCTCAGGCCGATTTTCAATTCCATTTTCAACATAGATTTTGAGTTTGCCTTTGAAACGTTGCGTTTCTTCGCGTTCCCAATGGAATTTTACACCGATAACAACGTGATATAACTCAAAATTAGATTGTTCTTCATCCAAAGGTTCCAACACAACAAAATCATTGAAACTATGTTGTTTATCTCCCAAATGGAGAACAAAAGAAGAATCTCCGGTAACGATGGCTTTTCCGTTCACATTTTCCGTTTCTTCGCCTGCAATTTGTCGAAAACGGCCATTCAATTGAAATTCAATGGATTTAGCGGACATTATACCCACTTCTATTGTCGGAATATTCATAATTTAATCCAAGTTAGCTTTTTCCACAATCCTTCCATTGGGCCATGGCTGCGTGTTTTCAGCCACCAACGGCAGAAATAATATTGAGCCATAACCATAGCGATACCGATTAGAAAGCTGGCAGCAGGGCCGCAATAGCGATATAAACCGAATCCCCATCCGTAATACAATGATGCACCAAGAACGGATTGCAAGAAGTAATTTGTCATACTCATTCGTCCAAAACCGGATATTTTCATCATGAAACCATATACCATTTTTGAAGAATAGAAAAGTAGCGTCAGAATGGAAACATAAGTAAACATTTGCGCCAAATTACTCCATGATTTCAATAATAGTCTTGTAGGAGACAATATTTCGTTGCGCTCAATGAAATTCGGGAGCATATTGTGAAGACCTAATGCAGGAGAAAAAACGAGAATAGATACTGCCAAAATACCGAGCCATATCTTCATATTGTTTTTTTCGTTATAAAAAAGACGAAACCTGCCCAGCAACATCCCCAAACAAAATAATCCCGGCAATTGAGTTGTTCTTCCGTTTTCAATATTCCAAGAAAAGCTTCCTAACTGACCATATTTCAGACTATTCCATCCAGACTCCCAAAAGGTACCACTTCCTTTTGGCTCATACATTAGACTGAAATATTTTCCACTGTTTGCATCAATCAATGTATAATCAGGATTGAATAATGCTGCCAATATTTGAAAAATTTCAATAGGTTGTATGAGTAAGAAAATGGCAATAAATGCTACTGTTTTCGTATTCAACCGGCTGAATAAAGGCATCAACATCCCAAAAATAGCATACGAAACCAAAATATCTCCGCTATAAAAAAATGTGTTGAGTAATCCAAATATTAACAACAAGACCATTCGCCACCAGAAACGCCAAGTAAAGTTTTTTCCTTTTTGTATTTGGTTGTCGTTTTGAATAAAAAAACTCAAACCGAACATCAAAGCAAAAATGGAATACATTTTACCTCCGAAAACGAAGAAAACACTATCCCAAATCATTTTATTAAAAAACATCATCCATTCGTTTGTTGCTTCCGGAAACCTGTAAAAATCCATGTGCTCCACGTTATGAATCAAGATGATACCGATAATGGCAATTCCCCTCAGAGCATCTGCTATATGAAGGCGAGTGTTGGGAAGATTAGAAGACTGATACATATTTATTTAGATTAAACTTCATTCAAGATTTGAGCAATATCTTCTGCGGTAATTTTTTCAAAATCTTTTCCCAAAGGTGTGATAAATACACCGCCCATATCGACAGATGCAGGACTAATCAGCAAATTATCATCTCCCTCGGCAAAATAACAGGCAGGACGATGTTTTTTTCGCGGGAAAAGACAGGTCGCCCACGTTCCGTTTTCATACCAAGTCAGGATATTCAGCATCGGCTCAGCATCATTCGGCTGCATCGGTAAAGTGTTATAAATCTGTCGAAAAAGCAAAAGCATTTCCTGTTTATCCTTCGATTCGATTCGGATGGCATTATTCCAATTTTTGTTGTTTTCGATGGGAAGAAATCCTTTGTTTCCCGCTTGAAAATGAAAATGATCGGGAGCAGATGCACCACATTTGGGACCGTTATAAAAGACAATGTAATCATCTAACTGCTGTGCCAAATCAAGCATATCTTCAAAACGAGAAACGATGAGTTGGGGTGTATGTTCTTTTGCAGGGATTGTTAAATGTCGCGGAAAAATAGGAAAAGGATTAACCAATACAGTATAATTTTCTTTGAAAGAAATACCTTTCTGTTCTACCGGAAGATTTTCGGAGCAAAGAAAACACTTGCGCTCTTGAATCGATTTCGGGTCGACCTTTGCCACTGAAGAAACTATTCGCGCAGGATTGAATTGCACTTTATATGGGCAGCCGTTCACATCCAGTGTTTTTACCTTTACCTGTTCTAAAGCTTTGTAATTATTTTTTGCTAATTCCCAGTTGTTTAGCTGCTCTTGAAACAGTTGGTTTATAAAATATTTATTCATTCTCCAACAATGTCGTTACACTCTGCTTACCAAAATAAAAGGCTTTTGCCTTCACTTGTTTGGCATCGCACTCAACCGGTCTTGTCCAAATAATCGAATTTTCAGTCGGTTCGCTGCCATCAACCGTATAACGGATTACAACGTTCGGAATAGCAGAATTAGCATACAACAAATTATCTTTCACGATAATACCGGGTTGCGAAACTCTGAAATTCACATTTAATTTAGCCAAACGAGGTAATTCATAACGAGCAATTTTGGCATTATATTCCTTTTTGGCCACTTCGTATTTTTGTTCGTTATAAGGATTAGACCACTCCGGTTGGACATTCCATGCTCGTTCGACCAAACCAAACATTTTCGGGAAACAACGGTATTCAATCTGTTTGAAATTCCGGAAAGTTTCGGCCCACAATTGGCCCTGCATTCCTTTGATTTGATAGGCAGCTCCTTCTTTCAAAGGTGTTTTTCCTTTTGAAACAGTACTCATATCTAAGGGTTCACCGCTTAAAGTAGTACGCACCGATTTGTATATATCAAAAGGCAACATATTGTAAGAATTGTATTCGTTTACAAAGCCGCCCCAATATAAGCCCGGTTCGCTTTGGTGACGGTTATACGACATATCCAAATAAAAATTGGTTACATTACAGAGGATTACCGGATATCCGGCATTGGCCAATCTGTAAGGAACCTCATCGCCTTGCCATTCCGGCAAAGTATTCCAGCAATAACTGAGCACATTAGTATGGATAAATTTAGGATTGGGCATACCGTCGTGCGTAGCCACTTCTTCCCATCCGGCCGGCTGAATATTCCGTTTAGCCAACATCGGAAATACCTGTTCCAAGAAGTAATCTTTTAACTCGCGGATTCCCGTCATGCCACGGGCTTTCATGAAATCTTGAGCAATAGCCGAACCTTCCCACGCTCCATGCGGCACCTCATCGCCTCCGATATGGAAAACTTTCAGTTTCACTCCGGCATCGATAAACATTTTGTCGATTTCATCAATCACTTTTTCTACAAAACGATAACTCGAAGGCAGTGCAACATTTATCACGTTGTCGGTAAAATATTGGGCAGAGAGGTATTTCGACGTATCGGCAAAATCAGTTAAAAGAAATTCCTCTGCTTTTTCTCTGTCTGTATCGATATATTTTCTGTAACGGGCATTCATTGCTTTAATAGCAGCCCGCGAGTGCCCCGGTATATCTATTTCGGGAATCACACGAATATGCCGGTCGTTGGCGTATTTCAGCACTTCGATAAAATCGTTTCGTGAATAATAACCGTTAGCCTTTGTGGTGTTATCCAAAGCATTCCATCCCCAAGCATAAGCCGGTTGTAGCCATTGGGAATCATCTAAAGTGTGTCCGCGACGGGACGCGATTTCCGTCAATTCTTCCAATCCGGGGATTTCGATACGCCAACCTTCATCGTCGACTAAGTGCCAATGAAACACATTCATTTTATACATTGCCAAGTAGTCGATCAGTTTCAATACATCTTCTTTTTTGGTAAAGTTGCGTGCTATATCCAACATGATGCCACGGTGGTGCATATCGGGATAATCCGTAATGTGTACATTAGGAACCGTTGCCGGAAGTCCATCTACATTTCCCAAAATAGCCAACAAGGTTTGACATCCGTTGAAAATACCATGCGCGTATTTCGCCGAAATTTTAATACTGTTATTTTGGATTTCCAACCCGTAATATTCCTCGTTTGTTTCTGCTTTATCTAACGCGACTAATTCGATGATGGTTTCTCCTTTGCCTGAAACAACACATCCGAAAAGCGATTTCAATTTTTCCTGTAACAAAGTCGCCTCATTTTCAAAATCAGATGTATATTTCAATTGTATATTTTTGGAAAGCATCGATGTTCCTTCCAATTTTTCTATTTTCTTCGGAGTGGGGAAAATAGCAAATTCGTCTAATTCGACCGGCTCACTGAAGAAAGCATTTTGTTCGTACATATAATTTCCGTCGGGATAAGGTAACTCTTTGGTTCCCGGTCGTGTCCATTGATAAGCTTTAGTAAACGGAATCACATCTACAGGGATATTATACTTCTGTTTTTCTTCCCCGTTTTCGCCCAATAAAACGATGTAAGCATTAGGAAAATTCTCTTCCTTGATGATAGCGCCACTGCTCCGGAAAGTAAATTTCAACGTATCGCCCACAGCTAACGGCTGATAATGTTCCGTAGGATACACTTTGTAGAAAGAGGCGTTAATCCATTCGGCTTTCAATGGATTGCCTTCTACATGAACAGGCCATCCGCTCAATTGATTATAATAAATTATCCAATTCCCATCCAATGTTGTTTTTCCGGCATTAACGATGTAGAATGTATTTTCGTAATGTCCCGGTTCGATACCATTTGCACCCATCTCCCAAGTCAGGGTAACCGGAGAAGTTGTTTGTTTGGTTCCACAAGCTGTTAATAAAGCTACACAAAGGCTGAAGAATAAAATGTTTTTCATGACTACTTATATAAAAAATAATTTTAGACACAGATAAATGCAAAGATAATATAAATCCACACAATTTTGTTACTTTTGTGAGCGTTTAAAAAACGAATTCAAAATTATATGAGTCTAAGGTTTTTAAGTTTAGCAAGCGGAAGTAGTGGAAACTGTTATTTTTTGGGAACAGAAGAATACGGTATCCTCTTCGATGCAGGTATCAGCATACGCACTATTAAAAAAGTTTTCAAAGACCATAAAATTGAACCTGAGCAAATCATGGGCGTTTTTGTAACTCATGACCACGCAGACCATATTAAATCAGTAGGAGCATTAGGTGAAAAATACAACATTCCGGTATATGCAACCAAGGATGTGCACGAAGGGATAGACCGAAGTCGCTATGTAGAAGAGAAACTATATGGTTCCAAAAGAATTATAGAAAAAGAAATCTCTATTGAAATCAAGGATTTTCGCATAACGGCATTTGAAATTCCGCACGACAGCAGCGACAATGTAGGTTATCTGATTGAATTCGGAGAACATAAAATCGTGTTGGCTACCGATGTCGGACATATCAGCGACACAGTGGCTAAGTATGCACGGATAGCCAATCACCTGATTATCGAGGCGAACTACGATTCCGAGATGCTTAGAACCGGACGTTATCCGGCATTTCTGAAAGAGCGGATTGTGAACAGCACAGGCCATTTAAGCAATAAAGAAACCGCAGAATTTTTGGCGGCAAATTTTGATTTGCACCTGAAAAATATATGGCTGTGTCATTTAAGCAAAGAAAATAACCATCCCGAATTAGCTTGCAAAACGGTAGAAATGGCTTTCTGTCAATATGGCATCCGGATAGGGAAAGATGTAAATCTTTCGGCTTTGAAACGCACCAATCCTTCCGATATTTTTTATTTTGATTAGTGAATATTATTTAAGTTTGCCGTTTTTTCTTTCAGCCAAGCCTTTTCTTCTTCATTCAAAAGTGGAGATAATTTTTCGTAAACTGCCGAATGATATTGGTTCAGCCATTCGATTTCGTTGTGGGATAACAAATCTTTTTTGATAGGCTTTTTATCGATCGGGCAAAGCGTCAGGGTTTCAAATTGAAAGAACGAGCCGAAATCTGTTTTTTCAGCAGGCGTGGTCAATATCAGATTTTCGATGCGTATGCCGTATTCTCCGGCCCGATACAACCCCGGTTCGTTAGAGCAAATCATTCCCGGTTGCAATGGGGTAGGATGGAGATCCATCCGGATGCTTTGAGGTCCTTCGTGAACGTTCAGGAAATGTCCGATTCCATGTCCGGTGCCGTGAAGGTAGTTTAAACCTCTGTCCCATAAAGCTTTTCTTGCTAAAATATCTAATTGGCATCCTTTTGTCCCTTGCGGAAAACGAGCTAAAGACAAGGCGATATGTCCTTTTAAGACCAGCGTATAATCGATGCACATTTGTTCGGAGAGTTCGCCAACTGCGATGGTGCGGGTAATATCTGTGGTTCCGTCGAAATATTGCGCTCCGGAATCAATCAGCAACAAGCCTTTCTTTTCGATGACAGCATTACTTTCTTCTGTTGCTCCGTAATGAACGATAGCGCCATGTCCGCCATATCCTGCGATGGTTTCAAAACTTTCTCCGAAATACAAGGCCTGTTCCGAACGGAAATGTTTTAATTGCCGGCTGATGTCTAATTCCGTAACTTTTTCTTCTGCTGATAAAGCGTTTTCGAGCCACATATAAAATTTAGTCAAAGCAACACCGTCTTTTTTGAGCGCATTTTTGAATCCGGCTATTTCGGTTTCATTTTTAACGGCTTTCAGCATATCCACCGGATGAACGGCAATTTCTTTTACAGTTCCGGAAATACTGCTGTAAAGAGAATAATTAATCTTTGCCGGATTAACCAACACTTTCTGTTCGGCAGGAATTTTTTTGACGTAATCAAAAACTTTCGAGTAATCTGCGAGTATTACATGTTGACTTTTCAAATAATCGACAACTTCTGTCGTCAGTTTTTCAGGATTGATAAAAAGAACTGTTTCTATTGGAGATATAACCGCATAACAAACAGCCACAGGATTATAATCCACGTCATTCCCTCTGATGTTAAACAACCAAGCGATGGCATCTAAAGAGGCCAATACCGTAGATTCTGCTCCGGCTGTCCGGGTTTCTTTTAAAACATTGTCGATTTTCTCCCGTGCAGAAACTCCTGAAAATTCTTCGGGAAGGATAAATATTTTATCGGAAGGTATTCCGGGACGATTATTCCAAATTAAATCGAAAGGCTTAAAGGTAGTATTTAACTTGATGCTGTTATCTTCAAAAAATGCTTTCAAGAGTTGCACTTCAGAGGCAGCATAAACATCTCCGTCGATACCGACACAACCACCAGCCGGAAGTTCCGATACGAGCCAATCTTTCAAGCTTGGAGTTTCGGGCAATCCGTCTTTGAACAAGCTGATGCCGGAATTTTTCAATTGAGATTCGGCTTGCAGAAAATAACGGGAGTCGGTCCATAAACCGGCTTTACCGGCTGTTACGACAACAGTTCCGGCCGAACCTGTAAATCCGGATAGCCAAGCCCTTGATTTCCAATGTGCTGCCGGATATTCACTGATATGTGGGTCTGAACTGGGAACGATAAAGGCATCGATTCCTTTTTCTGTCATTAACTCTCTTAATCGTGTAATTTTTTCTGAAACTTTCATTTTCAACGTATTTAGTATAGATTACAAATGTACATAGAAAACTGATATTGAGGCTGCTTTTTTTATTTATTTTGACAAAATGAAATCATTAACCGGCATTTCCCATACATCTATATTTTTTCCCGACTTTCAAGGCACAAAACTTAAAATATTTCAATATGTCTGTGCTTTAATGTTAATCTTGATAATCAAAAAAATCATGGTTCAGACATTACCGAAAAAAGTTTTTGTAAATCCCGGAAACTTTTATATTTTTGTGCTGTTAAATCATCTGAAAATTTATAACTATGACAACAACAGCAATCAAAACACAATCATCCGGTGCAGCAAGAAAGCAATCCGCAAACAAAGAATACCAAGAGCCAAAGCGACTCTCGAAAGCAGGACAATGGTTACGCGACAACCCGGGAGGGATATTTATTGTAAAAGATTGGAGAGCAGTAAATAAATAATCCTATGAGGTATTTAATTGATACAAGTGTCTTTGTCAAAATGACAATAGATACTGTTTCGGATGGAGTAAGGGATATTATTGAAGACTGCGAAAATATAATCTACGTCTGTTCCGAAAGCGTAAAAGAGTTTGTTCATTTAGTGCAAAATAATAATAAGGATTGGATTTAATTGTTAATCGCTAAAATCAGTGAAAAATTGATAATCTTTTTGATTCTTCATTTTGTCAATTATTAATAAAGCATACCTTTGTAAGCAAATTTTAATTTCAATTAAACACAGATAAATTTATGAACAAAAAGTTTTTGATGCCGGTATTTATTTTGGCAATTGTAGCAATGTTTTCGGCTTGCTCTTCAGGATTAAAGCCATTGTCTTCGAGTTATATTAAAGCCACTCCCCAACCGTTGGAGGCTGTGGCAGGAAAGGTGCCTGTAACCATCGATGCAACTTTTCCGGAAGGATGGTTCAATAAAAATGCGGCTATTGCCATTGTGCCCGTATTGAGATACAACGGTGGAGAAGCTTGGGGAACAACATATAATTTCCAAGGAGAAAAAGTTGCCGGAAACGGACGGGTCGTTCCTCAAAAAAGTGGTGCTAATGTTACAATGACTTCTACTTTCGATTATACGCCTTCTATGGCTCAATCGCAACTTTATCTTACATTTACAGCTACCGTAGGCCGTAGAACCGTAGAACTTCCCGACGTAAAAATCGGCGATGGCGTTTTGGCGACTTCCACTTTAGCATACGCAGGATTCGAAAATCCGGCTGTTTCGGTAGATGCTTTTCAACGCATTATCAAGGAAAAATATGAGGCCGACATTATGTTCATCATTCAACAAGCCGAATTGCGTTCAAGCGAATTGAAAAAAGAAGAAGTTGAAGAGTGGAAAGGTATTGTCGAAAATGTAAACATGACTCCTAACCAAAGTGTAAGCGTGGAAATTTCTGCTTATGCGTCGCCCGACGGTGGTTTTGAATTGAACGACAGATTGGCTGCGCAACGCGAAAAAAATACGAATCAGTACCTGAATAAAGAATTGAAAAGAATGCAAGCCGATGCTCCCATCAGTGCCCGTTATACTGCTCAAGACTGGGAAGGTTTCAGACAATTGGTTGAAAAATCAAATATTCAGGATAAAAATATCATTTTGAGCGTGCTTTCTTCTTATTCCGATCCGGAAGAAAGAGAAAGACAAATCAGAAATATTTCGTCTATATTCTCTGTATTGGCAGACGAAATTTTACCGCAATTAAGACGTTCGCGATTAACTGCCAATGTTGAAATTATCGGTAAGAGTGATGCCGAAATCAGCCGGTTGGCATCTTCTAACCCGAGAGCGCTTTCTTTGGAAGAATTACTTTATGCCGCTACTTTGGCTAATACTACCGATGCAAGAACAGCTATTTACAACACCATTATCCAAATTTATCCAAACGATTACCGTGCATACAACAACTTGGGTACTATCGCATTTGAAAACGGCAATTATGTAGATGCTGAAAAGTTTTTCACTTACGCGCAAAATTTAACAGGAGGTAAATCTCCTGAAGTAAACTACAACTTTGCCTTGATGGCTTTGAAAGCCGGAGACCAACAAAGCGCACAACAATTTTTGGGTAATGCGGCAGGTGTTCCTGAATTAAACAACGCTTTGGGTTTATTGGCATTGAAAAATGGAGATTTCAATAAAGCTGCAAGTTTATTGTCGGGAACAAATAACGCTGCTTTAGCGCAAATAATGACTAAAAACTACAGTGGAGCAATGAATACGCTGAATGGTATTCAAACCCCCGATGCCACTACTTTTTATCTGAAAGCTATTGTCGGTGCCAGAACAAATAATATCAACAATGTTGTTGCCAATCTGCAAGAGGCTATTTCAAAAGACAGGTCTATGGCTGACAAAGCGATTAAAGACTTGGAATTTGCGAAATATATTACTAATCCGCAGTTTTTGAATGTGGTAAGATAGGGCATTCAGTAAATAAAAATTAAATCCCAACCGCTAATTTGAGCGAGTTGGGATTTTTTTTCTTTGTGTCTCCTTAAGGTGTGTCTTTGTTTGCGGTTGGCGTTTTTATTCTTTTACACAGCGTATCGAATATCCTGAGTGCCGACCGCTATAACAATTCCAACTTGCTTTATTAGTATTGAAACTCATAGTACATACATAATTACCATTGCCTGCCTCACTGCACAAATAATTACCTTTCGTACCTACATAAGCAAGTGAACCATCGTCGTATCTGCGATTACCAACCGCAGGTAAGAACATAGATTCATTGGTAAGTTTGTCAACAAATAATCTACCTTGTACGCCATTTTGAGTCGTCCATATATTGCTTACATTTTCAGCAAAAAGACTGTTAATTTCATCAAGAGTGGGCAATCTCCAACCTGTGGGGCAAGGGGAATTTGCTTTTTCCCATTCTTTACTTTCAGATATTGAGTTATCCCAACCGCCAATTTCTCCTATTGCAATATATTCGCCCGGCTCTGTTGCAGACCACGCTTTGAGACGGTTCCATTGGTAAAACATTCCTGCATCTTCCGAAACAACGGCAAAAGTACCGGGGTTATCAACATTCCGAGTTGCCCAACTCACACCATTAATTATTACGCCTTTATCTTCAGTAAGGCTGTTTTGTCCGCAACTTGTCATACTTGCTGTAATGCAAATAATTAAACTGATTACTATTTTTCTCATTTTGCAATTTTACTGTTTTACTACTTGTGTTAGCCTGCTACGCAGGCGAGCAGGGGAGTATGACTGTTATTTTCTTTTCCGTTTAAATTCTTGCTTGCAATCAAAACAATAATATTTCTTTTGAAAAAATGGAGTAGGATAAAAAAACAATAGCGAGGTAACTAAAAAAAGCCAACTTCCTTTCTTGGATTGTACAACTTCGTCCGAACCGCAATTCGGGCAAAATATTTTCACTCCGTCATTTGATTTTTGTTGTTTTTCGGAATACTCGTTCAAACAAGGTAATTCTTTTGACGGCTGTAATTTTTCATCTTTAATATACCCCGTTTCTTTCAAGATTTCAACGGCTTGATTCAATTCGCTCTCAGGCACTTGAAGTTTCACTCCACCAATGGCATTGGAATAAAATGGATTAACTTGAACTGTTAACTCATCTTTTACAAAACAAGTGATACCTTCCGACTCCAATCTGCCTCGAATGACTGCAATTTCTGAACCATAAGTGGCTGTTAAAACTGTTACAAAATTTTCATTTTCATACCATTATTTAATTTGTGGGGTAAAGGTAAAAGTAATTTACCATCGTGCGAAAAATATTTGTTCAACTAAAATACGTTTTCGTAATTTTCGGTATTTATTTTTGATAAGCTGCCTTGCTTGGTCGATAATTTTCCTTTTAAATCGTATACTTGACCATCGATATTGACTTTAACGCCAATCATATCGTCAAACTCATAAATTTCATAAACTACATTTCGATTGGAAAATGTAAGCGTTTTTCCCTGAGAAGTCGTTTCGAATTTGAAATTTTCTCTGTTCGACTCTTTAACATCATAGTAATAATCAAATTCTGAGGTTTCGTTTTCCTTCAGTAAAACATAATTAATTATATTGTTACTTGTCATGGGAAAAACAAAAACCTTTTTGCCGTTTTCTAACGCGAATGTCAGAATTGCATCTATTGAAGAAACATCAATCTCTCTTGTCGTGGTTTCAATCATTTTCCCATTTTTTCTTTCTGTTACAGTAGTAATTTCATACGGAAAATTAAATGCGTCGACTACTGCCGTATAGATTTCAACGGGAATATTATTTTCTACAACAAATTGAGAAAATTGGTGCCAGCAACATCCGCTTTTGGTCATGGTGTTAATTACCTTTTCATCCATATTGTAGTCGAACATGCCGCAATAATCATGTGCTAAGCGAGTAAAATCTTCGTTGAAATTAAAATTACCTTTGTTATCACCTAAATAAATCGAAAAAGACGGCCCACCGTAACAGCTTCCCATCCCATCCATAATGGCGAAATCTTTTATTCCGTCGAAATTAAAATCGTCGTAAATGATAACGCTTTGTTCTCCGTAAGGCAATTCCTGTATGTTGGCTTTTACTTCTCCGTCGTGCAATTCGAAATATAACTGTTCTGCCTCGACTCTGAATATTTCTTCATTGTTGGATTCCCTGTAAATAGCAATCCAGCCGGGAGAAAAGGTTTCTTCGCTATCTTCGATATAAAGTTTACCATAATACTCGTTTGAAAACCCTTTAATGATAAAAGTGTTTTGTTGTTCGGAACCTGCATCTTCTGATTTTTTCACCTTACACGAAAAAAAGACAAGGCTCAATAATAAAATAACAGTGATTTTTTGCATGATTTTAAAATGTTGGATGTGTTAATTGATGAATAAAATATTGCCACAATGAAGGTTCCAACAACAACGGATATATAAATCCGAAAATGGAACCGTAAAAATGAGCGTCGTGATTGATATTGTCATTTCCTCCTTGTTTGGACATATAACTGCAATAAAGCAAATAAAGTACTCCGAAAACGATTCCCGGACAGGGCAGGAAGAAAACATAAATCAAACTCCACGGATTAAAAAATATAGCTGCAAAAATCACAGCAGAAACACCTCCGGAAGCTCCCAAACTTAAATAATTGGGATTGTTTCTTTTCTTCAAATCGGGAATAGAAGAAAAAATAATCGCACCGAAATACATCAGGTAAAATTGCGCCTGAGGCATGCCGGTTACCATTGAAAAATAATTCCCCACTGCGACACCAAACGACCATAACGCAATCATGTTGAAAATCAGATGCGTCCAGTTGGCGTGAATAAAAGCATGAGTAATGACGCGCCACCATTGCTTTTTATGAACAACAGCATAAGGCGACATGATTAGTTTTTCTACTATTCGCCGATCGTTGAATGCCCAAATGGTGATTGCGACAGTAATGAGGGTTAAAATGGTTGCCGGAGACATTGTTTCAATAAAATTCATTTCAGATGTGTTTAAGTTCGATTGTTAATCCTAAAGCTTCCATTATCTTATAAAATGTGGAAATTTTCGGTTCTGTTTTCCCCGATTCTAATCGAGAGATATAAGATTTGTCTGCACCTATCTTTTCTGCCAATTGCCCTTGGGTTAATTTGGCTTCGCGACGTTTGTCTTCAATTATTTGCCCATAATAATAAGCATAAGCTTCTTGAGTAAATTTTTTACGAGAATCTGTTCCCTGTTTTCCATACTTTTCATCTAACAAGTCGTTGAAAGTAGGGAGCTGCTTAATTTTGTCCCAGTTTATTTTAGTTCTGTCAATCTTTTCCATATTGTTCTTCTATTATTATTTTTTTGGCTACAGCTATTTTATTTGAATAATCGCTTGTCGATTTTTTCATAAATCCATTTAACAATAAAATTATATTGGCATTAACGAAATTTTCATCATCCATTGTAAAAATAATTGTTCGATATTCGTTATCTGTAGAAATTCTCATTTCATAGAACTCGGTATTTACTAATTTTTTCACAAATTTAGCAGATACAGTTTCTCCATTTTGTAGAATCTCTACAATGTAATCAACTTTCTTTTTTGTTCTGGCATTCAATGATTTGTAAAAATCTTGAAAAGCTTTGGTCTGAATTATTATTCTTTCCATAAGATTATTTGGCAAAGTTACGAAAAGTTGTATTGCGGTACAACTTTTCAGGGTTAAATATTTTAAAAACGTTGTTTTTCGAAAAATTATACCTTGGCGATTATCTCATCTAATGCTGCTGACAATCCATCAACATCTTTTCCGCCGGCTGTGGCAAAATGAGGTTGCCCGCCACCGCCACCTTGGATTTTCTTTGCAGCCTCGCGAACAATTTGTCCGGCATTCATGCCTTGAGCCACCAAATCGTCGCTAAGCATGACCGTAAGCATGGGTTTTCCTTCGCTTTCAGTCGCTGCTGCAAAGTACATCTTTTCAGGGAATTCGCCACGCAATTGAAAAGCAATATCTTTGATAATTTCAGCAGGGAAAGGCCCTTTGACAATAAAAACCGTAATTCCGTTAATCTCTTTCCTGTTTTCAATGATTGTCTTTTTGAGCAAAACAGCTTTTTCTTTCACATATTCTTCTACTTGCTTTTTTAACTCGGCATCTTCCTCTAAAACTTTTTGCAAAGCTTGTACTAAATTCGGAGTATTATGGAACATATTTCGTATTTCCCGAATCATATCTTGCTGTATATAGAAGAATTTTTCGCAAGTTTCGGCCGAAATAGCTTCTATACGACGGATGCCGGCAGCAATCGAACTTTCGCTGATAATGCGGAAAGTTCCGATATTGCCGGTCGATGATATATGTGTTCCTCCGCAAAGTTCGACAGAAGAACCGAAACGAATCACGCGCACTTCATCACCGTATTTTTCTCCGAAAAGAGCTACTGCTCCCATCTCTTTGGCCTCGACAATCGGAATACAACGACTTTCGCACAAAAGAATATTTTCGCGAATTTTGGCAGTTACGCGCTTTTCTACTTCGCGAATTTCTTCATCCGTTACTTTTTGAAAGTGCGAAAAGTCGAAACGTAATAAATCAGGCGAAACAAACGAGCCTTTTTGCTCCACATGTGTTCCCAATACTTCACGCAAAGCCTCATGGAGCAAGTGAGTGGCAGTATGATTGCATTCTGTTGCACGACGTTTATCAGTATCTACTTGAATTAAAAATGTTTCTGTTATATCCGAAGGCAATGTTTTAGTCAGATGGACAGCCAAGTTATTTTCTCTTTTAGTATCGAAAATTTCAATTGTAAGAGAATTTATATTTTTTTTCATTTCATCAGCTAAGCGACGTACTTCTAAATCTGGTGATTTTTCCATTTCGGCAATGCGAGGTAAAGTCAATGTTCCGCAATCGCCAACTTGCCCCCCCATTTCGGCATAGAAAGGAGTGCGATCAAAAACTATTTGATAGAATTCCAAATTTTTTTGTTTGACTTTCCGGTAACGAAGAATTTGCGTTTCACATTCGCTTACGTCGTATCCAACAAATTCGGGGTCGCCTTCTCTGACATTTACCCAATCAGTGGTTTCAACGGCAGCGGCATTGCGGGCGCGTTCTTTTTGTTTCTGCATTTCAGAATCGAATCCGGCAGTATCGACTTCCATGTTGTTTTCTCGGAGAATCAGTTCTGTTAAATCAAGCGGAAAACCATAAGTGTCGTATAAAGTAAAGGCATTCGCTCCGTCGATAATGTTTTTGCCTTTGGATTTTGTTTCTTCCATTATCTTATCTAACAGTTTGATGCCGGTTTCTAATGTACGCAAGAAAGAATCTTCTTCTTCTTTGATTACTTTTTCAATTAAATCCTGTTGTGCGATTAATTCGGGATAAGCATCACCCATTGTTTCAATCAACGCGGGAATCAGCTTGTACATAAAAGCCTGTTTTTGCCCGAGGAAGGTATATCCGTAACGAACAGCGCGACGTAGAATCCTACGGATCACATAACCTGCTTTAGCATTTGAAGGCAACTGTCCGTCGGTAATCGAAAATGCAATGGTACGAATATGGTCGGCAATAACGCGCATGGCAATATCTTTTTTGCTGTCTTGACCATAAACGTTACTTGTGATTTTTCCAATGGATTGGATGATAAGCTGAAAAACATCCGTGTCGTAGTTAGATGTTTTTCCTTGGATAGCCATACACAAACGCTCGAATCCCATACCGGTATCGATAACTTTAGCAGGAAGTCCTTCGAGCGAGCCATCGGCTTTGCGGTTGAACTGCATAAACACCAAGTTCCAAATTTCGATTACTTGCGGATGATCGTGATTGACAAGCGAAACTCCGGGAGTTTTGGCGCGTTCTTCTTCCGAACGCAAATCGATATGGATTTCCGAGCACGGGCCGCATGGACCTGTATCGCCCATTTCCCAAAAGTTATCTTTTTTGTTTCCGTTGATGATTCTGTCTTTGGAAAGATATTTTTCCCAGTAAGCGGATGCCTCGTCATCGCGACTTAAACCTTCTTGCGGACTACCTTCAAAAACAGTAACATACAAGCGGTTTTTATCTAATTTCAAGACATCGGTCAGGTATTCCCAAGCCCAGTCAATGGCCTCTTTTTTGAAATAATCGCCGAACGACCAGTTGCCCAACATCTCAAACATGGTGTGGTGGTAGGTATCGTGTCCGACTTCTTCGAGATCGTTGTGTTTTCCGCTTACGCGAAGGCATTTTTGCGAGTCGGCAATACGCGGGTATTTAATTGGTACGTTACCGAGAATTATATCTTTGAATTGGTTCATTCCCGCATTGGTAAACATTAACGTAGGGTCGTCTTTGATTACCATCGGCGCAGACGGAACGATTTTGTGATTTTTTGATTCGAAATAATCCTTGAACGATTGGCGGATTTGGCTTGCGCCGATTTTCAATTCTTTTGATGTCATGATTGCAGTTGAAAATTAAAATTTTTGAATTTGCAAAAGTACACCAAATAAATTATTTATCACAGAATTCTAATCAAAAACCTATTTTTACAGTAATTCCCGGAAACATATTTCTGTTTTTTGAAGATGCGTTAACAAAATAGAGTTCGGGAAAAATTGTTATATCGGTGTTTTTCAAAGAGTAACCACAAAATATTTTGTAGACAGGTTTTTCTATTTGCTTTCCTCCTCCTATTCCATATCCGAATCCAAGTTTCTCACGATCATGAGTTAATCCTGCATTGATAAATGTATTGATGTCAGTGACGTTTTCTCCCGATGAATTCTTAGTGAAAAAATAATAAAAATCAGCAGACAGAAATGCTCCTAATTTGCCTCCTCTTCTAAAAGAGTTTAATTCAAGAGTTACACCTACTCCGGGAGATAATTCATTTCTTACCAATCCTACAAATGCATTCGCGCCAATTGAAATTGTGATCGCAGAATCAGGATTGCATTTTGTCTTTTGCAGCAACTCCGGAATATCATCTAAGGTGAAACTTTTTGTAATATGTTCATCGCTTGTATTGATGAAATTGCCTCCCATTCCCTGTTTGACAGCCCGAAATAGAGAATCGACATTCACTCTGTCGAATACATCGAGGTCGTCGGCAATGAAAATGATTTTATTATTGTCAGAAATGGCAATCTCAATCGTATCTTTATCATACGATGTGTCGTTGTTGTACAATACATTATTTTCGAGATATGCTAAAAAATCTTGTTGGGCAAAAGAAATTAGAGGGAATAATAATCCCAAGAACACTATTTGAATTGTTTTCATAACGAATTAATTTTGAGTTGTTTAATTTGAATTATTTTAACGGGATTTGGAAGATACCGTTGCGCATTTGATTTTCTTCTACATTTATGTTTGATGATTTATCGTCGTTGCTTGCAAGAAAAATACTTGGAAGTTTAAACTCTATCTTATCGTTTTTTTGATTTTTTTGTTTCCCCGGAGATAAGGAAACTCGCACTTTTATCTCACTTTTAGGTATAACCGCCAATAAGTCGTTTGGTTGTGAAACGATTTCTTTAATATTTTCCGGTACTTCAGGATGTTCTTCTTCAATTGCAGAGAAAACATCAGTAAGCATATTTTCTTCTTTTGCGACTTCTGCTACAACAGTTTTTTTGTTCACAGATTTTTCTGTTTTATCTACGGTGAAATCAGCATTTTCTTTGGCAATAAGCTGTTCATTTTCGGCTCTGTTTAATTGCGATTTTGAAGTGCCTTCGGATATGTTCAACTGTTGTGCTATTTCTCGATGAGAATAACCTTCTACGATATACAAATTGAAAATTGTTCTATATCCTGTTGGCAAAGATTGTATGATTTCAAACAAATATCCGGTTTCAATGTCGGATAAAATATCCTGACTATCATCGACAAAGTCTGCTTTTTCGGAAATATTATCTACATCTTTGGGCTTTTTCCGGATCAACATCAAACATTCGTTGACTGCAATTTTACGAATCCATCCAATCAACATTTTTTCGTTTTCAAATTCGGTTGATTGAATTTTTGAAAACACTTTAAGAAAAGTTTCCGACACGCAATCTTCTGCCTCCGGCTCGTTTCCCATGTATCGCAGACAAATTCTGAATACATAGTCGGCATACAATTCGTAAAGCTGACGTTGCGCTTTGCGATTCTCTTTTTTACATTGTTCTATAAGCGTATTCAAAATTTTCTTCCCTTTTATATTACAGTAAATGCAGAAAGTGAAAAAAGGGTTGCATGAAAATAAAAATAATTTGTTTTTATGCCGTAGCAAAAAAACAAATTATTTTCTAAAGTCCTCCCCCTGCCCCCTCCGAAGGGGGATAGCTGACGCCTGATTTTATCGTTATGGAGTTTTCCGCTCAATCACCCCTTCGTTGGAAATAGTTAATCCTGTATTCGGGAAATCCAATTCGGTTAATCGCTTGATTTCTTTGGCTGCCAAATGATTTTCATCTGCTACGGGGCCGGTTTTGTCAAGCTGAAGGAAAGAGTAGATTTGTCCTCTGACGAATCTTCCTTCTTTATCGGTATATACTTTTACGATGGGCGCATATCCGCTGATTCCGCTGATGCTGAAACTTCCTGATGTGCAAAAATTTCCCAAGCTGTAGATGATGAAACGGTCTTTGTATAATTCGGCAGCCCGAACCACATGCGGGCCATGCCCGAAAACAACATCTGCTCCGGCATCAATGACGGCATGAGCAAATTCGTGAACATTTCCGCGATTTTCTCCGTAAAACGTTTCTGTTTGTTTCGGTACGCGGTTGTGTGATTTTCCTTCCGCTCCACCATGAAACGACACGATTACAATATCGCATTGGGATTTTAAATCAGCCACCAACTTTTTAGCGTAAGGAATATCGGTAATCCGAACCGTTCCTGTATTGGGAGCAAAGCCGCAAAAACCGTATTTTACTCCGTTGATTTCAAAAACGGAAGTTTCGCAAATATCTTTTAAACCTGCATAATTCAATCCTGCCTCTTTCAGTACTTTAACGGTGTTTTCACGACCGGGAGCGCCGAAATCGCCATTGTGATTATTCGCAATATTCATCACATCGAAACCCGCATCCGTCAGATAATTAACATACCGGTTAGGCATACGAAAGAAATAACAGCCGCTTTTGCATGATTTCACATCTCCGCCTTTATCCAAAACACAGCCTTCCAAGTTGCCGAAAGTAACATCGGCATTGCGAAGAATATCTTTTACATTCTTCAATAAGTCTTTCCCGTCGTTAACAGGTAGATCACTTTCGGAAGGATAATTAGAGCCTAACATTATATCACCGGTTCCTATTATGGATATAAGTTTGTTTTCATTTTGCGTTTGCGAGAAAACAGTTAAAGAGAACAGCGACAAAACAAAAGAAATAAAGGTTGTTTTAATTACAAATTTCATGATTTTATTTTATTAGTGAATTATTCGAATTTGGGATAACAAAAATACGAATATCCTGCGAGAATGACAAAAAAAATTCATTACTTTGTAAAATATTTCCGAATAGTTGAAAATCAAATATAACATTGATGCGTAAAGTTTATTATCTCTACAATCCTCAGACACTAAGTTACGAGCGGGTTTATCCTTCTTGGAAACAGCGTTTGTGGAGTGTTTTCAGGCATTTTTTTGTGGGGATTTTAATTGGTGTTGGAGTATTTGCTTTTGCAACATATTATTTTGATTCTCCGAGCGAACAGCAATTGAAGAAAGAAAACCGGTTGTTGCATTCGCAGTATGAGATACTTTCCCGTCGTATGGGTGAAAATCAAAAAGTATTGAACGATTTGCAGTTGCGTGATGACAATCTTTATCGGGCAATTTTTCATGCCGAACCCATTCCGAGTTCTATCAGAAAGCCCGGTTATGGCGGAACCAACCGATATGAGAAACTAATGGATATGCCTAATTCTGAGTTGATTATTTCAACAACTAAAAAAATGGACGTAATGTCTAAACAATTGTATGTACAATCTCTTTCATACGACGAAGTTGCAGAAATGATATCGTCTCAAAAAGACCGCGCTCGAAGTATTCCTGCCATTCAACCGATTGCCAATAAGGAATTAACCAGAATCGCTTCCGGATTCGGTGTGCGCATCGACCCTGTTTATGGAGCTCCTAAATTTCATGAGGGAATGGATTTTACTGCAAAAACCGGCACAGATATATATGCAACGGGCGATGGCACTGTAGAATTCGCAGGATGGCGTTCGGGTTACGGAAACTGTGCAGTCATAAACCATGGTTACGGTTATCAAACCTTATATGGGCATTGCGAACGCTTGTTAGTAAGGGAAGGGCAAAAAGTGGTGCGCGGAGAAGTCATTGCCAAATTAGGCAGCACCGGAAAATCAACAGGCCCTCACTTGCATTATGAAGTAATAGTTAAAGGCATTCACGACAATCCTGCCAAATATTACTTCATGGATTTAACCCCGGAAGAATACGACAGGATGATTCAAATTGCAGAAAATCACGGTCAGGTGATGGATTGATTTATACCGTGAGATCTTGTTCCTCTTTCATTTTTAACGAAATCTTCAATATCTCCGCAAACAACAAGGAGGCAAGACCAAATAATTTTAAGACGATTATTCATTTTGAAGTTGTTATTTAATTGTCGTTTTGAAATTCTAATATATCTCCCGGTTGGCAATTCAACTCTTTACACAATGCCTCCAAAGTACTGAAACGAATAGCTTTCGCTTTCCCCGTTTTCAGAATAGAAAGGTTTGCCGGAGTAATATCGACTTTGTCTGAAAGATCATTGAGTGATATTTTCCGTTTAGCCATCATTACATCTAAGTTAACTATTATTGACATATTATTGTTCTCGTTGTTTTTGAATTAATTGCCCAAAATTAATAAATTTTAGTGACTTTATTTAATTGTAATCATTTTTTCAACTGATTTATATTTTCCTTTACCTGTAGTGTAACTCAAAAGATTTCCTTCTGATCCCAAACTATACACTGCGTGCATAGAAATTTCATTGTATTTCATACTTTCTTTGTTCCATGTTCTGTATTCTAATGTTATGATATTGGATATTATATCAAAAGAATGCTCCATACAACAAACGGGTTCCCAAATTGATTTGCCGGTGTCCCACTTGAATGTTTCCTCTTTTGTCAATTGTCCCAAACTATTATAAGAATATGTATAATAATAGGTTGGTTTGAAAAGTCCGGTATAATTCAATTCATACTTTGTTTTTGATACGATTTTTTCATTTTCGTATTTTTTGTCAAAGAAAAAATTGTATTCCGATTGAGCGTTTGCAGAAAAACTGCTGAGTGTTACCAATAAAATGGTTACGAATGCGAAATGAATGATTGTTGTTTTCATAACTGTTTTTTAAATTTTGTTTATTAATAATTTTATTTTGAATTTCAATTGTTATTTATCGTTTTTCGATATGCAAAGGTAAATGATATTTTTTGAATAAAACAAATTATTTATCGAAAAACAATAAATATTTTTTGATGAAAAGCAATAACAGATTGAAAATCAAAAGAATATACAAATGTTAAAAATATTAAATGTGCAAAAAACGGATATTGTTTCTTATTTTATGCTATCTTTGTCGATCATCAGAAACATAAAAAAATGCCTCTTAAATCTTTTAAACCGAAAAAAATATTTTATTCCATTGGCGAAGTGGCTGAAATGTTTGGAGTTACCGAACCCACACTTCGTTATTGGGAAAAGGAGTTTAGCACTATCAAACCGTCAAAAACGCCTAAAGGTACCCGTCAATACAAAGAAGAAGATATTGAGGCGATTCGCTTGGTGCATTATTTGGTGAAAGAGAAAGGTCTTACACTTGCCGGAGCCAAACAGAAATTGAAAGAAAACAAAGAGACCGTAGTAAATACAGAGGAAATCGTACACCGCTTAAAAACCGTTAGAGAGGAGTTGATTCTGCTGAGAAACGAATTCGAGGCCTTGGAAAAAGTATATAGTGAATAGTGAACAAGTGAACGGTGAAGAGTGAAAAAATTGTTCACTCTTCACCGTTCACTCTTCACAAAAAACACTTATATTTGTGTCCTCAAAAAAGCATATTAAATTTGAATGGAAGATTACATTGTTTCGGCGCGAAAATACAGACCTACTACCTTTCAATCGGTAGTGGGGCAAAAGTCTTTGACCACCACGCTTAAAAATGCCATTCGCAACAACAAATTGGCGCACGCTTATTTGTTTTGCGGGCCGAGAGGTGTTGGAAAAACTACTTGCGCCCGTATTTTTGCCAAAACAATCAACTGTTTTAATCCCACTCCCGAAGGCGATGCTTGTAATGCTTGCGAATCGTGCGTGGCATTCAATGAACAGCGTTCGTATAATATCCACGAATTAGATGCTGCATCGAATAACTCTGTCGACGATATTCGTTCTCTGATAGAGCAAGTTAGGATTCCACCACAAATCGGCAAGTATAAAGTTTATATTATTGATGAGGTTCACATGCTTTCTCAATCTGCTTTCAATGCTTTTTTGAAAACGTTGGAAGAACCTCCTCATCATGCGATTTTTGTGCTGGCAACAACCGAAAAACATAAAATTCTCCCGACGATTCTTTCTCGTTGTCAGATTTACGATTTCAGCCGGATTAGCATCAACGATATGGTTGAGCATTTGGAATATGTTGCCCGACAAGAAGGTGTTACTGCCGAAAAAGAGGCACTCAACGTCATTGCTCAGAAAGCCGACGGTGGTATGCGCGATGCCCTTTCTATTTTCGACCAAGTGGTTAGTTTTACCGGAGGAAATATCACATACAAAGCGGTTATCGAAAATCTGAACGTATTGGATTATGAGTATTATTTCAGAATGCTCGACGCTATTCTTCAGGATAAAGTGGGCAACAGTATGCTGATTTTATCTGAAATTTTGGAAAAAGGTTTCGACGGACAACACATCATCAGCGGGTTGGCATCTTTTTTCCGGGATTTACTCGTTGCCAAAGACCCTCAAACGATTGTTCTGTTTGAAGTCGGCGATGCCGTGAAAGATAAATATTTGAATTTTGCCGCTCGTTGTGATAATAAATTTCTTTATAAAGCGATAGAATTATCCAATACTTGCGATCTGAATTATCGCGCAAGCCGCAACAAGCGACTGTTAAGCGAACTACTTCTGATACAACTTTGCCAGCTGAATTCTCCCGAAGGAAACGACGAGGAGGATAAAAAAAAAACTGTAATTAAGCCGATTGCGGCAGATACAACGGTTTTTGAACAACCGAAAACAACAGTTCCAACACAGCAAACACCGGCTCCTTCTGCCGTTCAAAATTCACAACCTGTGATTAAAGCAGTGCCTAAAAGCGTGATGAGCGTTTCACTTAAAAATCCTGCCGGGCATCAGGACGAAAAAAAGCCGGATGTTGCAAAACAACAAACACAATCAGATATAGCTACTCCGTTTTCTCCGCTCGATTTGCATGAGGCATGGAGGAGATATGCGGAAACTTTAAGTGAAAAAATACACCTGAAAAATACGATGTTGAATAATTTACCTGCTTTGAAAGAAAATTATCGCATTGAAGTGTTGGTGTATAATCCTCAGCAAGAACAAGCGTTGAAAGATGAGATAATTTCTTTGGCAGAGTTTTTAAGAAAAGAACTGAAAAACACTTCTATTATTATAGATGTGTCTATCACAGAAGAAAATACGAAAAAATTAGCTTATACCGATAAAGAAAGATTTGAACTGTTGGTTTCTAAAAATGAAAGTTTAAATTCGTTAGTAAAGGAATTCAAATTACGGTTAGATTAAACTCTTATAAGCTCACTATTAATTAAGGGGGGATTCCGAACACAAACATTTCATATTCAACACGCTACGTGGAACGAGGGTTTAAAGACTTCTTTCAAAAAAATATTGCGGCACTATAACAACAACGGCTACATTTTTTTGTAGCCGTTGTTAGTTTTAGAATTGAAAATTAATGCTCCTGTTACTTTATGAACTCTATTAAACTTCGTATTTATTGTTTTTATTTTTCACGAATAATTTGTTACCAATATACACAAACAATAAGTAAGGAATAAGTGCTACAAAACCAAATATTGCTTTTAAAGGCCATCCAATTCCCTCGTTCCTCGTAGTCTGTTGAAAATGAACGGCGTAGCGTTCGTCGTAGTCTCTGACTACGACGTGCTAAAAATAAAGCTCCTGCTTTATAATATGCTATTTTTGCAATCATTTTCATCTTCTCGACTAACTCTTTGCAAGTTTGGAAACTTGCTTTTAGCCCGACGTAGTCAGAGACTACGCCGAACGCAAACCGTTCATTTTCAGCTCAATACACTACGATGAACGGGGGCGGCACACTAAAACAGCTTGCGAAAATTATTGATGCCAAAGAAATAAAAATAACGATTCTTTTCATAATTCCGATTTTTATCTGCCATATAAAGAATACGGATTGTAATATCCCGAATAGCCATAAGTTCCGGAGCGGGCACTATAAAACCTTGCTACTTTCAAAAACTTATTTCTTATTTCGATTTCTATAAGCATCCGCATCCCAAAACCACTTCTTATTTAGCAACCAATTCCATTCTGTAGAATCTATACGATTTTCAAGAGGATAAAATGAGTGCAAATTCTCTATTATTCCTTGCTTGACAATAGTGCCCTTAGGAAGATTAACAGGGTGTATAATTATCACATTTTCTCTATCCACAAAAGTTGAACGGTACTCTACTATTTCATTTTTGGAAATAATACGATAAATTCTGAAAGTTACGTCTACACCCCCCATTACCCCATTATCCGAGATAAACTGGCATTTTATAGTATCTCCATACACTCTATAAGTTCCCCATGCGTGTACAGGACGCGACCTGTCTCTGAAAATTTCTGATCTTCCAGAACAGACTAGCCCATCCCTGTAAAACATAAGAGCTGTATGATATGGTTCTCTTAATGGATCTCCAGGCTGAAGTCTAGTCTGCCACCCTGTACTTTTATAATAGCCATCCAGAAAAATCAAGGTATCTAATCCTGTATACTTTCCATCATACTTATAGGTAAACCCGGAAGGTTTGAAACTCCTTTCAAATGCTATACAAGATGATGAAACATACAGTATAATTATTAGAAATATCCAAATAGTTGCTTTTTTCATGATTAGTATAAAGAATAAGGCTTATATCTGCCGGATTGATAATAAGGGTTACTATAATTTCCTAACCGGAAGTTTGGAGAACGTATGGCATCTATTCCCCATACAATACCCGGAAACTTCAAATGGTGAAATCCGTTCTGAAAGAAATCTCCGAAACCCGGCAAGTTGTAACCAATGCGCGTGATTCCATGCTTTCCTCTCATACCTATATAAAGAGGACTGGATAGTTGCTTTCCTTCCTCGTATGTTCCAAATTTATTATTAAATATTTGAGAACCATTTTCTAAAGCATAGTTCTCTTTTCCATTTATATCGGGGTCTGTAGTATAAACATTTGTTCCAAAAACAAAATCTTTGTAGCCTATTTCAGTGGCATTGCTTCTGAATCTATCGTGTCCGTCTCCCGCTAAATATTTAACATCATTTTCCCATCTAAAAGACCAGTCTCCGGCTCTTCCTCCGATTATTCCCGTTTGTTGTTTGCCACCTTGTTGATACCAATTATGATAATACGAGAAACCATATTTTCCATCATCGTAGGCAAATCCTCCGTAGATACTTCCTATCCTTCCGCCTTGTGTGTTTAATCCGGCAGATAATGTCCAATCTCCAAGCTGCAAATGAGCACCTATGCCGGCTCCCAAACTGAATCCTCCTCCTGCTGAAGAACTAATGCCTGAAGTCAACATAGCCATCGGTGAGATAGAAATTCCAAAATTATTACTTAAAGGTATATTTACAGGAGGCATGACATGCGACAAAGCTGTGTTTAGAACACCAATTCCCGCAAACTTCCATGCTCCTTGAGTCGAAAGATGTGTTAAAGTTCCAAGCAAATTCCCTGAATTAAACAACTGAAACGCTTGACCAGCATATCCCGCTGTAAATCCGGCTGCAGTGAATAGCCCCGAATATACAGCATTCATACCCCAATTGTCAGTAGTCAATCCATGCGATACATACCCTGTAGCAAAACCAACAAGAGCAACGATTAAAAGAGGGTTCTCTCCGCTTGGGTCAGTATAAATGAGAGGGTTGTTGAAAGCATAACTATAACGGTTATAATTCAGCCAATTTCCCGGAGCCTGCAATTGCGGATCGGGGCTAAAAAACTGTGCCGTTAATGGGTCATACACCCGACCGTTCATATTGATAATCCCAAAGGCATCAAGATGTTCGTGCATGGTGTAACCTCGATTTACAAGCCATGTAGTACGAGAGTCGGCTTGCTCCCAATTGGTCGGATTTCGCCGGTTGCCCCAAGGGTCGTAGGCGTAGCGTTCCTGTACGGTGCCACTTTCGTTTGTCAAAGCTATCAAAGAACCCAAGTGGTCGTAATACCCGTAATACAACGTTTCCGTATCGCCTGTGATTACAAGTATTGCGCCGCCGCTAAGATAGTGTATTTTTTTGGCAACACCTGCATTATTGGTTGTTTCTTCATAATCGCCCAAATAATAGCGGGTTTCTTGCGCTACATTGTTTACTTTGTAGACCGATTTTGTTCTCTGTTCACCCACTCCATAGCTTAGGGCATAGTTTTTAGTGCCTTGCGTAAGCGTATTTATTTTCTTAAAATCAGTATATGTTACTCCTAAACTATCTGTTGGCAATCCGTTGGGAACGCCCGATATGGAAGTCAAGGCGTGAGCCGGTTTGCCGGCTCCACCATAACCCATTGTGTAGCCCACGCCGCTTTTTGTTGTTATTGTTCCTTTGTCCGGGTCGTAGGTCATCGAATTGCTCTGTTTCGAGGTAGCGCCTTGATAGACGTTCCATGACGTTAAGCGGTTTAGATTATCGTAGGCCATCGAATCCTTGTAGTTGGCGGTAACGTCTCTGCGGGAAGCTAAATTGCCTTTATTGTCGAAAACATATTTCCATTCGCTAACACCTGCCGTAGTAATAGATTCCGGAAAACCTTTTGCATTGAATTTGGAAACGGTTTCCTTATTGCCGCTTTTGGTTCTTGTGAGTTGCCCTTTGGCGTTTTCTTCCAAAGCCTGCCATATTAACCGGTTGGAACGGTCTTTTACAGAAGTTAAGTTACTGTATTTATCATAGCCGTTTATCGTATAATAACCTGTGGGGTAGATTTCTTTGTCGATGCGCCCAAATTGGTCATATTCTGTTTTCGTTACAAAAGTTTTATTGTTTTCGATAACATCGGTTACTTGAGCAATTCTATCTCGGTTGTCATACACGTAAGATTGAGAATGTTTACCTGCAATAGAGACCTGCTGAAGACGATACAGATTGTCGTAAGTATAAGATGTTGTTTCTCCGGTTGCTGTTCCTGTCTTGCGCAACTTATCTTTCAGTAAACCCGATGGGTGGTAGGTGTAAGTGGTAACGACTGAATCGTTTGTATTGCTGTGGATTTTCTGCGATTCACGTACCAACTGTCCCCAACCGTCGTATTTGGACGTGATTACACCTGCACTTGGGTCGGTTAACTTTGTGCGGTTGCCTTGCAGGTTATATTCCATTGTAATGCTACCTGTTCCTCCTACAGGTGTGGCGGTCTTGACTTGACCGGAAGCATAATGCGTGAAATTGACTTTCTTGCCGTTGGTTTCTTCTTCAACTACCCAACCGGCAGTATTGACTTTTGTTTTCTTTGTTCCTGCAGGAGAAACAACAGTAGTAGTCAAATCGACGGTAGTCGGATTGGGATAAGTGTAAGTGGTCGTTCCCATGGGAGTAACCACGGTTGAATCCCTGCCGAATTTATCATAAGTATAAGTAGCTGCCCATATTTTAGCTTGGTTAGAGTTGGCAAAGTATGGCTCGGAAACTTGGTAAAGTCGCCCCTTGTTTTTTTCTGTGGTATAGTATTCCGTATCTGTATAGATTTTCTGATTGTTCAATCCATACGCATCTTTCCGGATTTCACGACCAAAATTATCATACCAAACCCAAACGGGCGACCCGCCGGAAGTTTCCGAATAGCTGTAATACTTGGCATTGGTCGGTTTTCCTGATATTGTTCCTGCCCATTGTAAAGCATTGGCTGTTTTGATTCCGTCGGGATAAGTAGTTAATTTAAGCCGCCCGAAACCGTCATATTGGTAGCTTGTCGTTCCCAAACGGTCTGTTTGACTGTCCAACACGCCTTTCTTTTCGTCCCAATTATAGGTGGTTGTTTCATTGAATTGATCGTTCTTTTTTGTTTTAACAAATCTGCCCGAAGAAGTATAAGTCAATGTTTGCGAGCGGGAAACTAAATTGCCTGTTGCATCATTGGCTTTAGTCGTTATCTTTAACGGATTGCCGTATTGGTCGTAGCTGTAATGAGTACGGACTTTATTAATATGCGTTGAATCTTTGGTATGTTGCGTTAGATTACCTTTATTATCATAGAAAAAATACTCGTCTCTGTTTACGGGGTTTCCAGTATCTCCGGTATAGGTTTGATTTGTTTTTATCCATTTCGGTTTATTGTCGCACCAGGAACCTTTTTGTATATATTCCATTGTTTGAGTAGTAACAACACCGCCTTTAGTAGTCTTAATTGTTAGTGGATTGCCATAGTTATCAAAACTATCTGTTTCTGTTTCAACAAACAAGGTCGTTAGATTATCGGTTGCAGTTTGTTTACTTACATAGGGGAAAATTCGTTTTTTACTCGAGTCTATCACTTTAATCTTATTCGTAAGGATAGTAGTCGCAATAGGACTTCCCGAAACGGTTGTTACTTTTTGTTCCGTTATGTGGGGATAATAATAAGTGTTGTCATAAGCATATTTCGTAGTGGTTTTACGATTCAATATGGAATTAGAAGCCAACACTTCGCTGAAACCTAAAAAACCTTTTCCCTGTACGTGCACTTTGGCTCCTGTGTATGTATAAGTAGTTGTATTGTAGTCATTTGTTCCGTAATTAACGGTGCTTTGTTTTGCAACATACAGTGGAGCTTTGATGTCTATTACCGGAAATGTGGCATTACCCTGTTTGGAATAAACGCTATTGTTCGTTAGTGGCGTATATTCTAATTGGGTTTTATTATTCATTCCATCGGTAATGGTTGTGATTTTTCCACTGTTTCCCGTAAAGTCTGGATTTTTATACAATCTCCATTTTTGTTCTGTACTGGTATTCCCAAAACATTCATACCCGTAAAACATCAGTTCCTGCTGTCCGTTTCCACTAAAATCGCCAGTAACAAAATATTTACTGAGAGCATCTTTTTCCATATAAGGAACAACTTTATTTACCAATTCAAAATCAGTTCCTGTTGAACGGAGCCAATATACAGCATGACACACAAATGGATGACCAATAATATCAACATATTTTGCATCAGATATAACTAAGTCTGATTTTCCATCTCCGTCAAAATCAATAACCATACAAATGTCTTTATCATCATTTTTATCAGTAAAAGGATCTTCTATGATATTTAAATTAGATATTACAGTTGACTTTGTACTTGTAAATGTTTTATCGCCATTATTTATCACGATGTGCCACTCGGCATTATTCTTAGTATTGACTACGAAATCGGGTAACCCATCGCCGTTATAATCTCCTAATGCTATTACATCATATTTGTCGCGCCCTCCAAAGTGGGTATAGGTGTTTTTATTATTGACTGAAAAACAGGAAGATAATCCACCGCCTTGATCGCCTTGATTCCAAAAAATAGTATAATTATTCTTGGTTAGAATCATAAGATCATTCATGCCATCGCCATCAAAATCGGCAATAAATAATCTTTCCGGCGTACCAAATGTTCCTTCTAAATTGAAATGGGTAACATAAGATTCTTCCCCATATTTGCCATCAAAGATTCCGGAAAAAAATACTCCCGGATATTCGCTATTTAAGGTTAGTATTCCTGCTTCGTTTACTTTGAAGTAAGTGTGTTTGTCTTCAAAGTATACAATGTCTGTTTTTCCATCATTGTCTAAATCTCCTACGGTATATACAGGCTCTTTGCAAGATTTCAAGACATATCCAGCCCTGACTTTATTTTTATAAAAAAAATTAATCATGCATCCACCTTTACATTCTTCATAAACGGGAAATATTATATCTTGTTTCCCAGTTCCTCTCTGATCTACAATTGAATTTCCTAATATTTTAGTATTGCTATATTCAGATTTTACGAGATATGGAGTGGGTGTTGTATATGAAATGTTTCCGTTTGCATCTTTATGTGCGGTATGGACATACATCTGTATGCCGCCATCTTTCGGATAAAAACCAACCAGATCAGGTAAACCATCTCCATTAAAGTCAACAGCAGAATAAGATTGTTTGGAAAAATCAGGATCCGAAGAATTCTTAGAAACAGTAATATCAGTAGTAGTTATGTTTGTACTTGTCGGGAATGTACCCCAGTCAAATACGGTCGGATTAAAAGATTCTCCGGCTCTGTTTTTCTCCGTGACTTTTTCCAAACGGGAGAAAATATCGAATGTATAATTCAAATGGTATTCACGGAATATGGTTCCGGAAGTAGATGTTGTGATTTTATTCAATCTTTTATTAACAAAACCTTTGGCTTGATCAAAATGAATCGGAATTATATCTGTTCTTGTTTCGTAGGTAAATTCTATCGTGTTGTCGCCGTACTTTATCTTTTTAAGGTAAGAATAACGGTTTGTATGTTCGTATTCATAAATGATTGTTTGTCCGTTTGTGTTTTTTACAGAATCCAACATCCATGCCTGTACGGAGTTTTTACCGGAAACGTTATATAACAACTTTCCCGAATTACTTCCCGAAACGCTCCCGTATTTATATATTGTTCCATCTTTGGCTTGCACCTCAAACCAATCGGGGCCATTGCCTATGTTGCTACTGACTTTGGAAGTGATTTTTGAATAAGTTTCAATTTCCGTATTGTAGACTGCATTATTTGCTCCGTAGGTTCCTGTGCTAAGGATTAAACGGTTGCCGTCTAAAGCGTATCCGTCGCTGATTAGATTCTTAATTCCGGCTGCATGAGTATCGGAATAAACGGTTTTAGGAACTCGTGTGACGGCCGATAAACCGGCAATGTTAAATCCCCATCCGGCAATGCCATTACCTCCTTGGCTATTATATACCAAAGAGATATTCGGCTGCATGCCTTGTATTCCCGGTGGCACTTCAATAGGAACGCTGTACACTGCCGCACCGGATGGACTAACATCAAATGCTCCTGAGAAATTGCCTACTACAGCACCTTGTGTAGGGGAATTGACAATATTCCCATTCTCATCGGCATAAGTATTCTCCGTTGGCGGAAACACCAGCGTTTGGTCTATCTTGGCACTAAATGTATTACCCGAACTCGCCGTATAAGTAAATCCCGGTTTTAAGGTGATGCTTTCCCGTGCAACGTATGTTTTTGTTCCTGTTACTAGGGAATCAAGCACCCAATTCTCCTGAGGATTTTGTGCATGCAGTAGAGAATTGCAACACAAGAGAATAAATGATAATATAAAGAAATATATAATTTTCATGGTTTTTATCTTTTAATGATTTTCCACTCTGTCTGATACTCTCCTGCCACAATCTTCATCAGATAAGTTCCTATAGGCTGCTCGCTTATATCGATATTCGCAAAATCGGTTATTCCTTTGAGTGAGGTTATCAGCCTGCCCGACATATTATAAAGCCAAATGTTGGCCGTTTGATTTTCGGGTAAGTTGCGTATTTCGATTTTCAATAATCCGTCTGTCGGGTTGGGATAGATTTTCAGTTCAATATCCGAGAGCATTTCAGAATAAACAGCCGGTTCTTCTTCCTCAGGTGCGGAAGCCGATTTTAGTTTTATTTCTATCTTACGAGAAATGCGGTTGCCTGCTGCATCATATCCGTATAAAACCTTATCTTGAGAATAAAGTGCCTGTGAACAAACTGTTATTAAAAAAAACAGCAGTATTGTTTGAATAATGGTTTTCATGGCTGATGTTTTTTATTTGGTTTCTTTTAGTTCTTTTACTTCTTTCTTTAATTCTTCGATAGTTTTATTTTGCTCAATAGCATAAAGTGTCAACTCTTCGATTTTTTGCAGCAACTTTATCTGAAATTCATTAATACTTAGTCCATCCTCTTGCATTGCTTTTTCAGAAGGTATTTCAGGCAGATGTTTGTTAGCATTAATAAAAGATTCCACATCCGACAAAGGTTTCAAATTATAATCGGGAGCAAATACAAAATCGGCTCCGGCGTTTATATCTATTTTTATTTCTTTAGCCCGAAGTGTTCCATTTATTTCTTGATTGCCAACACTATGTAAAATTTTTGCCCATGTACCACTTCCATTCACATCAACACTCCTAAAATACATTGTTGGAGTAGTAGAACTATTGCGAATAACAATTTGGCCTCCATAACGATAGGTAGATCTATTAGAAGTATGATTCATGCTAATACCCCAAAACCAATATGAAGATTCAGGAGCTGAATTGATATTGTACGATTCGTAAAAGCCGCTTTGCCATATATTATTCCAATTATCGGTATTATTAGGTTTGTTTATGAGTAATTTTTCTGTTTGTGTTGTTCCGTTAACATCCAATTTGTTCTCTGGAGATGTTGTGCCAATTCCTACATTGCCGTTATCCATTAATGTTAAACGACTTGCACAAAGTCCATTGGGGCAAGCAGTTTGGTCATAAGCCCAAAATTGAAGAGAGTTGCCGTAATTTCCAGTCATATTCCAAATATTCCATGCACTCGCTTGACCTGCTTGTGTTTTACTTTCGTTTTGAATAACAATTGGACTTCCTGTATCTCCTGAACCACAAACTCTAATTCCACCTCCTTTAATATCCAATTTTTGGGATGGAGATGTTGTGCCAATTCCCACATTACCACTAGCAGAAATGGTTATTCTGTTAATTTTATTAGTAACAATGGAAAAAGGATGATTACTTGCCGTACCTGTAATCCCACCAGCGAGAGATCCATAAGTCCCTGTATTATGCGACCAAAGGCCGGAAGTAACCGAGTTTGTCGTAACAATAAACTTTGAATTAGTGGTTCCACGTACTTCTGCAACTTTAGTCCAATTTTCTGTATTTTCGGGAGTATCCGCGCCTACTCCAAAATTTCCTGTAACAGCTACTTTTCCGCCAAAATATCCCGCCCATTGATTGATACCTCCGTAATTATCTTGTACATATATCCCATACGCCTTTCCGTTATTGCTATAATTAGCAGCAGAAACATACAAACAGTATGCTGATGCGTTGTCATTACCGGCAGTTGCAGTTAAATACGCACCATATGCTGATCCCGAACCTCCCGAATTTAATGATACGTCTGAGCGCAATCCGTAAATTGGACCGGCACTACTGCTGATAGACATCTTCAGTTTAGTGTCAGTTGTAGCCGAACTTCCAATACCTAAAGTAGCATTAGCCGGAGTTAAAGATAAACTGTTAGTACCGGTAGTCCATGATTGCGCTTACAATCCAAATACACTCATTGTGAGAACGAACGCTGTAAAAAACGTTTTTGAAATTGTTGTTTTCATGTTTAATAAAAATTTATATAATTGTTTAATTTTCAAACCAATTGCTCACATACGCACATAAAAAATTCAGAGGACTACAGACATCTTCACTCCAAATAAGTAAACTCACCCCAAAACCAAATGCGGGCATTAATTACTTATTTTTGGTGTGTTATTAATTTCATGTCTCTAAACCTCTGAACCAAAAATAAAGCTAAACGCTTTTTGCCAATTTATTTCTTAAAATGTGCTTAAATTAATACACTAACACTTTTTTGCCAATATTTTTAGTTAGCGTATTAACACGCTATTATTTTTCCATAAGCGAAATATTTTTAATTATTTAAGCGGCAAATATAAAGTAAGTATTTTTTAAATGCAAGAAAAGTTTATAAATTCTTCAACAATTCTTTCAGTAGGCAGCCGGAAAATGTTTGTAATGCTGCTTAAATAATTTATAAAACAGCGATAAACTGGTATATCCGCAATCATATCCAATTGTGCTGCAAGGTAAATCCGCTTGACAAACATTTCCGTGTACCTCACTCACTTGCGCAATTGAAGTGATAGCACCCGGCAAGTCGTTTCCATTGACAAAGCAAGTTACTTTGATTGACTTACTAAGCGTTTCCTGCCGACTTGCACAAGTGATTTTCGAGAACAAAATAAATATTTTCCGACAACTGCGGAAGAAACAGAAATTATTGTCTCGTGCAAATTTTTGTTTAACTTTGCAAGCCAAGCTATCTCATGCAATATGAATAAAGTTATTTTACTGTTTCTGATTATTTCCACAATATCTGTGTTACCCACTCATTCTCAATCTGTTGATGAGGCGTTAAGGGATTCCGTTATCCGGCGTGCACAAAACTACATAGGAACTCCATACCGCAGAGGGCAGAGTTCGCCCAAAGCTTTCGATTGCTCAGGATTTACAAGCTATATATACCGGCATTTCGGATATGATTTATACCGCACGGCCGACGGTCAAAAGAAGAATGTTGTTAAAATTGTTGCAAAAACCGAACTAAAACCGGGAGATTTGGTCTTCTTTAAAGGCCGGAATGCCAAACAAGACAGAATCGGACATGTGGGTATGGTGGTCGAAGCAGACGGAGCCGGGAATTTCAAATTCATCCACGCTTCAGTTAATTCCGGTATTACTATTACGGATAGCGGAAGTGGATATTATAGAAACCGATTTGTTTCGGCCGGAAGGATTGTTTCCGAACGTATCGAACCGCTCGAACTCTTACCGGTTAGAGAAGTAGAAGTCCCCGGCTATATTTTAGATCTGCAATAAACGCTTAAAGGTAATTTTCTGCCGGCCTCATCGGATAAAAACAACTCTCCGAAATCAATATTTGAATAGTGCGGAAAATAATCTTTCATCAGATTTTCTGCAATCAAAGAAGAAAATCCCATAGAATAAAGATTGAGAATACAGAATGAGTTTTGTTTGTCGGATAATGTGCCGCAAGCCTCCATCAATTCGGCAATATTTTCTTCCAAAATCCATTTTTCGCCTTCGGGGCCTCTCCCGTAAGCAGGAGGGTCTAAAATAATTCCTTGATAGATTTTTCCTCTTTTAGCCTCTCGTTTTACGAATTTCAAGGCATCTTCCAATACCCAACGGATGTCGGTTAATCCGGAGGCCTCCATGTTTTCGCGCGACCAATTCAAGACTTGCTTTACGGAATCGACGTGGGTAACGTCGGCTCCGGCAGCTTTGGCGGCTAAAGATGCACCTCCGGTGTAGGCGAAGAGGTTTAATATTTTAGCTGTTTTATCGGGAGGTGTCTCGCTAACGCTCGACATGACGGTGCTTGCGCTCGACGCGGTGTCGTAAATGAAATCCCAATTGCTCGCCTGTTCCGGAAAAATGCCAACATGCTTGAATGCAGTTAATCCCAAACGGAAACGCAAATTCATGTTTTTATACCGGTAATTGATAAACCATTGTTGCGGCATATTCGGTTTCAAAATCCATTCTCCGCGCTCGTTTCCTTCACCGGAAATGTTTTTCCCCTTTTCTTTTTTGAAATAAGCATCCGAGCGTTTTTCCCATTCTTTTTCGGGAAAATGTTTGCGCCATACGGCCTGAGGTTCCGGTCGCCGGAGAACATATTTCCCGAATCGTTCTAACTTTTCGTAATCTCCCGAATCGATTAATTGATAATCAGTGAAGTTTTGTGGAGTTAATAATTGCATAAAAATTATAGAGAGCAAAAAAATATTTATTACATTTGATGCAAATTTAATAAAAATACCAATGATTTAAAAAATTGTTGTATCTTTTAAAAGCAAAAATGCTCTATTGGTGTGCGTTTTATGGTTTACGCCTTACGTGCTGCTTAGAGTATTTTTTTTGTTTCTATTTTTAGCACGGAATATTGGTCTAACAGTTTCACATACTCTTTCTTAACAACTTTTCTACGTTGCGAAATTGCGCTCTTTTTCGTTGCCAAACCCTGTATAAATTCAGGCAAGTTTTGTGTATTTTCTTCCATA
>Ga0209628_10000143_pt1 | contig 38696 bp, 49 predicted proteins | sample TergutCu122P4_FD_187285 | JGI IMG/M metagenome (GOLD analysis project Ga0209628, IMG submission 187285) | Cubitermes ugandensis P4 segment gut microbial communities from Kakamega Forest, Kenya - Cu122 P4 (SPAdes) (version 2) | ecosystem: Host-associated > Arthropoda: Insects > Digestive system... | reverse complement strand
ATCAGCCCGGGGACACTCGATCATGTGGCCGAGGGCAGCGGCATCACCTACACCATCACGCCCGACGCCGGATACGCCCTTGACACGCTGACGGTGGACGGCGCGCCCGTTACCGCGTCAGCGGGCGTGTATCACCTGGCCGTGACGGGCGCCCACACCGTCGTGGCCACGTTCAGCATGCTGCCTGCCAGCGCCGCCACCCCCGTGCCCGCTTTGGACGCAGCGACGCTGGCGGTGTTGGCCTTGATGGTAGCGGGACTGGCAAGTTTCGGGCGAAGACATCACGTCTGAGAAATGCGGGGGTCAGGGTGTTTTTAGCCCCTGATCCTTGCTTATCTTTGGCCTGTTGACCTCAAAAAGCAAAAAGACTAAAATAATACGTTTCGCTGGAGGGGTGCCCGAGCGGCTAAAGGGGGCAGACTGTAAATCTGTTGGCGTAACGCCTACGTTGGTTCGAATCCAACCCTCTCCACCAACGACGAATGGTGGCAAAAGCGGTGGCACAAGCGTGTTATAGCGCGAGCGGTAAGCGCGGCTATGCCAGATAAAAGCGGGTGTAGCTCAATGGTAGAGCAGAAGCCTTCCAAGCTTACGACGAGGGTTCGATTCCCTTCACCCGCTCCAGCAGCGTTACGGATGTTGTAAGTATTTGAAGAATGAGCGTTTATCGAGCAAGCGTTATTGTGTTGATCGGTAAATGCAGCAAGGAAAACAGGCGGCAGAACAGTCGCCCATGTAGCTCAGTGGTAGAGCACTCCCTTGGTAAGGGAGAGGTCGCGTGTTCAATCCACGCCATGGGCACCACGAGCGGTGTCATGCAGATGTTCGGCGAGACGCCGGAAAAGTGTTGAGAGAGTTAGTTTAGAGATAAAGGAGTCGGTGAAATGGCCAAGGGCAAATTTGAGCGGACGAAGCCGCACGTGAACGTAGGGACAATAGGACACGTTGACCACGGGAAGACGACGCTGACGGCGGCGATCACGACCGTGCTGTCGAAACAATTTGGTGGCGAAGCGAAAGGTTACGACCAGATCGACAACGCGCCGGAAGAAAAAGCGCGGGGAATCACGATCAACACCTCGCACGTTGAATACGAAACCAAAAACCGGCACTACGCCCACGTGGACTGTCCGGGGCACGCCGACTACATCAAAAACATGATTACGGGCGCGGCGCAGATGGACGGAGCGATCCTGGTCGTTTCGGCGGCGGACGGCCCGATGCCGCAGACCCGCGAACACATCCTGCTGGCGCGGCAAGTAGGCGTACCGTACATCATCGTTTACCTGAACAAAGCCGACATGGTGGACGACAAAGAACTGCTCGAACTCGTTGAAATGGAAGTTCGGGAACTTCTGTCCAAATACGACTTTCCAGGAGACGACACCCCGATCATCATTGGCTCGGCCAAACTGGCACTCGAAGGCGACACAGGCGAATTGGGATCACAATCCATCCAGAAACTGGCCGATGCCCTTGACAGCTACATTCCGGAGCCGAAGCGTGCCGTAGATGGCCCGTTCCTGATGCCTGTCGAAGACGTCTTCTCGATCTCTGGACGCGGTACCGTCGTTACCGGCCGGGTAGAACGGGGCGTCATCAAAGTTGGCGAAGAAATTGAAATCGTTGGAATTCGTCCGACCGTCAAGACCGTCTGCACCGGCGTTGAAATGTTCCGCAAACTGCTGGATCAAGGGCAAGCCGGAGACAACGTAGGTATCCTGCTGCGCGGCACCAAACGCGAAGAAGTCGAGCGCGGACAAGTGCTGGCGAAGCCGGGGAGCATCACCCCGCACACCCACTTCACAGCGGAAGTTTACGTACTCTCCAAAGAAGAAGGGGGTCGTCATACCCCGTTCTTCAGCAACTACCGTCCGCAGTTCTACTTCCGGACGACCGACGTGACCGGTAGCGTTGAACTGCCGGCGGGCACCGAAATGGTGATGCCGGGCGAGAACGTATCGATCACCGTGAAGCTGATTTCGCCGATCGCGATGGAAGAAGGCTTGCGTTTTGCGATTCGCGAAGGTGGCCGCACCGTCGGCGCCGGCGTCGTCGCCAAGATTATTGAGTAAGCGGTTACTAACAGGGAAATAACAGCGGCGCGACCCGCGCAGTTTCGGGTCGCTCGCCCCTAAAGGTTACACATAGGGAATGACATGCAAAACCAACGTATTCGCATTCGCCTCAAGGCGTTTGACTACAAACTGATCGACCAGTCGGCGATGGAAATCGTCGAAACGGCCAAACGCTCCGGCGCGGTGGTCAAAGGCCCCGTGCCGCTGCCGACCAAGATCGAGCGTTATGACGTTTTGCGCTCGCCGCACGTCAACAAGACGTCGCGCGATCAGTTCGAGATTCGGACGCATCTGCGGCTGATGGATATTGTCGATCCGACCGACAAGACGGTGGACCAGTTAATGAAACTGGATTTACCGGCAGGGGTCGATGTCGAGATCAAATTGCAGTAAAATAACCGACCGCTCGAAATCGGGCGGCACAGAGGCAGTAAAAAAGGCAGTAGCGGCAGTAAACTGAGAAGCGGTGGTCGAAGCGGTCTTGGAGTGAATCTTCGGGGCGCAACGAGCACCTGAAGTGAGGGGTCGGTCAATTGTAACCGGCACCCGGGAAACCGGGTTTTTTATAAGAGGAAGACATGAGCCTTGGACTTGTGGGTCGCAAGATCGGCATGACCCGTGTCTTTACCGACGACGGCGCTGCTGTCCCGGTAACGGTGCTGGATGTTGCCAACAACCGCGTCACCCAGATCAAGACGCCTGAAACGGACGGCTATGCCGCCGTGCAGGTCGCGTTTGGTCGGCGGCGGGCGTCGCGTGTCACGAAGCCGCTGGCCGGGCATCTCGCTAAAGCGGGAGTCGAAGCCGGCGAGCTGTTGAAAGAATTTCCGGTGACGCCGGAAGAACTCTCGAAATTCAAGCCGGGCGACGTTGTCGCCGTGGATACTTTCGCCGTCGGCCAGTGGGTTGATGTGACGGGAACGACCAAAGGGCGCGGTTTTTCGGGAGCGATTCGCCGTCACAATTTCAGTTCCAACCGCGCCTCGCACGGTAACTCGGTGACAACCCGCGCGCCCGGCTCGATCGGGATGGCGCAGGACCCCGGCCGCGTGTTTCCGGGCAAGCGGATGCCGGGGCATTATGGCAGCGAACAGCGGACAGTGCAGACCCTGAGCGTCGTGCGGGTTGACGCCGAGCGCGGCCTGTTGCTGGTCAAGGGCGCCGTGCCTGGTTCGGAAGGCGGCCATATCGTCGTGCGTCCGGCAGTCAAAGCGCCGGCCAAGAAAGGAGCGTGACGATGGAACTCCGACTGATTAACGAACAGGGACAGAAGACGGCCACTGTGGCTGCTTCCGATGCGCTGTTCGCCCGCGAATACAACGAAGCGCTGGTGCACCAGATCGTCGTTGCCTATCAGGCCAACGGTCGACAAGGCACGCGGGCGCAGAAAGCGCGCGGCGACATCAACAAGTCGCACAAAAAACCCTGGCGGCAAAAAGGAACCGGTCGTGCTCGCGCCGGTCAGGCCAACAGCCCGTTGTGGCGGGGCGGCGGCAAGATTTTCCCGAGTATGCCGGACGAAAATTTCACGCAGAAGGTCAATCGCAAGATGTACCGCGCCGGTATGGCGGCGATTCTTTCGCAATTGGTGCGCGACGAGCGGCTTAATGTGGTCGAAACGATGGCGGTTGATACGCCGAAGACCAAGCAGCTCAACGGCAAGATGAAAGACCTGGGACTCGCCGGCAAGATTCTTCTGGTGGTCGATCAGTTTGATGAAAACCTGTATTTGGCGTCGCGCAATCTGGAGAATGTGCTGGTGCTGATGCCGCATGAAGTCGATCCGGTCAGCCTACTGCGCTTTAACCATGTGGTGATGACCAAAGCGGCCGTTACCCAATTCGAGGAGATGCTGGGATGAGCGCGCCGAAAAACACTCCCCAATTCAACCCTGAACGGTTGATGACGCTGATTCTGGCGCCGGTCATTTCTGAAAAGAGCACCTACGTGGGAGATACCCAGGAGCAGGTGATCTTGCGCGTTGTCAACGATGCGACCAAACCGGAAATCAAAGCGGCGGTTGAATTGCTGTTCAAGGTCGAAGTCGAAAGCGTGTCGGTGCTTAACGTGCACGGCAAAGAGAAGCGCTTTGGCCGGACGATCGGTCGGCGGCGGGGCTGGAAAAAAGCCTATGTCAGCTTGAAACCGGGTCAGGAAATCAACTTCGCGCAGGAGGCCTGATCATGGCAGTGATTAAAATGAAACCGACTTCGGCGGGACGCCGCGGTCAGATCAAAGTGGTGACGCCGGAGTTGCACAAAGGCCGTCCGGAAGCGTCGCTGGTCGAAAGCCAGAAACGCGGATCGGGGCGCAACCATCATGGCCGGATTACATCGCGGCATAAAGGCGGCGGTCACAAACAACATTACCGGATCGTTGATTTTCGTCGCAACAAAGACGGCATCGCCGGTAAGGTGGAGCGTCTCGAATACGATCCGAACCGCAGCGCGAATCTGGCATTGCTGTGCTATGCCGATGGCGAGCGTCGCTATATTATTGCGCCGCGCGGCGTGGCGGTCGGGCAGACCCTGCTCTCCGGCCCCGATGCGCCGATCAAGGCGGGCAACACACTGCCGGTTCGCAATATCCCGGTCGGAACGACGATTCACTGTATCGAAATGCAGCCTGGCGGCGGCGCCAAAATGGCGCGTTCGGCCGGCACGTCGGTGCAACTGCTGGCGCGCGAAGGCAATTACGCGCAGCTGCGTCTGCGTTCCGGTGAGATACGCAAGGTGCACGTGAATTGCCGCGCGACGATTGGCGAAGTCGGCAACGGCGAACACAGCCTGCGGCAAATCGGTAAGGCCGGCGCCAACCGCTGGCGCGGCATCCGTCCGCAGACTCGCGCGATTGCGATGAATCCGGTCGATCACCCGATGGGCGGTCGCGGCAACGGCGGCGGTGGCCGTCATCATCCGAGGTCGCCGTGGGGTCAGCCAGCCAAGGGGTACAAGACACGCAGCAATAAACGCACCGATACGATGATCGTACGTCGTCGTCACGCGGCGAAAGGATAATCACACATGGCACGCTCACTCAAAAAAGGACCGTTTGTTGACGAGCATCTGATCAAGAAGGTCGATGCTGCGCGCGACAAGAACGACAAGCGCCCGATCAAAACCTGGTCGCGCCGTTCGACGGTGACGCCGGACTTCGTCGGCCTGACCATTGCGGTGCACAACGGACGGCAGCATGTGCCGGTATATGTGACCGAAAACATGGTTGGTCACAAGCTGGGCGAATTCGCGCTGACGCGGACATTTAAAGGGCACGCTGCCGACAAGAAGGCGGCGCCGGCCGGTAAGAAGTAAAGGAACGGAAACCATGGGAACTACAGCAGTTTTGTACGGCGTTCGCCTGTCGGCCCAAAAGGGGCGGCTGGTTGCCGATCAAGTCCGGGGTTTGCCGGTGGCGCGGGCGCTCGATATTCTGGCGTTCAGCACCAAGAAGGGCGCGCGCATCATCAAGAAAGTGCTGGAGTCGGCAATTGCCAACGCCGAGCATAATGACGGCGCCGACATCGACGAGCTTCGCGTCGAAACGATTTACGTTGACAGAGCCGAAACGCTGAAGCGCAGCAGCGCGCGCGCCAAAGGCCGTGGCAACGTGATCGGCAAACAGACCTGCCACATTCGTGTGATCGTCGGCGACGGCACCGAAAAAGGCGTATAAGGAACCGATATGGGACAGAAGATTCATCCAACCGGATTTCGTCTGGCAGTGACCCGGGACTGGGCGTCAAGCTGGTACGCTAACAGCAAGGCGTTCGCTCCGACGCTGATTCAGGACATCAAGATTCGGGAATACCTGAAGAAGAAACTGGCGCATGCCTCGGTTTCAAAAATAACGATCAAGCGCACCGCCAAGAGCGCCAAGATCACCATTCACAGCGCCCGTCCGGGTGTTGTGATCGGCAGAAAAGGCGAGGACATTGATGTTTTGCGCGCTGACATGCGCCGCGTCGTCGGCGATCAGGCCGTGGAAGTCGGCATTGAAGAAGTGCGCAAGCCGGAGGTCGATGCGACATTGATCGCTGCTTCCATTGCCCAGCAGTTGGAAAAGCGGATCATGTTTCGCCGCGCGATGAAGCGGGCGATGCAGAACGCGATGCGTTTGGGCGCGCAAGGCATCAAGGCGATGAGCGCCGGCCGATTGAACGGCGCCGAAATCGCGCGCAGCGAGTGGTACCGCGAAGGGCGGGTGCCGTTGCATACGTTGCGCGCCAACATTGATTACGGCGTTGCCGAAGCGAAAACGACTTACGGCATCATCGGGATCAAAGTTTGGGTTTTCAAGGGCGAAATGATGGCGCACAACGCCGAACCGGCTGCGGCTCCCGCGCCGGCACCGGAAGCGCCGAAGCGACCACGTCGTTCAGGAGTGAAGAGCCATGTTGCAGCCAGCTAGAAGAAAATATCGTAAAGAACAGAAAGGCCGTAACCGCGGTCTGGCGACTGTCGGCGCCAAAGTCAGCTTTGGCACCTTTGGTCTGAAGGCGACGACCCGTGGCCGTTTGACGGCGCGTCAGATCGAAGCGGCGCGTCGGGCGATGACCCGTCACATCAAGCGCGGCGGTCGCATCTGGATCCGGGTGTTCCCGGACAAGCCAATTTCGACCAAGCCGGCGGAAGTGCGGATGGGAAGCGGTAAAGGTAACCCGGAGTACTATGTGGCGGAAATTCAGCCGGGCAAAGTGCTCTATGAGATGGACGGCGTGGATGAAGCGCTGGCGAGGGAAGCGTTTGCGCTGGCCGCCGCCAAACTGCCGTTCCGGACGGTTTTCGTACACCGTCTGATCGGCTGATGAGAGAGGTTTCGATGAAAAAGGATGCAAAGAAAACGCTGCGGGAAAAAGCTCCGGAAGCGTTGCAAAAAGAACTGCATGCGCTGTTGAAGGAACAGTTTAACCTGCGCATGCAGTTGGCGACCCAGCAGCTTCAGAACAACCAGAAGCTGAAATTTGTACGCCGCAATATCGCGCGCGTGCGTACTTACCTGAGCCAGAAAGCGGAGCAAGCATGACGCAAACAGATCAACAAGACGTTCAACAGAACGTGATCGCCCGCAAGCCGCTGATTGCGACATTGAGTGGTCGGGTGGTGAGCGACAAACGGGACAAGACCGTGACCGTGCTGGTCGAGCGGCGGGTGAAGCATCCGCTGTACGGCAAAGTGGTGATCCGGTCGTCGAAGTACCAGGCTCATGATGAGAGCAACGAGTGCAAGCTTGGCGATCTCGTGGAAATCAAGGCAGCCCGCAAGATTTCCAAGACAAAAGCATGGATGGTGGCGGCAGTGCTTGAAAAAGCGCCGACGGTTTAAGAAGTTTTCCGGCAGGGCTTGCCTTTATCGACAAATCCTGCCATAATCCATAGCTTGCTTTTTTTCGTGGCGCCATAGAGAGCGCCGCAGTTTCCCCTGACGGGGTCCAAGACTGGCTGTCGCCAAGCGACAGGTTAAGTTGGAGAGAGTGGATCATGATTCAAATGCAAACGGTGCTGGATGTTGCCGATAATACGGGCGCGCGTTCAGTGATGTGTATCAAGGTGCTGGGCGGCAGCAAGCGCCGTTACGCCGGCGTCGGCGACATCATCAAAGTGAGCGTCAAGGATGCGGCGCCGCGCGGGCGCGTCAAGAAGGGCGAGATTTACAGCGCGGTTGTCGTACGGACGGCCGCCGGCGTGCGCCGCGATGACGGCGCCCGTGTGCGCTTTGATTCCAACGCCGCCGTGCTGTTGAACAACAAGCTGGAACCGATCGGAACCCGTATCTTCGGGCCGGTGACGCGCGAGCTGAGAACCGAGCGCTTCATGAAGATCGTGTCACTGGCGCCGGAAGTGATTTAAAGAGGCCGACATGCTCAAAATTCGCAAAGGGGATCAGGTGGTGGTGACCACCGGTCGAGACAAAGGCAAACGCGGCGAAGTCGCTCAGGTGCTCAATACTGAGTATTTGCTGGTGAACGGCGTCAATCAGTTCAAGCGTCACACGCGCCCCAACCCGATGAAAAATCAGCCGGGGGGCATCCTGCTCAAAGAGATGCCGATTCATGTTTCCAATGTGGCGATATGGAACGCGCAAACGCAAAAGGCTGACCGCGTTGGTTTCCGCGTCGTTGAAGTTTCGGGAGAGAAGCCGCGCAAAGTGCGCTTCTTCAAATCGAATGGCGAGCAGCTTGGCAGCTAAGCAGGAAGCTAAGGAATAGAGGATAACGATGGCTCGTTTGCAGGAATATTATCGGAAAGAAGTAGCGCCGGCGCTGATGAAGCAGTTTGGTTACAAGTCGGTGATGGAAGTACCGCGCTTGACCAAAATCGTGCTTAACATGGGCGTGGGTGAGGCGGTCGCGGACAAAAAAGTTCTGGAGAACGCTGTTGGTGATTTGCAGAAAATTGCCGGGCAAAAGCCGGTAGTCACCAAGGCGCGCAAGGCGATCGCCGGTTTCAAAATCCGGGAAGGTTACCCGATCGGTTGCATGGTGACCCTGCGTCGCGAAAGAATGTTCGAGTTCTTCGATCGGCTGGTGACTATCGCATTGCCGCGGGTACGCGACTTTCGCGGGGTTGGCGGTAAAGGTTTTGACGGTCGCGGCAATTTCAACATGGGCGTCAAGGAACAAATCATTTTCCCGGAAATCGAGTACGACAAGATTGACGCGTTGCGTGGGTTGAACATTACCGTGGCGACGACAGCGAAAACCGATGCCGAAGCAAAGGCATTGTTGGCGGCATTCAAATTCCCGTTCAGGGGCTAAAGAATTATGGCGAAATTGTCTTTGATCAACCGCGACCAGAAGCGACTGAAGCTGGTGGCGAAATACCAAAAAAAGCGCGCAGCCCTGATGGCGATCATTCAGGACAGCAAGGTTTCCGAAGAGGAGCGTTTTGAAGCGCGCCTGAAGCTGCAACGGCTGCCGCGTAACGCCAACCCGACTCGTTTGCGGAACCGTTGTGCGTTGACCGGGCGTCCGCGTGGCGTGTTTCGTAAATTCGGACTGGGTCGCAGCAAGTTGCGTGAGTATGCGATGAAGGGGGAAATCCCCGGCATCGTCAAGGCCAGTTGGTAACGAGGTGATGCATGAGCATGACTGATCCAATCGCGGATATGTTGACCCGTATCCGCAATGCACAAATGATAGAGCGGGCGACGGTGGAAATGCCCTCTTCGAAGGTCAAAGTCGCTATCGCCAATGTGCTGAAAGACGAAGGTTATATCGAAGATTTCCGGGTAACCGGTGATTCGGTCAAACCTGTTCTGGAAATCGCGTTGAAGTATTACGCGGGGCATCCGGTGATCGAGAAGATCGAACGGGTATCACGCCCAGGGTTGCGTATTTATCGCGGTAAGGGAGACATTCCGCCGGTGATGAACGGACTGGGGATCGCGGTGGTTTCGACTTCGCGCGGCGTGATGACGGATCGCAAGGCGCGCGCAGCTGGTATCGGCGGCGAAGTGCTGTGCATCGTGGCTTAAGGAGAGTTTATCATGTCACGAATTGCGAACAACCCGGTAGCTCTGCCCGACAAAGTCGATGTGACGCTGGGCGCCGACAAGATTACCGTCAAAGGCCCGCTGGGAACTTTGACGCAAGCGCTCGCTGAGGGCGTATCCATCGAAAAGGACGGCAACAAACTGCTTTTCAAGATGCTGAAACCGGAAGCGCACGCGATGTCTGGAACCTTGCGTGCGCTGGTGGCGAACATGGTCAAGGGTGTGACGCAAGGGTTCGAGCGTAAACTGACGCTGGTCGGCGTTGGTTTCCGCGCGCAACTGGCCGGCGATGCGCTGAACCTGTCGCTCGGTTTTTCGCACCCGGTAATTCACAAATTGCCGGAGGGCGTCAAAGCCGAAATGCCGCAGCCGACGGAAATCGTCCTCAAAGGCATTGACAAACAGAAAGTGGGTCTATGCGCTGCCAACATTCGCGCGTATCGTCCGCCCGAGCCGTATAAAGGCAAAGGGGTGCGTTACGCTGAAGAGCGCGTGATTCTGAAGGAAACCAAGAAGAAGTAATCGGCAAGGTAAGCCTTGCGTGTTGAACGAGGTCAGGTATGGATAAAAGAGAAGCTCGATTGCGCCGCGCCCGCAAAACCCGGGTTCGTATCGCCGAGCAGTGCATGACACGGTTGGTGGTGTATCGCTCCAACGCGCATATTTATGCGCAGATCGTTGCGCCGACCGGTGATCGCGTTCTGGCGAGCGCTTCGACGGCGGAAGCGGACGTGCGCAAGTCGCTGAAAAATGGCGGCAACCGAACGGCAGCAACCGAAATTGGCAAGCGCATCGCCGAGCGGGCGAAAGCCGTCGGCGTGGAAACGGTGGCGTTTGATCGCGCCGGTTATCGCTTCCATGGCCGCGTACAGGCGCTGGCGGAAGCGGCCCGCGAAGCTGGTCTCAAGTTCTAAAGGCAAACGGATATGGCGAAGCAACAACAGCAGCAGCAACAGGTGGCGGACGAGCGCGGCGACGGCTTGCGCGAGAAAATGGTCGGCATCAATCGCGTGACTAAAGTGGTCAAGGGCGGTCGCATCATGGCGTTTGCGGCGCTGACCGTGGTTGGTGACGGCGATGGCCGGATCGGCATTGGCAAAGGCAAATCGAAAGAAGTGCCGGTGGCCGTGCAGAAAGCGATGGAACAAGCGCGTCGCAACATGGTCAAAGTCAACCTGAAAAAGGGAACGCTGTACCATCCGGTCGAAGGCCGCCATGGCGCGACGCGCGTTTACATGCAGCCGGCAGCCGAAGGTACCGGTATCATCGCCGGAGGCGCCATGCGCGCTGTTTTTGATGTGGTTGGTGTGACCAACGTGTTGGCGAAGTGCCATGGTTCGACCAATCCGTACAATATCGTGCGTGCGACGCTGGATGCGCTGAAGTCCTGCAACACGCCGGCAGAAATCGCCGCCAAGCGCGGCAAAACAGTTGAAGAAGTTTTGGGAGCGTAATCATGGCGGCGGCGAAGAGAGTGAAAGTTACGCTGGTGAAAGGTATTGCCAGAACGCGGAAAGATCATCGGGAAACCGTGCGCGGGTTGGGCTTGAAGTGGACCAATCACACGGTCGAGTTGGAAGATACCCCGGCAGTACGCGGCATGATTAACAAAGTGGGCTATCTGCTCAAAGTGGCGGAGTAATCACCATGCAATTAAATACAATTCAACCAGCGGAAGGCTCGAAAAAACCGCGTCGTCGCGTCGGTCGTGGTATCGGCTCGGGGCTGGGCAAAACCTGCGGACGTGGCCACAAAGGGCAGAAATCGCGTTCGGGCGGCTTCCATAAAGTGGGTTTCGAAGGCGGGCAAATGCCGCTGCAGCGTCGTTTGCCGAAGCGCGGCTTCGTGTCGATGTACCGCAACGATGTCGCCGAAGTTCGTTTGAGCGATCTGGCGTGTTTGCCGGTCGAAGAAGTTGATTTTTTGACGCTGAAATCGGCGGGTCTGCTGACAGGAGCGGCGAAAGCGGCCAAAGTCATCAAGACCGGAACGATCGACAAAGCGATCAAATTGTCGGGCGTCCTGGTGACGAAGGGCGCGAAGGCGGCGATCGAAGCGGCGGGCGGCAGCGTGACGCTGATTGAAGCGCCGGCGGAACCGCCGAAAAAGGCGAAGAAAAAATAACGTGCGCGACGCACATGTGATGCGTATTGTTCACGTGCATTGTCCACAGTAAACAGGTTCAGGAGCTTTCTTGGCTACACTTAATCCGGCAGCAAAAAGCGGTAACAAATACGGCGACTTGGCAAAGCGCCTGTGGTTCCTGCTGGGCGCGATGATCGTGTTCCGGATCGGGACGCATATTCCGGTACCCGGTGTCAATGCGGCGTTGCTCGAAGATTTGTTCAAGAGCAATGGCGGCGGCCTGCTGGGAATGATGGACCTCTTTTCGGGTGGCGCGATGCGGCGTTTCTCGATTCTGACGCTGGGGGTGATGCCGTACATCACGGCGTCGATCATCATGCAATTGTGTGCGGCGATGGTGCCGTCGCTGGAAGCGCTGAAAAAAGAAGGTGAGGCGGGGCGACGCAAAATCACACAGTACACCCGTTACCTTACAGTCTTGCTGGCGTTTGTCCAAGGGCTGGGGGTGGCGATCGCTTTCGAAGCGGGGCAGCAGGGACTGGTTGTGGCGCCCGGCTTCGCGTTTCGAATGATGTGCGCCATCACGCTGGTGACCGGCACGATGTTCCTGATGTGGCTCGGCGAACAGATTACCGAGCGCGGCTTGGGCAACGGTATTTCGTTGATCATTTTCGCGGGTATCGTCGCTGGCCTGCCAAGCGCGATCGGGCGGACGCTGGAAAACGTCAACACCGGCGCGTATTCGATCCCACTGGCGATTGGCGTGGCGTTGCTGGTGGTGATCGTTACCGGCGCGGTGGTGTTTTTCGAGCGGGCGCAACGTAAAGTGCTGGTACAGTACGCCAAACGTCAGGTCGGCAACCGGATTGCACCGGCGCAAAGTTCGTACCTGCCGTTCAAACTCAATATGGCAGGTGTGATTCCGGCGATTTTTGCGTCGTCAATCATCATGTTCCCGGCGACGCTGACGCAGTTGGCCGGCAAGGACGATGGGCCGGTGGCGTTCTTTTTAAGAGACGTGTCGGCGATGCTGCAGATGGGGCAACCATTGCACGAGATTTTGTACGCGGCGGCGATTATCTTCTTCTGCTTTTTCTATACGGCGTTGCAATACAACCCGAAAGACACGGCGGACAATCTGAAGAAAAGCGGCGCTTTGATCCCCGGCTATCGCCCAGGCGAGCATACCGCCAAGTATCTCGAAAAGATCATGATGCGGCTGACGTTGTTGGGAGCGTTGTACCTGGTGATCGTTTGCTTCATTCCGAACTTCCTGATCGCCTGGAAAAACGTGCCGTTTTATTTTGGCGGTACCTCGTTGTTGATCGTGGTGGTGGTGACGATGGATTTCATGACGCAGGTGCAGGCGTACCTGATGTCGCAGCAGTATGAGAGTTTGTTGAAGAAAGCCAATTTCAAAGGCGGAGCTTTTCGTTAATGGCTAAAGAAGACACCATCCAGATGCAGGGTGAGGTCATCGAGATGTTGCCAAACGCGACATTTCGGGTGAAGTTGGAGAATGGACATGTGGTGCTGGCCCATATCTCCGGGAAGATGCGGATGCACTATATCCGTATTCTGCCGGGCGATAAGGTGACCGTGGACATGACGCCGTACGATTTGACACGGGCAAGGATTACCTTCCGGACCAAGTAAGATCGTACTAGGCAAACCGTCGGGAAGCCAAACTGCAAACCGGCGAATAACGAAAACGTGAGATAAAGAGTCAACCATGAAAGTCGTCGCTTCAGTGAAAAGAATTTGCCGGAAGTGCAAAATCATCCGGCGTAACCGCGTTGTGCGCGTTATTTGTGAAGATCCGCGCCACAAGCAGCGGCAAGGTTAATGAATTTTGATCGGATAGGGTGAAAAGATGGCCCGTATAGCAGGCGTTAACATTCCCAACCACCAACATGCGGAAATCGCATTGACGGCTATTTATGGCATTGGCCGTTCACGCGCCAAGCAAGTTTGTATGGCGGCGGGGATCAATGGCGCGACCAAGATCAAGGATCTGGGCGACGCCGAAATGGACAAACTGCGCGAACTGATTACCCAGTTTGCGGTAGAAGGCGATTTGCGTCGTGAAGTCACGATGAGCATCAAGCGGCTGATGGACCTCGGTTGCTACCGTGGTGTTCGCCACCGCCGTGGCCTGCCGGTGCGCGGTCAACGTACGCGCACCAATGCGCGTACGCGCAAGGGGCCGAAAAAAGGCCGCGCTGTTGCCGGTAAAAAGTAATTCGATAAAGAGGAACCTCTGATGGCACAACCCTCCAAGAGCACAGCGAAGAATGCTGCGCGCAGTACCCGTAAGAAAGTCAAGAAAAACATTTCTGAAGGTATCGTGCACGTTCACGCGTCGTTCAACAATACGATCATCACCATCACCGATCGGCAGGGCAATGCCTTGTCGTGGGCGACCTCCGGCGGCGCCGGTTTCAAAGGATCGCGTAAATCGACGCCGTTTGCGGCGCAGGTAGCGGCGGAAGCGGCCGGTCGTGCTGCACAAGAATGTGGTGTGAAAAACCTTGAGGTGCGGATCAAGGGGCCTGGCCCTGGCCGCGAATCATCGGTGCGTGCGCTGAACGCGCTTGGCTTGAAGATAACCTCGATTTCGGATGTGACGCCGATACCGCACAACGGTTGCCGTCCTCCCAAGCGCCGCCGTGTTTGATACGGCGGTAAAGTTAAATTTTATTTTTGCATAGGATAGCAAGTGGCTCGTTACCTCGGACCCAAATGTAAGCTGGCGCGACGGGAAGGCACCGACCTTTTCCTGAAAAGCGCGCGTCGCTCGCTCGACTCCAAGTGCAAGCTCGAAGTCAAACCCGGACAGCACGGCCAGAAATCCGGCGCGCGCACCTCCGATTATGGCTCGCAGCTTCGCGAAAAACAGAAGGTACGCCGTATCTACGGCCTGCTCGAACGTCAATTTCGGTTATGTTTTGCTGAAGCGGCGCGTCGTCAAGGCTCAACCGGCGAAAACCTTTTAAAACTGCTCGAATCCCGTCTGGACAATGTTGTCTATCGGATGGGTTTCGGTTCTACCCGTGCCGAAGCGCGCCAACTGGTGACGCACGGCACCATACAGGTTAACGGCAAACGCCTGAATGTTCCTTCGGCTCGCATCAAAGCGGGAGATGTCGTCTCGGTGGCTGACAAGGGTAAATCGCAATTACGGATTCAAGACGGTTTGCAGCTTGCCGAGAAGATAGGATTCCCTTCGTGGGTCGAAGTTGACGTCAAGAAAATGACGGGTCTCTTCAAGAGCGCACCGGATCGCTCCGAGTTTGGTCAAGACATTAATGAAAATTTAATCGTCGAGCTTTATTCGAAGTAATCGGTGCTTTTGCCTTACCGTTTCATATAAAGGTATCCCCATGCAGAGCAACGCTTTGTTAAAACCGCGCATTATCGACGTACAGAATATGTCGCCCTTTCACGCGCGCGTGGTGATGGAACCGTTTGAGCGCGGGTACGGCCACACTCTGGGAAATGCTTTGCGCCGCGTCCTTTTGTCTTCGATGTCGGGATTTGCGCCGACCGAAGTCAAGATTGAAGGCGTGTTGCATGAGTATTCGGCGCTTGACGGCGTACAGGAAGACGTGGTCGACATCCTGCTCAACCTGAAGGGCATCGCCTTCAAACTGCAAGGTCGCAGCAGCGTAACCCTGCGCCTTGTCAAAGAAGGCGAAGGCGCGGTGACGGCGGGCGACATTGAGTTGCCGCACGATGTCGAGATTATCAATCCCGAACATGTGATCGCACACCTGACGCAGGGCGGCAAGATCGAGATGGACATCCGCGTTGATAAAGGACGCGGCTACCAGCCGGTCATCGCTCGCGAGAAACCGGAGAGCGGCCGGATGATCGGCAATATTTTGCTGGATGCGTCGTTTTCGCCGGTGCGCAGGGTCAGTTATGCTGTCGAAAGCGCCCGCGTTGAACAACGTACCGACCTTGACAAACTGATTATCGAAATCGAAACCAACGGCGTGATCGAGCCGGAGCAGGCTGTGCGCGAAGCCGCCAGCGTGCTGGTGGACCAATTGTCGTCGTTTGCCGAGCTTAACGGCAGCGATAAACCAGTTGACGAGCACGGTATGCCGCAAGTCGATCCGGTGTTGTGCCTGCCGGTGGACGATCTCGAACTTACTGTGCGTTCGGCCAATTGCCTCAAGGCCGAAAACATCAATTACATCGGCGACCTGATTCAGCGCACCGAAACCGAGCTTCTCAAGACGCCGAACCTGGGACGCAAGTCGCTTAACGAAATCAAGGAAGTCCTCGCGACACGTGGACTTTCACTGGGGATGAAGCTGGAAAACTGGCCGCCTGCCGGTTTGAGCCGTCCATAACCAGAGCCACACGATAAAAAGGAAACAGATCATGCGCCACCGTCACGGCCTACGAAAACTGAACCGCACCAGCGCGCATCGCCTGGCGATGTTTCGCAACATGACCAATTCACTCTTTCTGCATGAAGCGATTCGTACGACCTTGCCCAAAGCGAAGGAACTGCGCCGCGTTGCTGAACGATTGATCACTCTCGGCAAAACGCCGACGCTGGCGAACCGCCGTTTGGCTTTCGCTCGCCTGCGTGACCGGGCGATGGTGACCAAACTCTTTAACGAGTTGGGGCCGCGTTATCAGGCGCGCCCGGGCGGTTATCTGCGGATTTTGAAATTTGGCTTCCGTCAGGGCGACGCTGCGCCGATGGCGCTCGTCGAACTCGTTGACCGGCCGCAGGCGCAGGAAAGCGCTGAAAGCAAAGAAGCTGCGGCGTAATATTTTTGCTTTGAAGCAAGACTTATAAAAAGGCGCGAGACATCGCGCCTTTTTTGCAAGCAGCGATTTAACCGCGAAAAACACGAAAGCGTGCGACTTGGGCAGAGCTGCAGATTCTTCTTCGCGCCTTTGCCGCTTCGCGTGAGACTCAAAGCTTCTTTTCCTTCAAGGGGAAGGTCGGGGTGGCGTTATGTGGAATTTTGTGACTCCGCTTTGCTTCGCGTAAAATATCCCATTCTTTACCGCGTCTTCGCGCAAGATTTATTCTTTGTGCTCATTGCGGATAATTTTTCCGTATCTTCGCGCACGTTCAGCTCAGCGGTTGAAAATCAGCGCAATCCCGGCGATGGCAATTGCGGCGCCAACCCAGGCCGTTAACGACGGCCGCTCGCGGGTGCGCAGCCATAGCAGCGGCAGAATCATGATTGGCGTTGTTGATGACAATGTTGCCACCAACCCCGTTTTGCCGTGGGCCAATGCGAAAAGCAGGGTGGTCATGCCGATCACCATGCCGCAAACGCCGCTGGCGGTGCTCTGCAGGAACAGACGCGGCGTAATGCGAGCAGGTGAGCGCAATTTTGGGAGCAATCCAAGCAGCGTGAAAAACAGCACTGCCGTACTGACGCGCACTACCGAAGCGGCAATCGGATCGACGCCGGCCGCCATCACCGGCTTGGCGATCAGCGCGCCGACTGACTGGCAGAGGGCCGCGATCAGCGCAATGGCGACGCCGACGATCAGCGGGCCGTTGACACTTTCCCATTGGTGTTTTTGCCTGGCGCCGTGGCCGAATACAATGGCCAGTATCACGCCGATGAGAACCAACACAATGCCGCCGATGGCGATCAAACTCAAGCGCTCATCGAGCACCAGAAAACTCAGCACTGCCGTGATTGGCGCGTGAGCGGCGAAAAGAATGGAGTTGCGGCGCGGGCCGATACGTCGCAACGAGGTATAGAGTAACGAATCGCCGAGCAGAATGCCGATGAAACCGGACAGCGCCAGGGCGATGATGTGTTCACTGCTGAGCGTACGCCAACCACCGATGGCCAGCATCAGCAAGCACAGAATAACGAAGTTCGCCTGCATTCTGATGCGGTTGAAAGTGAAAGAGCCCAATTGCTGGACGGGGTACACCGCTAATAAGCCGCTGAACGCCCAAAAGAAGGCGGTGGCCAAGGCGGCGATGCTGGAGATGTCCATGAGGCGAAAGAAAAGATCGTGCGGGCGTTGCCTTCGCCCATTGTACCGCGCTGGCGCGGCCTTGCGCTGTTGTTGTCTGGCACTGTCAGGGAATATGGCGCGCACGCTCCACCGCGCTGGAGAGAATGGCTGAGGCGGGAGGGGCAAGCATTTCAAAAACTTACGCAGTTCACTATACTGTTCGCAACTTTGACTCCAATCTCCATCATGTCCGACCCCTCGCCCGATGGCGCCCCGTTCTTTGCGGGGCAATACACCAAACAAGAGGTACGTCGTCGCGTGTTGGCGCTGCGCGACAGCTTACCGTCGGATGTGCACGCGGTTTATTCACGTCGTATCGCGCAAGGAATCGCCGCGTTGCCGTCATTCGCCGCTGCTCACACGGTGTTGTTATTTTATCCGTTCGGCAGCGAGTGGATGTCGGCGTTGCTGGTGCAAGAAGCGCTGCAATGCGGGAAAACGGTGGCGTTGCCGCGGGTATTGTTGTCGCAGGGGGCTCGGCAGATGGCGCTGCAAGCAATCGAAGACATCGCCCGCGACACGGTGCCAGGATTCCGAGGGATTCTCGAGCCGTTACCAGAGCGCCCCCTCGTTTCTCCAGAAACGATCGACTGGGTTTTGACGCCGGGCGTCGCGTTTACGCGGAGCGGCGATCGTCTCGGATACGGCGGCGGCTTTTACGATCGGTTGCTGGCGCACATGCCTTCGCATGTTCCGCGTGTCGCCGGTGCGTTCGGTGTACAAATTATCGATACGTTGCCGACAGATGCCCACGATTGCCCGGTAGATGTTGTCTATACGGAGCGCCACGTGTTTCATCGCGCGCGGAGATAAGCCGGGGCCAGTGGCAGCAGTTGTTGTAATGTGGCACACTGTATCCGTAGCGTTCGGTCGCATGGGCGACCGTAAGTGTTATCATTTTCTTTAGCCGGAGATTTATCCGCTTCGGCCATGAGATGTCGCTACCTTGGGCACAACCCGTTTATTTCGAGGTCTCACATGACAACCGAACATGATTACGATCCCCAGGAAACCGAGGAATGGCTGGACGCGCTGGAGGGTGTTTTGCAACACGCCGGGCCGGTGCGTGCGCACTATCTGATTGAACAACTGATCGGAAAAGCTCGCCTCGAAGGCGTCAACCTGCCATTCTCGGCCAATACCGAATACATCAATACAATTCCGCCTGATCGGCAGACGCCGATTCCTGGCGATCAGGAAATCGAGCATTGTATTCGTTCGTATGTACGCTGGAATGCGGCGGTGATGGTGTTGCGCGCCAACAAAGACACCAACGTCGGCGGCCACATCGCCAGTTTCGCTTCGGCGGCGACGCTTTATGAAGTCGGCTACAACCATTTCTGGCGCGGTGACGGCGATGCGCATGATGGTGATTTGACTTTTCTGCAGGGGCATTCTGCCCCCGGTGTTTACGCTCGCGCTTTTCTGCTCGGGCGGTTGACGGCAGAACAGTTGGACAATTATCGCCAAGAAGTCGATGGCAACGGTTTGTCGTCGTACCCGCACCCGTGGCTGATGCCGGAATTCTGGCAGTTTCCGACAGTGTCGATGGGGCTGGGGCCGCTGATGGCGATTTATCAGGCGCGTTTCCTGCGTTATCTTGAAGACCGCGGCTTTGGGAAACACCGTCACCGCAAGGTGTGGGCGTTTCTTGGCGACGGCGAGACCGATGAACCGGAGGCGCTCGGCGCTATCGGAATGGCCGGTCGCGAAAAACTCGACAATCTGATTTTTGTCGTCAACTGCAACCTGCAACGCCTCGATGGGCCGGTACGCGGCAACGGCAAAATCATTCAGGAGCTAGAGGCTGAATTTCGCGGCGCTGGCTGGAATGTCATCAAAGTGATTTGGGGCAGGTATTGGGATCCACTGCTGGCGCGTGACAAAAGCGGCGCGCTGAAGCGGCGGATGATGGAGTGTCTTGATGGCGATTATCAAACGTTTAAAGGGCGCAATGGCGCCTACGTGCGCGAGCATTTTTTCAACACCCCCGAATTGAAAGCGCTGATCGTCGGCATGAGCGACGACGACATCTGGCAATTGAATCGTGGTGGTCACGACCCGCACAAAGTTTATCCGGCTTACAAGGAGGCCAGTGAACATCAGGGGCAGCCCACAGTGATTCTCGCCAAAACGATCAAGGGTTACGGCATGGGCGAGTCAGGCGAGGCCGCCAACATTGCGCATCAGGCGAAGAAGATGACCTTCGATTCGCTGAAACGGTTTCGCGACCGCTTCAAGTTGCCGCTGACCGATGAGCAAGTCGAAAAACTCGAATACATTTCATTCGCGCCGGATTCTGTTGAATACCGCTATATGCAAGAACGCCGGCAAGCTCTGGGCGGCTACCAGCCGGGACGGCAGATGCGCGCCGAATCGTTGCCAGCCCCAAAGCTGGAGGCTTTTGAGCGTTTTCTGAAGAGCACTGAAACGCGCGAAATTTCGACGACGATGGCGTTCGTGCAGATTCTGCAAATGTTGTTGCGTGATCCCCATCTCGGCAAACGTGTCGTGCCGATCATCCCCGATGAATCGCGCACTTTCGGGATGGAGGGACTGTTTCGCCAGATCGGCATCTGGTCACAGGTCGGCCAGCTTTATACACCGGAAGACGTCGATCAGTTGATGTTTTACAAAGAGGCGAAGAACGGCCAGGTGTTGCAAGAAGGCATCAACGAAGCGGGTGGTATGGCTGACTGGATCGCTGCTGCGACATCGTACTCCGTGCATGGCGTGCCGATGATCCCATTTTACATTTACTACTCGATGTTCGGCTTTCAACGTGTCGGCGACTTGGCTTGGGCTGCCGGCGACCAGCGCGCGCGCGGTTTTCTGCTAGGCGGCACGGCCGGGCGCACGACATTGAACGGCGAAGGTTTGCAACATGAAGACGGTCATTCACATCTGTTGTCGGCGACAATTCCGAATTGCGTCAGCTACGACCCAACGTTCTCGTATGAAGTGGCGGTGATTCTGCAGGATGGTTTGCGCCGGATGTTTGCCGAGCAGGAAGATGTGTTTTACTACATCACGCTGATGAATGAGAATTACGTACATCCCGAAATGCCGAAAGGTGCGGAGGCCGATATTCCGAAAGGCATGTACCGGTTCAGCGCTGAAGAAAAAACCGCCACGAAGAAAAACGTCCCGCACGTTCAGCTTTTGGGCTCCGGAACGATCTTTCGTGAAGCGATTGCCGCCGCTGATTTACTGCGCGACGATTGGGGCGTAGTCGCAACACTGTGGAGTTGCCCGAGTTTCACCGAACTGGAACGCGAAGGGCGCAAATTTGAGCGCGATCACTTGCTGCATCCGACGGCCACGCGCAAAGTGCCGCATGTCGAAAAATGTCTGCGAGACACTCAGGGGCCGATTATTGCCGCGACCGATTACAACCGCGCGTTCGCTGAGCAAATTCGCCCGTATTTGCCGGTCGGCCGGCGCTACGTTACGCTTGGTACGGACGGCTTCGGTCGCTCCGACACCCGTGAAAAGCTGCGCCATTTCTTTGAAGTGGATCGCCACTGGATGACTGTTGCCGCACTGAAGGCGCTGGCTGACGACGGCGCGCTACCGGTGGCGCGCGTTACGGAGGCGTTGAAAAAATACGCACTCGATACGAAAAAACCAGCACCATGGACGGTTTGATCCTTTACATACAAGCCCTTGCTGCCCGGCCTTAGATTTTTACAGGTGAATTTTATGAACACCATCGACATCAAACTTCCCGATATCGGCGGTTTTAAAGACGTTCCGGTGATAGAGATTCTCGTTGCTGTCGGCGATGTCATCAAAAAAGACACGCCGCTTGTTACGCTCGAATCAGACAAGGCAACAATGGAAGTGCCGTCGCCGCACGCCGGAACGGTGCGGGAATTGAAAATTCAGGTGGGAGATATTGTCAACGAAGGGCAGGTTCTGTTGACGCTTGATACTGCCGCCGACGGCTTGGAAAAAGTGATGAAGAAGTCGGTGAAAGAAACAACCGTAGCGCCAACCACAGCGCCCGCCGTGAAAACGCCGGCGCCGGAGTCGAAAACAGAAAAGTCGATAACGGAAATTCCGAAGGGAGAAACGCCGAGAGCGAAAGCAGAGCGGGCGCTTTTCCCTGTCGCCCATGCTTCGCCGTCGGTGCGCCGTTTCGCGCGCGAGTTAGGCGTCGATCTGTCGCAGGTCAACGGCTCCGGTCCGAAGAAGCGTATCGTGCAGGAAGATGTCAAAGCGTTCGTCAAGAAAACGCTTGGGGAGGGTGGTAGCGCAACGGCGAGCAACGCGCCCGGCGGATTGCCGCCCTGGCCGAATATCGACTTCTCTCAATTCGGGGCAATCGAAGCTGCACCATTGCCGCGAATCAAAAAAATTTCCGGCGCCAATCTGGCGCGTAACTGGGCGATGGTTCCGCATGTCACACAGTTCGACAGCGCCGACATCACCGGGCTTGAGGCCTTGCGTGTTGCGCTCAACAAAGAGAACGGAAAAAGTGGCGTCAAAATAACGATACTGGCTTTTTTGATGAAAACATGCGCTGCTGCGCTGAAACGCTTTCCCGATTTCAATGCATCATTGCAGGGCGAAAATCTGATCCTCAAAAAATACTGTCACCTCGGCTTCGCGGCAGACACACCGAATGGCCTCGTTGTTCCGGTTATTCGGAATTGCGATCAGAAAACCGTCACCGAGCTCGCCGTCGAAATGGCAGAATTGGCGGCCAAAGCGCGCGTCAGCAAGTTGATGCCGGGTGAAATGCAGGGCGGCTGTTTTACCGTTTCGTCGCTGGGCGGTGTTGGCGGCACCGCCTTTACGCCGATCATCAACGCGCCGGAAGTGGCGATCCTCGGCGTTTCAAAGAGCGCGCAACAACCGGTGTGGGACGGCAACGCTTTCGTGCCGCGGCTGATGTTGCCGCTATCGTTGTCGTACGATCATCGGGTGATCGACGGTGCGCAGGCGGCGCGATTCATCACTTATCTGACGAGCCTTCTTGCCGACATGCGGCGTGTGTTGGTGTAGGGGCGAAGAATGATTCCGATCTATCAAACAGACAACCCCGTCGATTTTGCGCTGGCAGAGAGTTTGCTAACGTCCAACGGGATTCCTTACTTTGTACACAACCGCTACTTTGGCGGCCTGTATCCGGGAGCGACGATCGGTCTTCTTAACGCACAAATGATTATGGTTGCGGAAGAGTGTGCTGCCGAAGCCGAAAAAATATTGGCGGACTTTTTGAGAGGAACGCCGCTGGAAGAAAGCTAATTTTTTGCCAGACTCTTCCGCATAGCGTAACAAGATAAAAACCTGAAAAAGCAATGTTTTCCAATACGCCTTACTGCAATGGACGCCTTTAGCCGTGCTCCGCTTGGCAAGGCCAGCGCCTATGCCGAGCATTACGATGCGTCGCTACTTTTCCCGATCTCGCGCGCGGTCGGTCGCGCCGAACTCGGGATCCATTCTGGAGCTTCATTGCCGTTTTGCGGCGTCGATTTTTGGAACGTTTTTGAGCTGTCCTGGTTAGCGCCAGGAGGAAAACCATGTGTGGCGTTGGCGCGCTTTACCGTTCCGGCGGCATCGCCAAATATCATCGAATCAAAATCGCTTAAGCTGTATCTGAACAGTTTTAATCAGACCGTGTTTTTTTCGGTGGACGAAGTGCGTGATTGCCTGAAGCAAGATCTTTCTGCTACGGCGGGCGCGGCCGTGGGGGTTGAACTCGTTTTGCCGCAGCAATTTTCAGAGCAGCGTATCGCGTCTCTGGAAGGGTTTTGTGTTGATGCGTTGTCGGTGAATACCGACACTTATACACCGCACCCTGATTTTTTGTTTGCACGCACCGATGCGCTGACGATCACCGAAACGTTGACTTCGCATTTACTGAAATCGAATTGCCCGGTGACGGGGCAACCCGATTGGGGCAGTCTGCAAATCGCTTATACCGGACATCCGATCGATCATGAGGGATTGCTTAAATACATCATTTCGCTGCGCCGCCACAACGAGTTTCATGAATCGTGTGTTGAGCGCATCTTCATCGAGCTGATGCAGCGCTGTTTACCGCTGCGCTTGTCAGTGTACGCTCGCTATACCCGCCGCGGCGGAATCGACATCAACCCGTTCCGCGCCAGCCATGCCGATATGCCGTTACTGGAGAACGAACGGTTGGCAAGGCAGTAAATTAACCGTAAAAAACTTTTCTTAACGCCCTTGTGTGAAACTTCGCAATCAAAAAAGGACGGCATCGCCGCCCTTTTCTGTGTGCAGGAGCTTTCGCAGCGCCTGTTTGTCGTCACGCCGTTTGATTTTGTGCGTCTTGTCGTGCGCTCCCGCGTGGCGCTGCCGCGCCGCCAGCGCGAACGGGTTGCGGGGCACTAAAGTTTGTCCTTTCTTTTTCATAGGGCTCCTGTAGCGGTTTCATAAAACGGCCCGTATCACGAGGGCGTCCGGCATTGTCCGAGCGAACGGGGCGGGCGTCAATCATTACCGTACGCGCTGCGCCGCTAAATTTCTTTTTGCGGCGTTTTCGCAACAAACGGCGCGCCGTCCTGAAACATCTTCAGTTCGCCGGGCTGGAACGGCGTCCAGTGTTCGTCGCTGGTAAGCGGCGTGGTGGCGACGACAGCGACACGATCGGCGGGCGTGGTATGTTCGGCGAAATTCACGCTCAGGTCTTCATCGACCAGCCGCGCACGCGTGAATGGGTGTTGGCGGACGATATAACACAATGAGGTGGAGGCGTGCGCCCACAGCGCCTGGCCATTGGACAGCAGAAAGTTGAAGGTGCCGAAGCGCGCTGCTTGCGGTGTCAGTTCGGTCAGTGTGCGCGTGAGCTCTTCCATCGACGGCATGTCCGCATACGCCTCGGCCAGCTCCTGCATCAGCCAGCAAAAAGCACGTTCACTGTCGGTGCCGCCTACCGGGCAGAAACGGCCGCGCAGGGGCGGCGCGTAGTGTTTCAGGTCGCCGTTGTGCGCAAAGACCCAGTAGCGTCCCCAAAGCTCACGGACGAAGGGATGGTTGTTCTCCAGCGAAACTTCGCCGACGGTCGCTTTGCGGATATGCGAAATTACGTTCCGGCTCTTGATGGGGTAATGACGGATCAGCTCGGCGACGGGCGATTTGCAAGCGGCGCCGCTGTCAATGAACAGGCGCACGCCACGGCCTTCGAAAAAGGCGATACCCCAGCCATCAGCATGACGGTCGGTGCGCCCACCGCGCTGGACGAAACCGGAGAATGAGAAAGTGATGTCCGTCGGCGTATTGCAATTCATCCCCAGCAACTGGCACATAGTAGTATTACCTTGGAAAATTTACTTCCGAGTAGTTTAAGCGGGCATTAGCCGCTGCCGCAAGCACGGCTGTGGCTATGCCTGTTTTTCCGAATCTCCGGCAACAGGCAGTACTCGACGCGCGCAATAGACAAGCGTACCATTAAAAGCTGTCTCGTATTGTTCGTATTTTATTCCAAGGAGAATGCTATGGCGGCCAAGACAGGAACCGGGAGTCTTCGCAGAGGTAAGAAAAAAGTGGCGGGGGCAAAAAAAACGTCGTCCGGCGCATCTTCAAAAACGGCGCTTTCAAAGAAAAAGAAAGGAAACTCGCGCAGCGAGGAAGTACGCCGCACGCGTGAAGAGATGGTGCGCATCATCAAAGCAACCAGTCAGGCGCCGAAGGCGAAGGAAGTGGCTTCGGCGCCGCCGGGCACGCCGGAAGACAGCAGTACAGCGGCGCTGCCGTTGTCGTATCCGTACCGGACGCGGATGCGTCGCAATGAATACGAAAGGCTCAAGGCGGAGTTGCAGATCGAATTGCTGAAAGTGCAAAACTGGGTGAAGGGGGAGCAGCAACGCATTGCCTTGTTGTTTGAAGGGCGCGACGCTGCTGGCAAGGGTGGTACCATCAAGCGTTTCATGGAGCATCTCAATCCGCGCGGCGCGCGCGTCGTCGCGCTCGACAAACCGAGCAGCCTCGAACAACAGCAATGGTATTTTCAGCGCTACATTACCCATCTGCCGGCGGCTGGCGAAATCGTTTTTTTCGATCGCTCGTGGTACAACCGCGCGGGTGTCGAACGGGTGATGGGTTTTTGCACACCGAACCAGTATCTCGAATTCATGCGGCAAGCGCCGGAGCTTGAGCGGATGTGGGTCAACAGCGGCATCCGTTTGTTCAAATACTGGTTCTCAGTCAGCCGGGAAGAGCAATTGCGCCGTTTCATCTCGCGCCGTGACGACCCGCTGAAACACTGGAAACTGTCGCCGATCGACATTCAATCGCTTGACAAATGGGATGAATACACCGCAGCCAAAAACGCGATGTTTTTCCATACCGATACCGGCGACGCGCCCTGGGTCGTCATCAAGTCCGATGATAAAAAACGCGCTCGCATCAACTGCTTGCGTCACTTCCTCTACAACTTGCCGTATCCCGACAAAAATACGGACGTCGTCGTGCCGCCCGATCCGCTGCTGGTCGGCAGCGCTGCGGACATCAAGGAAGCGGCGGAGAATGGGGCGATTTAGGGGTAGAGGGCGGGGATTAGGTGTCAGAGTTTTTAGAGGCGGATTTCAAACCCGCCCTTTTGTCTTACGTGGAGGTGCGGAGAATCCTTGTGTCACATACAACATCTTCTTCCCAAATGTCGGGGCTCACAAGCCCACCTGACTTTGCGGGCTTGCGCACAGCAGGAGCGATTTGGTCATGGTTGGGGTTTTACAGAGGCAGGGTCAACAGATTCAGCTTTGTTCGGGCTGGATTGCTGGCATTGCGCCATCGCGGAGGGTGGAGATAAAGGGTAGTTTTGGCGCTCGCGGCTCCAGGAAGGATTTGCAACGGCAAAAGCCACCAGAAAACTTATCGCCCCGGTGACCATAAGCCAAGTGCCCTCGCGCACCGCTGCCTGACCTTCAAGCAACCGTGTTCTGAACCACGGCCGATAGCCGATCGGGACGTTGCGTTGCCGCCTACGCTCGCGCCAACCAAAGACTAACCCCCACACGCCAAAAATCACCATCACCATCACTACGAATACGTCTCTTGCCCAATAAATTTCGCTGCCCAAGCTATAACCACCCCAACCCGGCACGCACATCCGGTGGTTTGCGGCAATGACGATCCTGTAGGAGTTCGTGGTGAAGATAAAAGCTGCAAACAATACCAGATATAAAACCCTTTGCGCGCCCTCACCAAGTCCAAGCCGACCTTCGACGTAATCTGTCTCTTCTTGCGGTTGATTCTGCTGTTCCATACAGGTGTACACCCCATCAGATACCAAACCATAACCGTGCTGAGTCTTTCAGCGCCTCTTTCATCGCCACCAGCAAGCCTAGGCAAGCGAAGCGCCGTCCGGGAATCACATCCGGCGAGGAGCGCTGCCCAAACAATACTGGTGCTGATGATACTACATCGGAACGTGAGGTTGTTGAGCGCCACCGTCGTATGACTTGCTCAATGATGTTACAGATTTTTGCTTGCGCAAGGATAACCGAGTGCCGCACTGGGATGGAGCGAAGTGAAACCTCAGCTTCAGGCATCATGATAATGCTGCGTTAAAGTGTGTGAGCATCATAAATACAAACCTCGACTTGTCCATCTCGCTTATGAGCATATAAAATCAAAGTCAGATCACTATTAGCCTCATCAATGATAAATTCAACCTCAATTTTTTTGTCGACGCTTGACGGGGAGCGAGGATATATGTCAAGCAATCTCGAATGCTTCAAAATATAATCGATATCCGACACTCCAATTCGTGCCAGATCCTTTTCGTTTTGACAGTCACCACCCAAGTATTCCAGTATGGCGGTTTTTATGTCTCGTGATCTGCTTATTTCAAATGATTTCTCTGCTTCCAATAGGTCGAAACGATTCTTTGAAATTAAATCATATATCCTTATGATCTGGTAAAACATTTCTGAGGTGAGCCATCTTTCCATATTGTCATCTCCTTGTCGGGCTATTTCTGTTTCCGGTGCCGCGCTGGATGGAACGAAATGAAATCCCGGCGAATGAACTCATTCCTATCCAAACCCTTCCCTTGAAGGGGAGGGCTTCAAACCTCCGCCCACCTTCGGCGGGCACCCCCTTTCAAAGGGAGAGCTGGGATGGGGTTATGAATTCTGCGACTCCGCCTCGCTACGCGCAGAATGAAAGTTTTTTCTTTGCGCTCTTTGTGTTCTTTGCGGTTAGATTGTTTTTGCCGGGATTGCGCTGTGCTTCATTTCAGCCTACTTCCCTGGCTCCCGCCCCTTCGGCCATAACAACCACAACCGTCCCATTTCCCGCATCTTGCCGGCACGGTCTCCCGCTTCTTTGCCGGTGCCGTAAAAGAAGTCGGCGCGGATCGCGCCGCGAATCGCGCCACCGGTATCTTGCGCCATCGTCAGCCGTTGCAGCGGCGCACGGCTGTCAGGGTCGAGCGCGTCGAGGAAGAACGGCGCGCCGAGCGGCAGGAGGTTACGGTCGATGGCGATGGTGCGTTGCGCCAGTAACGGCACGCCCAACGCGCCTATCGGGCCGTCGATACGAGCGTCGAGCGAACCGGGCTCCGGCGGCGGCACTTCGCGAAAGAAAACGTAGCTCGGATTTTCGTCGAGCAGTGCGGGCAGGGCATCCGGGTGTTCCCGCCCCCAGGCTTTGATTGTCTGCATGGACAGGTTTTCGCGGGCGATATCGCCGCGCTGCACGAGAACGCCGCCGATGGCGCGGTAGGGATGGCCGTTTTGGTCGGCGTAACCGAGGCGGACGACGTGACCATCGGGCAGTTGCAAACGCCCCGACCCCTGAATGTGTAGGAAAAACGCATCTGTCGCATCATCGACGTAGAACAGCGGAGCCGCTTTAAGCGCGGGATTGCCGCGGTCGATTTCGGCGCGGGAGAAGTACGGCACTACTTTGTTGCCGACCAGACGCCCGCGCACACGTTTGCCTTCCAGTTCGGGATAGAGTGAAGCCAGCTCAACGATCAGCAAATCATCGGGGCGCGCGTACAGTGGGAAATGGTAACGCGCGTTCGGTGTGCGGTTGCCGGCGAGCAGCGGCTCGTAATAGCCGGTGATCAGGCCACGATCGGTCGTCGCGCCGTCGGCGCTGTTGGTATTACCGGCAAGGATTTGCCAGGCCTGAAAATGGCTCTCGAAAAAGACGCGAACGGCATCCGGGCGGCTGGAATCGACGGCTTCGGAAGCCTGGCACGGCGCTGCCCAGACGACTCGCTCAGCCTCTTTCTTGAGCAGGGCGCGGCAACTCATTTGCCAGGCCGGCCACGCGTCGGCAAGCGCGTCCTGTGACCATCCCGGCAGCGCTGACCAGGCGGCGGGCTGATAGCGCAACGGCGGCGCCGGTGGTGTGGTGCAGCCGCTTAAACCGCCGATCAAAATAATGACGCTAGCCAGGGGGAGAAAGAAGCGTTGGAAAAAACACCGGGGGAAACGCTGAAAAAACCGCAAAAATCGCTTCACAAACCACCTTTTTTACTATAACCATTGCCGTGCGTCGAAGTATAAGCGAAGATAACGCTGTGTTGAGCCAGCCTGTGCAGCTTTTAGAGCATGAATAATTACCTGTTCGGTGTTTTTCTTTACAACTCGACCGTCCCCTTTCCCGCCTCTCTCCGGCCAGAGGGAGAGGGGGGATGTTTATGGAGAGGGCTATAAAATCACCTTTAACACGCATCAGGCAACCCATGAAATACCGAATCGCTCCTTCTCTTCTCTCCGCCGATTTTGCCCGTCTGGGCGAAGAGGTGCGCGACGTTATCGCCGCTGGCGCGGACTTCATCCACTTCGACGTGATGGACAATCATTATGTGCCGAACCTGACGGTCGGCCCGCTGGTGTGTCAGGCGATCAAGCCGTATGCGACAGTGCCGATCGACGTGCATTTGATGGTGCAGCCGGTCGATGCGCTGGTTGGTGAATTCGCCAAAGCGGGTGCGACCTACATCAGTTTTCACCCCGAAGCGTCGCAGCATGTGGATCGTACGATTGCGCTGATTCGGGAATGCGGTTGCAAGCCGGGGTTGGCGTTGAATCCGGCGACGCCGCTGGATTGTCTCGACTGGGCGCTTGATCACATTGATCTGGTGTTGCTGATGTCGGTCAATCCCGGTTTTGGCGGGCAGGCGTTCATCCCGCACACGCTCGACAAGTTGCGGCAGGCGCGGACGCGGATCGACGCGGCGCAGCAACGCACGGGGCGCGAGATTTTGCTGGAAGTCGATGGCGGCGTGAAGGCAGACAATATCGCCGCTATTGCCAGGGCGGGCGCGGATACATTTGTTGCGGGTAGCGCCGTTTTTTCCGGTGGGGATTATGTGAAGACGATGGGGGCGTTGCGCAGTCAGGTATCAGGGGTCAGGGATCAGAGATCAGAGATCAGAGATCAGAGGTCAGAGCGCGGGTCGGAGTAAGCATAGAGTGCCCCAGCACCGCCCACTTTTCTATACACTCGTGTTCGTTCGCGTGATGTTTTATCAAGATTTGACACCCCCTTCCGCAAGCGGGAGAGGGGGAATGAAAGCCCTCCCCTTGAAGAGGAGGGTTGGGGTGGGGATGGGGTTTCTGATTTCTGATTCTTGATTCCTGAACACTATGTCCGTTGCCGTATCTTCACCTCTTGCCGCCCTGAATACGCTCGCTGTGTCGCAGCGCTGGCCAGTGCTTTTTATTCATCACGGTTGGGGCGGCGGCATCGCCCGCCATATCAAAGACCTTGAGCGGTTGCTGAGCGATCACTGTGAGGTCGTTCATCTGACGCCGGAGAAACCGGGGACTTTCAGTCCGCGAGTACGGGTCAAATGGCAACGCGGGGATGATGGTCTCGACGGCATTTTTACGCTGCCGCAGGAGATGCCGCAGCTTGTTGAGGCGCTCAGGGCGATAGGTATTGTCCGTGTTCATCTGCACCACATTCATGCGCTGCCGCAGGATGTGTTGACGCTGCCGCAGGCGCTGGCGGCGCCGCTCGATGTGACGCTGCACGATTATTTCGTGCTTGGTAGCCAATACCATCTTGCCGACCATCGCGGCCGTTTTGGCGGTGAGCCGCAAGCTGAAAGTCCTCCCCTTCAAGGGGAGGGCTGGGATGGGGATTCGGCTTTCCCCTCTCTTCTGGTCCCAGCCCCCTTTTCAAAGGAGGTGTCGGCGAAGCCGACGGGGATTTGTTTCCCGCAAGGGGAAAGGGGAACTGACGATACCGAATGGCGGGCGCGGTTCGGCGAAGTGCTGCGTTGTGCCGATCGCGTGATTGCGCCGTCGTATGACATCGCCGAGCGCGTTCATCGGATTCTGCCGGTGTTTACGCCGCGAATCTGGCCGCATCCCGAAGCGTTGACGCTGGCGCCGCCGCGCCTGCGCGTAGCGGTGCTCGGCGCGTTGTCGCCGGAAAAAGGTTTCAATCTCGTTTGTGCCTGCGCTCGCGATGCCGAAGAGCGAAAACTGCCGCTGTCGTTCCGCATCATCGGTACGACGGCGCAGCCGTTGCCGGAATTGCCGTTATCTCGGTTGTCGATGAGCGGCGAATACGATGAGGCCGATTTAACGGCGCTGCTCGCTGCCGAAAAGGCGGACGTATTTTTCTTCCCGGCGCAAGTTCCCGAATCATTTTGTTATGCGCTGACACCGGCGTTATTGAGCGGCGCGCCGATGGTAGCATCGGCGCTGGGGGCGCTGGCCGAGCGTTTGCGGGATACACCGCACGCTGTACTGTTGCCGTGGAGCAGCGAAGCGCCGGAGTGGAACGCGGCGCTGTGCCGGTTTGCCCCCGATATTTCAACCGCGCCCGCTTCCTGCAACACGGAAGAAATGTACCGCCGGCACTATCTCGAAGCATTGCCATCAGGGACGCGGCCGACGCGCGAGATAGCCATCACAGATGGTGTTTGGCCGGAGTTGGCGGCGGAGGAAGAAAGCGGCGATGTGCGCTCCGACACGAAGTCGTTGTTCGATTTGTACTACGCCGGGGTTGGTTGCGGTCGCAAGGAAGCGAAAGAACAGTTGCAGCGCCGTTTGAAAGCGTTGCGCGATGCGCCACCTCCGCCCCCGCCGCCATTGCCTGCGCCGGATTGGTGGCTCGCTTGGCTGGAGCAGAAAGAGAAGGCGCAGAAAAAAGCATTGCGCGCGATGCGGATGACGCGCACGGCTGTGTCGATTTACCGCACTGCCGGGCTGCGGGCGGTGGTTACACGCAGCTATGAAAAACTTTTTGTTCGCCGCCGCATTGCCCGGGTACCGCCGTTCGAGCTGAAAACGCAGGAAACCCGGGTGACGCCGTTGATTGTCGCGGCGTCGACGACGCCACGGGTATCAATCCTGATTCCCGCATACGGCGAGCCGCTGGCGACGTTCAGTTGCATCAAAAGTGTTCATGAACACACGCACGGCATTGCTTACGAAGTGCTGGTGCTCGACGATGCTTCGCCCGAATCGTTGCAGGAACAGCTTGCTGGTGTCGAGGGTGTGCGGTTCATCCGCCAGCCGAAAAATCTCGGCTTTCTCAAGAATTGCAATGCCGGCGCGAAAGAAGCGTGCGGCGAGATTCTGGTTTTTCTCAACAACGACACGCTGGTGACCAACGACTGGCTGATCGCGCTGGTCGATACGCTCGAACAAGCGCTCGATGCCGGGCTGGTCGGCGCGCAACTGTGCTATCCCGATGGGCAATTGCAGGAGGCGGGCGGCATCGTTTTCCGCGATGGATCAGCCTGGAATTACGGGCGAAATGACGATCCGAATCAGCCCGAATTTCATTACAGCCGCGACGTTGATTACTGCTCAGGCGCCTGCATCGCGCTTTCCCGGAAGTTGTGGGAACAACTGGGTGGTTTCGACGAGCGCTTCGCGCCCGCGTACTATGAAGATACCGATCTGGCTTTTCAGGTGCGCGCCGTCGGCAAGCGGGTGCTGTATCAGCCGCAGGCAAGGGTAATTCACTTCGAGGGGCAGACCTCGGGCACCGACGAAACGCAGGGCGTCAAGCGCTATCAGGTGATCAATCAGCAGGCGTTTTTCGACAAGTGGCGGGCTGTGCTGGCGCGACACCCCGAACGCTACAGCGATATTCGTCGCGCTGCCGAGCACGGCATTCACACCCGTATCCTGGTGCTCGACGCCTGTATGCTGACGCCCGACCGCGACTCAGGGTCGCTGCGTATGTGGCATCTCCTGCACCTGCTGGCGCAGCCCGGCCGCAAGGTGACGTTCGCTGCTGCTTCGCTCGAATACCGCGAGCCTTACGTCGGGCGGTTACAGGCAGATGGTATCGAGGTGCTTCATCTGCCGTACTTCAATGCTGTTGAAACGATTTTGCAGTCGCGTGGCAGCGAGATCGACGTGGTTGTGTTGTCGCGCCTCGAGGTGGCGGCGCAATGGCTGGCGGCGGTACGCAAGTGGGCGCCGCAGGCGTTCGTGGTTTACGACACGGTGGATTTGCACTTCCTGCGCACCGAGCGCGAGGCCGAAGTGCAAAACAGCACAACGTCCCGTGCCCAATCGGAAGCCCAGAGAAAGCAGGAATTGCGGTTGATCCGCGCCGCCGACCGCGCCTGGGTGGTGTCGCCAGTTGAGCGGGAACTGTTGGCGCCGCTGGTTCCCGATGCGAAGGTCGCCGTGCTGTCAAACATCCATGAGCCCAAACCCGTTGGCCGCGGCTTCGACGAACGCGTTGGAATCCTGTTCATCGGCAGCTTCCGTCACCCGCCCAACGTCGATGCGATGTTGTGGTACGGGCGCGAGGTGCTGCCCCATGTACGGCAGCTTTTGCCTGGCGTCGTTACCACCATCATCGGCGGCGATCTTCCAGCGCCGGTGAAAGCGCTGGCGGCGGACGACGTTATCGTCACCGGTTACATCGAGGACATTGAACCGTATTTTGCCGAAACCCGCGTGTCGATGGCGCCGCTGCGCTATGGCGCCGGCGTCAAGGGCAAAGTCAATCAAGCGATGAGTTATGGCGTGCCGGTAGTGGTGACGTCAATGGCCGCTGAGGGGATGCATCTGACGGACGGGTGCGATGCGCTGATTGCTGACGACGCGCATGCGTTCGCTGAAGCGATCGCGCGCGTTTATCAGGACGAGGTGTTGTGGAATCGGCTATCGTCGGCGGGGCGCGCCAACATTGAAGCTCATTTTTCGCGCGCAGTGGCGATGCAAGAGCTGGAAAAAACGCTGGAACTGGCGTGGAGAATATCCGGAAAGTAGCTCGGGCGACGCTTCTGCGACTCCTTGTCGAGCTGCCTTCCATGGAGGTTGTGCTTGGCGACCACGTTTCTTTAAAACCTTATTGGAGCCGTGGAAACAGGCAGAAAAAGAGGCCGCTTATCCCTCAAACACGCCGTTTGGCAGCAGGCACGGGCGCCGCAACCCCCATTTTCCTTCTCGTGAAATCCGCCATAACGCACTTTTTCCGGCTCAGGCATAAGAGGGCGAAGCAGTCCTTACGAAGGAGTTTTTGCCTCCGAAAACAGCGCTTTCTCCCTATGGAAACGGCCTGTTTTTTTTCTCATTCTTGCAACACTGTGCTTTTCCCTATGAAAAATCTACCGCCAATTGCTTTTTTTCTCTCGAAAATGCGGTATAGTCGCCGCGATGAGATGGGGAAAGCCCATAGACAGGAGGGTCCATCTCAGAACGATCGGTTTATCGACTAAAAGGAAGGAATACCCATGGCTAAAGCCAAGAAAACCACCAAGAAACCGGCCGCGAAGAAAGCGGTCAAGAAAATTGCAAAGAAGGCCGTCAAAAAAACGGCAGTGAAGAAAGTCGCGAAGAAGGCCGTCAAAAAAACGGCAGTGAAGAAGGTCGCGAAGAAGGCCGTGAAGAAAGTCGCGGCGAAAAAAGTCGCCAAGAAAGCGGTCAAGAAAGTCGCCAAGAAAGCAGCCAAGAAAGTTGCTAAAAAAGCCGCCAAGAAACCGGCGGTCAAACGTAAACCCAATCCGGCGTTCATGCGCCCGCTGACTCCGTCGGCGGCACTGGCCGAAGTTGTCGGTGCGGCACCGTTGCCGCGCACGGAAGTCACCAAGAAAGTTTGGGAGTACATCAAAAAGAACAAACTGCAAGACGTCGTCAACAAGCGGATGATTAACGCCGATGAGAAACTGAAGAACGTCTTTGGCGGCAAGACCAAAGTGTCGATGTTCGAAATGACCAAGTTGATTTCGAACAATCTGAAATAAGCGCTTTGATGTTTCTGCAAAAAGGCCGGCGATAGCCGGCCTTTTTTATCCGGGGTCGGGGGCAGCGACGCTTCTTTTCTCGTTGTCCCTGTGCAGGCGGGAATCTGGCTCCGGATAAAGGGGCGCCCATCTCTACCCTAACCCACCTCATGAAGGGAGATTTGAGCGAGCAGGCGAATCGGTTCCCCCAGGTTTGCCGGGCCTTGTTGCGTTTTCCGGAAAAGCAAGTTGCGCTCAGATGGGTTGCCGATCCTTCCGTCTAAAGGCAATATGCTTCACCAAGTTCTTAAAAAACATTCCGGGCGGCAGCGCGCAAAGGCAGAAGCTGGGGGGTATGTGGAAGCGCGGAGATAAGCGAGGGGCGGGGTGAGCCTCTTCCTTCAAAGAAAGGCAAACCCGTGTCAGCTTCGCTGACGCCCCCGCTTAAAAAAAGGGGCGGGAGCAGTGTTGCCCTGTGGCGCACGGGAGGGCTGAGGAAGGTTACCGGGCCAAAAATCATCGCCTCCGGATATTTATGGGGCGGTATGGCTGAGCTTGTTTTAGAAAACCTTCGAAACCTTTGCCGAAGTTGGTAAGGCTGTTTTAACGAGAACAAAATCATTCGCATAAGTTGTTTCAGCGCTATTGCTATTGGCCGACTGTCGGTGACGCCCGGTCGGAACAAATTTGTGTGAGGTGAGCTGTTGTTAGGGGGGCAGTGGGGGAACTTTTTCGCGTCGGCGTGGTCTCTTGATAGAGGTGCGGCGTTCGCGGTGTGACCCCGTGTTTGCTCTTATTCCATAACGATGGCGACAAAAAACTTTGGAATATGAGAACAGGGGGAGCGAAGACCAATGAGTGAACGTAAAATGGATCAGCAACTTGTTGTACGTGCGCAGCAGGGCGATAAAAACGCCTTCGGACTGCTGGTAGCGAAATACCAACGTCGGCTGGCGCGGCTGTTGGCGCGTTTGATACGCGACCCGGTAGAGGTGGAAGACGTGACTCAGGAAACTTTCATCAAAGCCTATCGGTCGTTATCGGGTTTTCGGGGTGACAGTGCGTTTTATACATGGCTTTATCGTATTGGGATCAACACGGCCAAAAACCATCTGGTATCATCCGGGCGGCGCGCTCAGATGTCGGCGCCTTTTACCGTGGAGGACGCCGAAGGTTTTGAGGGCATGGAGCAGAGGTGTGACGCGGTGACGCCCGAGAGCGAACTGATGGGCAAAGAGATTGCGCTGACGGTGAACCGCGCGGTGAACATACTGCCGCAGGAGTTGCGTTCTGCGGTATTGTTGAGGGAAATTGAAGGGTTGAGTTACGGGGAAATTGCCGAAGCGATGAATTGCCCGATCGGAACGGTGCGTTCGAGAATTTTCAGAGCGCGCGAGGCAATTGCGGCAGAATTGAAACCGCTGTTGAATACCGACGAGAATCGAAGATGGTAACGAGCCGTTTAACCGATGAGGTTAGGATGCGGGAAAAAATTTCGCAGTGGATGGACGGAGAGGGTGGCGAAGACGCCAGCCGATCTGTTTATATGGCGCTAAAAAGCGATGCCGGGCACGAGACCTGGGTTCTGTACCATCTCATCGGCGACGCTCTGCGCGATGGTGGGGGCGGCGCTCAATATGGTGTGCTATCGGCAGGGTTTACCGCGCGGGTGATGCAGGCGCTGGAAGCCGAAACGGCAGCACCGATGCTCCAGGAAACCGCTGCGCCACAAAAGACAACGCCTCCCGAAAAAAACACCGCTGGTGGCTGAGCCGTGTCGGCGTTGTCGCCCGGTTTTATCAATTGGTTTTACCGCTCGGCCTTACCAAAAGAGTGAAGAAAATCTTCTTTACAGGCAAGCGATGGCGCGTCTTCGAACGGGCCGATGACAGCGGTGTTTTCATCAAATGAAGCCAGGAAACGCGATGGTCATTGCGGCGAAGATACCAGTCATAGACTTTGGGCGGCATAAGCGCGGTGGAGGAAATGATCGAATGGCGGGCGACGGAAAAACGCCAAACGATACGTTACGCTTGATTGCACAAGGGCTCATCCGCAAATAGTATATTTGCGCTGTCAGCCCGCTTCGGCAGGCGCTCGATAAGTGTCATTTCAGATTTCCAGGAGGAGTTTCAAGATGTTGATTTCTTTCCGCAAGGCGAGAGATGTGGGGGCGTTGTGGTGTTGCGCCGCGTTTATGTTGCTGGCTGCTCCGGCGTCAAGCGCGCAGGTGACAGGGCTCCCCGATTTCACTGGCCTTTACGAAAAGCAGGGGCCGGCAGTGGTGTCAATTGACGTGCGCCAGAAGGCTCGCGGCTATCCGATGATGGGGATGTCAGAAGACGATCCGTTCTATGAATTTTTCCGGCGTTTCGGTATGCCGCAGCAGCCGCAGCGGCGCGGCGAGCCGGAAGGGCCGCAGGCGACGGGTTCAGGCTTCATTATTTCTCCTGATGGCTACGTTGTGACCAATGCGCATGTAATCGATGGTGCCGACGACGTCAAGGTCAAGTTGACCGACAAAAGCGAATACACGGCCAAGGTTATTGGCTCTGACCGCCGCACCGATGTGGCGTTGCTGAAAATTGACGTTGGCCATCCCTTGCCGGCGGTGACGATCGGTGATCCCGAAAAATTGAAAGTCGGCGAATGGGTGGTGGCGATCGGCAAACCGTTCGGTCTGGAAAACACGATGACCGCCGGTATCGTCAGCGCCAAAGGGCGCGATCTGCCGCAGGAAAATCTGGTGCCGTTTATTCAAACCGATGCGGCGATCAACCCTGGCAATTCTGGGGGCCCATTGTTCAATCTGAAAGGCGAGGTGGTGGGCATCAATTCGCTGATCTATTCGCGCAGCGGCGGCTATATGGGCTTGTCGTTTGCAATTCCGATCGACGTGGCAATGAACACCGTCAATCAGATCAAAACGAACGGTAAAGTAACGCGTGGTCGAATCGGCGTCGTCATTCAGGAAATCAGCAAGGATACCGCCGAAGCATTCGGATTGAAATCGGCCACCGGCGCTCTGGTCAACGCGGTCGAAAAAGACAGTCCGGCTGATAAAGCGGGCATCAAGCCCGGTGACATCATTCTGAAAGCCGATGGCCGCGAGGTACACAACAGAAGCGATTTGCCGCGCATCATTACAGCGCTACGGCCAGGTAGTAAAGCAGAGCTGACGTTATGGCGCGACGGCGCGACCAAAAACGTGACGGTGGCGATTGCCGAGAGCGAGGACGACAGCAGCGCGACGGTGCGCGGGCAGAGCGGTAAAAGCGGCGCGAAATCCAATTCGTTGGGATTGGCGCTGTCCGATCTGACGGCAGCCCAGAAAAAACAGCTTGAGATCAAAAACGGCGTACTCGTCGAAGACATTCGTGGCCGGATTCGCGGCGATCTTCAGCCTGGCGACGTCATCATCGCGGTGATTCAACGTGGAGCGGTGGTTGAAGCGAAGAGCGCGGCGCAACTTAACGGCGTGCTCGGCAAGCTCGATAAAAAAGCGCCGGTTACGTTGCAAATCCTGCGTGACGGTAATTACTTTTTCTCGACCATTCGGGCGGTCGAAGAGTAAGGACGGCAATTTGCCGCCCGCGCATTACACGTCGCCTCGTCGCAGCGGACTCAATACCCCTCCCCACCTCTTTTGAAAAGGTGGTCGGGGAGGGGGCATTTCTTTCGCTCTCTTCGCTGGTAAGAGGAAAGAAAACCCGGAAGGGGCAAAAAAACACACCCCTTCGCGGAGCCATGTGGACAGGCCATTGCCGTTACGCTCTGCGCCAGCGCGCCAGCACTACGCTGCCAAGCAGCAGCGTCAGCAGTAACAGTGCCCATTCGCGCAGCGCCGGAACAGGGGCCGCGTTGGCGGGCGCCTGCTTCAGCGTCACC
>Ga0209628_10000142_pt1 | contig 38793 bp, 33 predicted proteins | sample TergutCu122P4_FD_187285 | JGI IMG/M metagenome (GOLD analysis project Ga0209628, IMG submission 187285) | Cubitermes ugandensis P4 segment gut microbial communities from Kakamega Forest, Kenya - Cu122 P4 (SPAdes) (version 2) | ecosystem: Host-associated > Arthropoda: Insects > Digestive system... | reverse complement strand
CATATCCAAAAACTCACGCGACAACACCTCCGCGTTCTTTTTTAATGACCCGGCCCTCATGGTCCAGGAAATAGTACCAGATCGGTATGCCCGCGAGCTCCTTCAGGTCATCCCCAAAGTATTCGCTCAAGCTGATGGGTTGCATGACTACGTAGCCCTCGCCGGTGACATCGTACTCGCCGTTGTCCAACTCGCGGACATAGAAAAACCGTTCGTTTTCCACTCCATACAGCGGCAAGACGATGAACCGATAGTCGCCGCCATATTTGACATCGCGGCCTTTTGCCGAGAAATATCCCCGCTGCGAGGCTTTGTAGTTCTTTCTTTGGATGGTTCCATTGCCCATAGTTACAAATCCTTTCTGTTTAGTCAACGAAGATAATAATCATGTGCTGTCCTTCGAAGCCGCAATCATCAGTGTCCTTTGCGGCTCCATCAACCACAGGCCCGGGTCAGCGCACACCTTTTCGTAGTCCTGCTCACCTTGGAAATCGTCTACAACGACCCTTTCTTCCTCGGAGAGGTCTTTGTACCGGGTGCGCCCGTAGTTGGGCGGGAGCCAGCCTCTGCGGCGGCCGCCGTAGATGTTCAGGCGGTCGATGACATCCTGGTTGCTGAATTTGATGTGGCAAGTACCCTTTTTGTAAAGGTCAACCGTGAAATACTTGCAGGCGATTCCCCGCGACCATCCGCCGTTGCTGGCAGCTCGCAGGACACAGCTCAAGTCAACCTCGCCGGTGGATCCATCATCCAGGTAATTCAAAACCTTTTCGATGTCAACCAGGTAGTTATAGGCCTCGCTTGCGTCGAGCTTCCCTTTATTCCACGAATAAGTAGAGAAAACTCCCCAGGTTGGGATAATTGCTTTCTTGCCGATCTTGCTACCCTTATTGGTGCGCCAGCCGTTGTAGTAATGAATGTTCTGGCTGTTGTCTAGGGTGTGCTCTGTCAGCTTGTCGAAGATGGCGAGAATGGTATCGTCCACACCCTGTGACAGCTTCGATTGCAGCTCCACCATGACCTGCCGGATGTTGAATTCCGTGAAGTCGTATTCTGCCATTTTGTTGACGGTGTTGCGGTATTCCTCTTGCAAGTTGCTGGTAAGGTTCGAGAACCAGGGGGCGTTCATCATGGAGCGCCAGTACTTCAGGCGTGTCTTGTGCAGGTACTCATTGACGTCGCAGCGCTGCAAACAATTGCCGTCGGTGCCGACCGTCAGCGTCAATATGCACGTGTCAAAGGGCGCTTCCGGGCTAAGATCGGACATCAGGTAAGGGCGCAGCGCCTCATACTCCCGAATCAGGGATATGCCGCACGCGGCCTCGAACTGGAACAGCTCTACCATCTGCACAACCTTGTCGCCCATGCGCATCAGGCTTTCCGGCGGCAGGACTTCCGGGGCTTCCTCCTTTGCCTTCTGCAGGCGGTCAAAAAAGAAGCTGGGATGCTTGGCCGGCGGGATGGTCACGTTGACCAACGCGACTTCCACTTCTGTTTTACGCTGCGCATCCTGGGTCTCGAATTCGCCTGGGAGGAATTGGATTTTCGCCTCGTAGTTGTCCAGCCTGCGCATGAGTATCTGCCGGGAGATGGTATAGGGGTTGCGAATCGTCTCCGCGTTGAGCAGGCATACGACCTGACCGCCGCCCTGCATGATGTCCAGAGCCTTATGGAGATGTTCATCCCCGTTGTCGAAGGGTGGGTTCATGATGATGACCTGATACCTCTTTACGCACTGGTAAGTGAGGAAGTCATCGTGAATGATGCGGACTGGGTATGAGCAAATGTCCATCATGCGGCTGTATTCTTCTGACTCCGGGTTATGATCCCTTCTGTTTTCAAATGTATCCAGTTCGCTGTGTTTGGCGGTAAATGCCCTTCTCCTCTCTTTGCTGAAACGGTACCGCAGAATAGCCCGCAGATTTTCGTCAAGCTCAATGCAGTCAACGGGTTTTTCTCGGCGGTTGTAGCGGCCGCAGAATCGTTCGGCAATGGCCCACACGATCGCGCCGTCCCCCGCGCTGGGCTCCAGGATTTCCTCGACCTGTTCGAAGTCAACGCAGGCGAGCATCTTGTAAATCAGTGCCGGCGGCGTAGGATAGAAGGTTGTAGGGAGGGTAAATAGTGACATGGGGTTGTCCTTTCATGTTGAATTAACGGTTCATGTTTTTTTGAATGGAGCCATAACTTGCAGTTGCCCGCCGTGCATACAGAGAAATATAGACCGGATGCCATCATCAATCTCAAGATCCTCGCCGTCGGTAAGCTGCTGATCGTCCGGGCTTCCATCGATGAGGATTGCATTTACGGATTGGCATGTTGTGCCGGCATATCAAACAGCATACCTGAACACATAGATCCCACCGAATACCTTGTACATATGTTGAGCGTTCAAGTCCTTGAAACCATAGATACGCATAGCGGCGGGTTGCAATCGCTTAGGACACCATTGGGGCACAATGAACTTGGGATCACTGGCGCGGAAGCATCGTGGGCGCTTTTCGGCCAAGCAGCAGCGAAAACCAGTGTACAGCGTTATACCGCGCTCGCGCTTTGGTGGTCCGGCGTGGCAGACTAGGTCACTGCAATCGCTACAGCGGGCGCGTCGAATTAGGTTATTGCCCATCGCTCAGCCAGTCTTTGCAGAAGCGCTCCAGCGCGTCAAGCGTCGTTTCCGTGTTGGTCACATCCACCGAGTCCTGCGACATGGCCCATTCCACAAAGGCGGCCAGGAAGCTACCGCCGGCACTGAGTTGATCCAGCACGGAGAGAATGTCTTCATCCTCCTCATAGTCTTCGGGGCACTCGCGAATCAGGAAAGACATCTGCTCCCAGAGGTGGATCTCAAAGGCTTTCTCGTAGACCTCCTTGCCGGAAAGCTTCTGTGTCGCCTCGCGATAAGCGTTGATCTCAACGGCGACATCTTTCATGATCTGATAAATGGCGGGCTCCTGATCATCATCGTCCTCGCTGTCAGACTGGTTCAGCAGGGCCATTATAAGCGGCCGCATTTTCACCAGGTCGTAGTCCAGTAGCAGAGCGACGTTTTCTCCATCGCGCTCAACAACGCTGATAGTATAGACACCATCTCCAAAGCCACTGCTCGATACGGCGCCCTTACCAGATCGCAGGATCCCCGCACATCCGTTAGCCAGGGTGATGTTGCAGCACTCCATGTAAAACGGATGGTCCGGATGGTCGATGGTCTGCGGATAGATGGTGTCGTCGAAGATCCCGCACTGGCCGCTGTCCACGCCGATGTTGGCGGCAATCTCGTGCCATTCGCTCACGGGTGTCAGCGGCATGTGCTCCTCGTGATAGAATGCCAGCGCCGCCACGCGCAGGCCCCATTCGCCTTCATTGCTATAGGCGGCATAAACATGGTAGGTTCCAGGTTTCACCGGGAGGTCCGTCTTCATGCACCAGGTGCCGCGGCTGTAGCTGGGGTCGGATACGACCACCTTGCCGGAAAACTCGACGGTGCCCAGGGATTTGATTGTTGTGCTCATTTGCATATTTCCTTTCTTTTTTTGATAGATACAGCGGAGGCAGGAAGCATGAGCCTCCCGCCGCGCTGTTTTTGTTTTTTGCCCTAGAAGGGCAGGTCGTCGCCGCTCGTGATCTGGGTATAGCCGCTGCCGAAGCAGCCCTCGGGGGGCGGGTCGCCGGCGTTGTTGAAGGACCGCTCCGGAAGCTGCAAGCCCGTGTCATCGAAGTTCTCTGCCTTGGAGATCGCCTCCTGGATGTACCTGGGCAGTTCCTCAAACACGGCGTGCGTGGCCGGGTCCTCCATGTCGAAGTAGAAGGTTTTCTCGGCCTTGTGGCGGGGCATCCCCTTCTTGAGCGGAATGACGGAGTCCACCACCGCGTAGGGGCCCCGGTCGCCGGACTTGTGGATCAGCAGCAGTTGGCAGTTGGCGTCGCAGAGCTTGCTCAGGTCGAAGCCGTCCTCCAGCTCCTCGTCGGTGAAGGTCTTGCCGCGCCAGGACTGCAGGTGCTTGAACAGGTTGCTGCGCTCATCCAGGGACAAGGTGTAGTCCTTGCTGATCAGGCGGGGACGCTCCTCCTCGCCGATCGTGACGGTCTCGCCCACGACCTCCCAGAGGATGCGCACCTTGCGGGCCGTCCTTTTGTAGGCCGGGGTGTACTGGAAGCCAAGGTCAACGACCATGGCGCACACGGCGTGGTAGACGCCGGGCTCCAGCGGGGGGATGCGGACTTTCTGTTGTCCTATGGTTGCTTTCATTTTGGGTCATCCTTTCGTTTTTTGATTGTATTGTTATGGGTTGTGCGTGTGGTTGTGACGGCTTAGCCGTTCTGATTAAGCAAGGGAAACGCCTTCGCTCTGATGCCTTCGAGGGCGTCCCGAAGCTTCGTGGTGTGCGCGACGAACTGGGGCAGAAAATCCTGCTCCACGTCGTAATCAAAGTATATCTGATTGAGGATAATGCCCCAGAGTATCTGCATCGCCCTTTCAGATACACCTTTGCTCAGCGCCTCACCACAGAAGCCCACAAGAAAGATAAGTATCTCGTTCCATTTCGCGTGGAACTCATCCTCCAGCGGGATGCCGAAGCTCTCCAGGTGGGCGCGCACGGTGGTCAGCTTGTGCCCGCCACAGGTGACCGGCCACACGAAATAGCCGGACTCAGCTGGCACACCGGGATCGGTTTTGGATGCTTTCTGATAGCGACCCAGCGGGTACAGCGCGCACACGTTCGGCTTGGAGGCGTGCACACTGCAGCGGTTGTCCTTCAGCAGGGGGCAGATCTGGTTTTTCCCAACCGGCTTCAGCCGCACAATGGGAATACCCGACTGGCTGCCGATATAGGTTTCGCCGTGGCGCTCGACCACTTGTTTGGGGGTCAGCTTCAGGTGTCTGGCCAGCCGGAACAGGTCCTGCGCGTTGAGCAGGATGTCGTCCCGGTTTTTGCAGCACTTACCGCAGCCGTAACACTTGAAGCGGAAGGTGTCGTCGGGCCCAAAGTGCATCTTGTCGAGGTTTTTCGCCAGAACGGCGAGTTCTTCAGGGCTTGGCATTTTTGCGTTCCTCCTCTTCTGCGATGGCGATCATCTCTTCCATAGCACCCATCAGGGCCTCCGCATATGTCCTGTACTCTTGCAACAGGAATTGCAGGTTCTCCGCGTCGAGCAGGGTAGCGTTGTCCGCAACTATGATCTCGAATTCATCGCTTTCGACCGAATCATAGGGCAGGCTCAGGAAGCCTTCCTGCACGGGCATGATGAAGAAGCCGGGGAAGAAATCGCTGCAGTGCTGATAGTTCCAGACCAGGTCGCGACCGAGCTCCTCCTCGTAACGGGTACGAAGATCCCCAAGGCTTGAGTAGTTCTCGCCATGGTCTTTCAGGTAGTCGATGACCTCATCCATTTTCATCAGCCTGCTCTTGTCAATTTGAAGTCCCATGTACTTCACGGTTTCACATCCTTTCATAGATGATATATTGATACGGGACATACGCCCCGGTAATCAGGTCGGGCGGTCGCAAAGCGGCCATCTATGCAAAAAAGCGCCCAAGCAACAAAAGTCACTTGGGCGCTATAATAGGCTCGGAAACAAAAAAAAGAGCGCGCAAAGGCATAGCCCTTGGGCGCTCTGCAACTCGGATACTGTGGTATTGCTACCTCGGATACTTTACGGGAGTATTATAGCACACTGAACTGGAAAATGCAAGCTATAATTCTATCCCGAAAGCAAATTTTATTAGCGAATCCAGCTCCCAACCGCCCAGGGCCAGAAGAATGCCCTCCAGGTCCTTGGCGAGATAGGCTTGAATGAAATCGCGGCCTGCACGATCAGGCAATTGATCGTCCGCGAACATGCGGCTGCGAATTTCGTTTATAAGAGTTTCGCATGCGGAACAGTTTTCCTTGAGCAGTTCAAGCCGCTTTGGCAGGTCATTCTCGGTTCCGACCAGGAAGCTGTAGAACTCAACCTGCTGGAAGCCGATGGTGTCGCAGAAAAAGCAACTGCGCTCGCCGGTGTCCCCGATGAATTCTACGACATCCGACATAGAGAGAGAATGGCCTTTGAAGTCCGCAGGGGGATACAGGTTGAATCGGCAAAAAACGTCTTCAGGGGTTTCCGTCTGGGTTTGGTAGGAATAGACCCTATCGTAGAGTTCAGCCGGCGGTCGCTCGTATCCTTGGCGCTCAAACTCACTCCAACCGCGAAATGCCAAGTATTTGTCGTCGCGTTCCAGATCGATTTGATAAATAGTGACTGTCATGATGTACCTCCTAAGATTTTTTGAATAGCGCCCATCGGCATGGGCCAGATGTTTTCTTGTGCCGGCGTCTCGCCCAGCAATGAATCGCCGACAATGACGTAACCTGAGCATCCCAACAAGGACAATTCCTTTCCTTTTAAAGAGATGGGACGCCGATGTTCGGCGTCCCTGTTGTTATGCTGTCAGGCAGAGCTCCAGGAGCTCCAGCACCTCCTTCCCCAGCGAGCTTTCGCCCGATGGTTCCGGCCAGAGCGGATCAATCTCGTAGCATTCGCCACCGCGAAAAAACCAGCGCCAGATCAGAGAATCCTCGCCCCGCATTTCGATGAAGCTGCCATCGCGGACAAACGGAGCGATTTCCCGGAACATGCTGTACTCTTCGTGCAGCTTTTCGGCGCAGAAGTCCACGCCGTCTATGTTGCCCCTGCTGTCAAACGAGGGGCGGTAGTAGTGGTCCTCCAGCAGGTCGGCAACAGAGCCGGCGGCGTGTGCCTCCACGAAGAAGCAGCTGGCCTGCTGTTGAATGCAATAGCCCATTTTCATTCCCTTTCTTTTGTCTGAGTTTGTATTGTCACGGAGCGTACGCCCCGACTGTTTGGTTGGGCGATCCCAAAGAAGGGATCGATCTATATGCAAAAAGAGCCCACCCCGGGCATTTCACCCGCCGTGAACTCTCTTATAAACGCAAAAAACGCCCAAAGTCATAGACTAAGGGCGTGTGTGTTACTCGGATACTGTGCATAGCTCGGATACTTTACGATGATAGTATAGCACAGTAAGCCAGGGAATGCAAGTGTTTTTTGATGTTTTGCTAGAGTATGATCGTGTAAGCGCCGTGCTTACAACATAAAAAACGCCAGCCGGCATTACTCGGACAGCGATCAATATTTATGAGTATCTTTCGTAGAAAAAGGCTTCTACGAAAGATTTGGGCAGCGTCAGGTAGCTGATGCGTACGGTCTCTGCCTCTACTGTACCCCTTTCACCTGCTGACATGTCAAGCAAAAATTGTCCACTTCGGCCGTGTACATATGATAGGGGAAATGTAGTTGACTGGGCGTCGATTGGGACTCTAAGATTTTCGCGGGCGGCTTGCGCTTCGATGTGGGATGCATTCATTTCACGACGAATTTCTTCACAGCAAAAAACACTCCCTGTGCTTTCCATCGTTCCCGACCCAGATAAAGAAAGAACAATGAACGTTTTAATGAGGAGGGCTACCGTGAAAAGAAAAGAGCGTAAACGAGCGCTTCTGGCTGGTTTGCTTGCTGGTGTCCTTTTGTGCCTGGCAGGCTGTGGTTCGCACGTCGATTGGACCGGGATCACTCCGCCCGATAATATTCTTCCGTCACATGACGTGCGGGAGGAATCAAAAAAGGATATGGAGTGTGTTCTGTATTTCGACAACACACAATCCATGTCTGGTTTTGTGCGGGCCGAAAACAGCGACTTCATTCGCGCCACTGACTCAGTCTGTGAGCTTATGAGCACCTGGAAAGGGGGACGTTCATTTTGGTATATCGACCGGGATGGGACAACATACCTCAACTGGCAACTGTTCCCCACTGGGGGGCTCAAATTCAAGGAGGCATACAAGCACCCGAATCCTCAAGACAAAAACTGTTTCTATACCTACTATAAAGGGGCCTTCGCCAAGGGCATGGGACCCTTGCAGCTCCTTTTCCCCGAACAAGCGCCGGCGGGTGGGCCCATCGTGGATTTTAGCAAGCTTAATATCTTTATCACCGACATGGCAGAGCAGAACAAAGAAAACATGGACCTGGCCAAGAATCTGCAGGAGATCGTAAAGGGGTATGACAACCACTCAGTCACACTTTTCGCCGTCCGATCTAACTTCACAGGGCAGGCCTCCGTTGCAAACAGCGGCTCGGTGGGCGCGGATTCCGGATCAAATATGGTTTCCTCCAGCTTTCATCAGACCAAACTACCATTCTACATCATCATCATCGGGCCTACGGAGGATGCTCTGAAGTTCTCCCATGATTTGCGGGAATACTTCCTTGAACCAAAAAAAATGGATTACCATTACGCCGCTTTCCTTTCCAACGGCGGCTTGCAGGAGGTCAAACCGGAGCAAATCACAGTGGCCCGCACGGTGGGGGCGGCCGGTATTGAGCTTGAGGCGCTACTCAAAGGCGAGTTGACCGTAAACAACAGCAATGAAACTGTTCAACTGACACAAAAATATAGGTCTGACCTCTATGCCGCGGCCGCAGACAGGCGCGAGCAAACCGCGTTATACTTCGACCTCGCACAGCAGAGGAAAGACCTCACACAAGCACTAACGACCATATATATCCCCCTCCCCGCGCGGTTGGATCCCCAGGGCAATGGACAAGGCGTTATACAAACCATCTATAAAGACCTGACTGCAAGTGGCGCCGGCATCGCCTGCGGCATCACGGACGCGCAGAATAAAACCCGTGAACAGATCAGTTTGCTTCATAGCAGCGCAGCTCGCACAGTCCCTGCCGCGGCCACAAGCTCTTCTGGCGGTACAAGCGTACCCCCGGCACAGGCACAATTTTTATGGGTCGTGACGGAAAGCGAGAAGCTAAAACAATACATCGGTGTAAGCACCGAAGTTCTTCAGTCGGGCACTGTGGTGCGCCGTATCACGGGAGACAGCGCGGCCCCTCTTGCCAAGCAAACCGCTTATGAAGTGAAAAGCGAAAACGGAGTCCTGCAGGTACAACTGCGGCTTCGCAGTATTGAGGCTTTGCGGCAGCTTTCCAATAAGGGTTATATCTCTGTACATCTGCCGATCACCGCCGTAATGAATATCTCGCAGGACGTCCCGCTTTGGGTGAAGGAATGGACCTACTACGCTGCGGAAAGCACCGACCCGAACGATAAATTCCTGAAGACCGAAGGGTTGGATAGTTTCTTCCACGTCATGCACAATTCCTTCGGCGATGCGCAAAGCCTACCTGAACACCGCAAGGTCATTTTGGAACTGGCGATAGATATTCGGATTGGAGCTTAACGGCATCATCATAGACGAGGAGGATACACCTATGCAGAAATTCTTGAAGCCCATCGGTGGAACGGTTCTTCAGATAGCAATCTACGCGGCATCCCTTTTCATAGCAGCCAGCAGCAGCCTTGGCACCCAGTTCCTTGAGGTCGATCCTGAAACCGGCATTGTTTTCGCAGACAACGCCTCCACATGGTTTTTGATCGTCTATCTCCCCACTGTGCTGCTCTCCATCGGGGTATATTTGCTCCTTTACCGCCGCATGTGCAAGCCGCTACCCAACGAAAGGCTGGCGGCCCGTACGCGCAATGCAGTGATCGCGTCTGTCGTGATGATGGCTTTGTTCATCACAGCTTCCCTCTTGGCCGCCTGGGGCCTGGGCAGAATTACAGCTCTAGGCCTTCTCTCCATCACTGCGGTCAGCGCCGCTATGATTGGTGCGGCACAGTTTGTCGCCGCCCGTTATCTTTCCCCCCTGCCCAACTGATTGAAAGGAAGGTATCATCAATGAGCAAGCTACTGATCACCATCGGCGGCACAGGATCCCGCGGCGGCAACGCCTCCATTTTCGCCCTAGCGGCCAACATGGCGGGCGGACTGGGGGATTTGCTTGTCATGTGTATGGATAAAGATACCCAAAACGGTACCACCGCAAATTTTTATTCCGTTATGGATACGTATGACGAGTTGGCGAAGGTGCTGGGCAAGGCTGACCAACGCGCATTCGCCCGCTTCGACATCGACTCCGGCCGGAAGGGCTGGACCATGGAAGGGATCCTCGGTAAAGATGGCGGCGATACGCTTGAAAGCTATTGCACGCCGGAGTCACGGAGAGTCCTGGAGCTATTTTACACAGAAAAAGAACGGAAAATGTCCCTGCACAATGGCTTTGAGAGACACCCGAATATCGGTTCCCTGGTTTTCGAGGGCATTAAAGTCAATCCGAATTTCACCGCTAAAATCGACGAGGTGCTCAAAGAGGGACATTCCGAGATCTTCATCATTGGAAGTATATTTGGCGGCACCGGCGCGAGCATGTTCGTTAATATCGCTCAGTATATCCGTGAGCGAGCGCTAAAGTTCGGTGAGGAAAGAAGCAGAAGCGTACTCATTGGCGGGGCATTGCTGTTGCCGTATTTTAATATTCCCCAGGTGCCACAGGAGGAAAAGAAGAACGAGCCTCTAACCGACGACGACATCACTGAAGCTACCCAAACCGCCCTCGGGTACTACGAGAGCATTCCCAACCTGGTACGGGGCGGTGAGCCCGGTTGTGCAGCGGGGCGCGCCATTTTCGACGCCCTGTATGTGGCGGGGTTGCACCCGCGTTGCCGTATTACACATGAAAGAAGCAAAGCGGTTTATGCGAAAGGCGGCTCGAACCAAACCAGCGAATGCAATGTCATTGATTTATTGGTCGCTTCGGCACTGTGCCATTTCTATGAGGCAGCAGAGCGCCCGGACAAGCGCGAGCTGGAAGTCGGCTATGGAGAAACAAACCAAAACCTGTATGTGGCTACGCTTAACACCGAGGATAAAAACGATTTCTTGCAAATCGGGTGGAACAACCTACCTGCCAACACAGGGCAACTGAAATACATGCTGTTTTTTGCTCTGACTATCTGCGGTATACTCTATCCTGATTACCAGGTTGCGAAGAAGAAAAAGAACGCCTTGTATTGCCGCTACCTGAAAACCGGGAAAAAGGTCCTGCCGAGCTCTCTGGCGCCGCTGCAGAAGTTTTGCGCCGCCTACCTGGATTTTATCTTTCAGATTGCATCCACCTATGCTGACAGCGCACCCATCTGCGATTTGGTGAACCGAGACAAATTCGAAGAACTACTCACCTTTATCGAAGGCCATAAGTATACCGCCGCAACCGCGAAAAGTTGGAACGAAAACCTCACCAGCGTCCTGGGCGACCATCTCTCTTTCAAATTCAACGAGCTGCTCCAAATGCTCAATGGAAAATTCAATTTCAAAAAAGCGGAAACCGAGCTGGACCTGATTAATGCCATCTATCGAAGCTGTCAGACGATATAAAGGAGGATAAAGCGATATGGGTAAATTACCACATCTCGCGCTACCTGTCGCGGAAGCGCAACAAAATGATGTGAATACACATGCCAGCGGCGCTATCGGTTTTGTTAAGCGGGAAAAAAGCACTATGGGTTTCCGCGAGCTACGCAACTGGATGGGGAAAGCCAGGCCCTGGGGCAGTCATTCGGTGCCTTCGCGCATCGCGCATCTTTTGGTTCTGGATAACGCGGCTCACGAATGCGCGAATAAAATGATGGAATACGTGCAATCCGAAACCAACTGGAATCCAATGCTGGATGGATGGTTGGGTACGCTTTGCATTTATTTACTGCATGAAAAATTGGGGCTGCGGATCCAGTTCGAGCACGACGACATTGAGCCCTGGGAAAACGGCGAAAGGCCGGAGGGGGTAGATGAGCGTGTCCATGCACAACAGGCAATTATCAAGGACCTGCGCGCCGCGGGGCGTCACCCCTGCCGCTCCGCGAACCAACAGGCGCGGGAGCTCTGGCGCCTGACCCGCCTTTCCGTAATAAAGGATGGGCGGCCATATCCATTCGCGCTTTTGGACGAGCAACTTTTGCTTTGTCCTATCCCATTAAGCCGTGAAACTCAGCAGCTATTTTCCAGCGGGTTGATCCCATGGTACAGTTCCAGCAATAACGTGTCGGATTGGAGCGGTGTACATGCTTATCTGCTGCGTGAAAACCGCGGCATGTACGGAAAGCTGGTGTATCGTCTCCTCCGACGCCTGGAGGGGCAAATCCCTTACAGTGCAGCAGACAAACCATTAAAATATATTCAGATGGTCACCCGTTATCTGGAGCTGGCAGGAAATTTCGACCAATACGAAGATTACGATCAAGCTGGTCGCACTTACAAACAACTCACGCTGGAAGAGCGCACGCATCTGCCCAGTGAAACGCCCTCAGGAATTGTGGAATTCCTGGAGCTCCCGCCCAATTCAGAAACACCGTCCATAGAGGTCACCTTCACGGAAAACGCGGTCCTATTGCCGTTGACGAACGCGCAGAGGGATAGCCTTTCAGAGAACTTTTTGTGCCGCCCCATCGAAGTGCCCAATGTCGGCGGTACCGACGGCAGCAAGCTGTATATATTGCCCCCCGTACACGAGGAAATCTATAGATTTTTGGATAAGTACCATGGTTCGGTGCAACTCACTTTGCGCTATACCGTTGACTTGGAGGTGGACGTTTCTATCCTGTTCCAGGATGAGGACGGCATTCCGCAGAATCGCAACAAAAAATACAGCCTACGCGGCAACACCCTATGGCTGTTGGAGTCGCTTCCATACCTATCTCTTTGGCCCAACGTGAACCTACCTGCAGACGCATGGAAACTATATTTTATCGTGAAAGCCGGCAGCGCCATTGAGAGGCAGCCTCTGTCGAACCTCATCAGCGCCGTCGTGAGCAATGAGCAAACACGCAAAGACCTGCAGTTGACACAATATCAAAAGAGCCCGCAATATCTCAGCGCTGATAAAATCCACCTACGGGTCGATGGCCGCAAAGGAAAATCCGTATCGTCCGCAATCGACGACACCCCGTGGACACTGTATCAGACGGAATCACGGCCCTCACTCATCGGGATCTACGGCGGCAATAAGGGCCAGCACCACCTAGCCAACCTGCGCCTGCAGCAAAAGGTAAGCCCAGTTAAAATCATCCAAAATAAGCGCATGAATGTCTCCATAGACTTCGGCACCAGCGCTACGATGATGTATATCGACGGAAACGGCGGCCCCCGCTCCATTTTCTCAGGCTATGACAAAGTCCTGGATCTGGTTCCATATGAGCGGGATGAGATGAGGAGAGCGTTCGAGCGCTTCCATGGAATCCTTCCCGGACAGGATGGGTTGCTGGGGAAGGTCAACTCTGTTGCCCAGCTCAACGATATCAACAACTTCATCGACCGCGACTTCATCCAGCCATACCTGCAAGGGCGATATATCCAAATGGATGCGCAGGTCTGGGCCCGCTTTATGCCGGAGGGTGAAAATCATGCGATCCATGCTCTGAACCTAAGCGATTACGGTGTTTACGCCGGCCTGAAATTCCCTGTGAAGGCCGTTGACGCAACCAAGGTGGAGGATGCGCTGTTCGTATTTTTCGGCAATTTGCTTGCTCTGGCCGCCCTGGACGCCCGCCTGGCCGGCGCGCAGAGGGTCCAGTTGATTGCGGCCTGCCCTCACGCCATCGCCTACAACAACCTCACAAGCTTTCTGCAGGTAGCGATGAACCAAATGAACGGGCACTACTTCGGCGGACTCTTCGAAGAATCCCTGCAGATCTATGCCGAATCGGACGCTGTGCGAGCCTACCTGCAGCACTTCAAAGACAGGGAGGGTAGCCTGCACCTGGAAAGCGGCGCTGTGATTGTAGACATTGGCGGCGGCACCACCGATATCTGTGCGATGAAAGGCGATATTATACGGAAAACATCATTTGGCTTGGCTGGTGACCGCTTGGTGCGCCGTTCCATGATTTATTCCACGGTGAAAGACCCGCCCAAGGGAAGTGTTCCGCAGGCTCTGTCTCCCGGCCTAAAAGAACTGCGTAAGTTCCTTGATGAACCGACCAGTGAAGACGGGAATCGGATACAGCGGCGTTTCTTGGACGCATACGAATGGCACATCATGAAGGGTAAGCAGCGGGAGTGCCTGCGCTTCCCCACCAGCGACAGCCAGGAGGAAAAGAAATACCCCGCGTTGGCGGAGTTGGTAGACACTCTGATGCAGAACTTCCCGCCTGCTTATGGAAAAATCACGCTGAAAGATACGCTGGAGCCTGGGAAAACCGGTGACACAACGCCGGTACAGTCACTGCGTTGCCTTTCCGAAATCGTCAAGCTTCGGTATATGCTCCTGTTCTACCTGATCGCGTCTTACCTGAAACACAACGAGGAAGACTTGCAAATCAAGCAGATGGAAACGATCCGAATCTATTTCGCGGGTCTCGGTTCCCGGGGCCTGGGCTTCTGCTGCGGTCAGTCCATCAACGCAGGGCGCGAGGGCTGCGCAGGAACCCCCTTTATGAAAGTGCTGGAACGGATTATCCAGAAAGTGCTTGATGTTGACAAGCGGATCATTTTCATCATGCCCCAAGACGAAGATAAGGTCGAGGTAGTGACAGGGCTGTTGGCGGGCGACAGGGTGCTTGGCGAGGAAATGGGCCCACTGCCGGAATACCCTGAAGGCCAATGCCCCGGCGACCGCGAAGAGCTTGTTCGGCAATCCAAGGAAGAGGCGGACACTATTGCCAAGCTGTTCGATGAGGTGCTTAATGAGATCATAGCCGGAGGTACAAAGAACCGAGAATGGCAGCGTCTGAAGCCCTTCTGCGTTTCTTTCGTGGGCTTGCTCCAAAAATGTAAGGAGTACGTACAACTCGCCTCGGGCAGCTTCGCCGAGGACGATATGATGAACAAGGCTATCGTGGACAGCCATGCGGCCATGCTGCTGGGAGCGGAAGAGGTCGTCGGACTTGCGGTCTGGTACTACAATGATTTATTGGATATCGCCATACGGCGTTGGGGCGATAAGGCGTAGCGTAACTCTTCTGTGGATTCGGGGGTACATACTATGCGTAGATTTCTTTCAGGCTTCGCGGTGGTCCTACCCGTGATGGGAGCGGAAAATCAGCTCTCTGTGGTTTTTTCGTGGAAATGGTTTCTTGCTTTGGGGCTTGTCGTATTCGCGGCGACCTTTTGTGCGATGGTGTTGGCAAGGCTACTATTCCGAAAACGGAGTGTACAATCATCCGACAACTCTCAGGCAACGCATTCGGTAGCAGTCCAGCCGGCTCCAAAGGAACAGCCGCAGGCCGTGGTGTCTGCAGAGCAACCGAAGCCAGAACCACGTCCACCACAGCAACCCCTTTATCGCGCCCCCCCGCCTGATCAAAAGGCTGTTGTCCAACCCATACCAGAGGCCGAAAGCATCGAGGCAGAGGATATAGAAATCGGCACGCTCATTCTCAGGTCATACACCGAATCCGCCGCGAAAGAGCGCCTTTTGCGCGACAACCCGACTCGCATATCGGTAAGCAATTATGAGCAGGTGTCTAACCGGGTATATGATGTGCCGAGGTTTGACGAAGATCCCCGCGGTTTTTACGGCTTGCTGGCCACCGGAGAGTTTTTCCCTCACCCGGATGAATTCAATGGGTACTACACACCGCATTTACTGCAGGGGACGCTTCTGTTGGATAGCTGCTTTGCGTTCAATGGCGATAAGCGCCAATCGGGCATCGTTGTCGGGATGCGGCCGGCAATCATACAAAAAATAGGCGACGGCCAGTATGAGTTACAGAGTCAGGGAACGATAGATTTGCAGGGGGAGAAAGAATTCTATGGATAAAAGCCGTAGATGGAAAATTTTTTGGACCATCGTTGTTGTCTTCCTTTTTGGGGCGTTGTTATTCGTGTTCTGCAAATATCCCGTATACTGGCAAAAAAAGTACGTAAACACCATTGCGCCAACCATGGCCGAACCGATAACATTCGGCGGGTTTACCCAATCCGGTAACAAGCCTTACGCGTTGCTGGTAGACGGGAGGACGGATTTCAACGGCATACTAAAGTTCAGTAAACATGGGCAGTCGTGGTATGCGTTCGGTGATTTTCTCTGGAAAACGCACAACCCCGAGAACGATAACTCCCTGTTCTATCGTTTCAGATACGGCTCTGGCGTAGCTATGGAAAAAATGACGGAGACTTGGGCTGATTCAACAGACACAGATCCCTCCAAACACACTACGGTTATGGGTCAGGTGTTTAAAAAAGCGGGATGCCTACTTCAGGGGATTTCCTTGGAACAGGATGAACAGCGTGTGGACACCGTCATCATAGTCACCGACGATTTTTTTGATTTGGCGGACATGGCAGTTTCACGTTACTTTTTTTCAGTCTACGACCAATTCAAACAGATGTGCGAGGACTACAACGTTGCGGTACTGTCCTATTCGGTGGACTATGTCCCCCCGGACCGATACGGCGAACAAGTCATCAGGCCACTCTATTTCGTCGTTATCAGTAAAGATCCCGGCAAGGTGAGGGAATACTGCACCGCATTGATGAATGCAAAAGACCCAGACCATTTCGCGTGGAATGAACCTGATTTGAAATGCAGGGTACCGGGCTTTACTGCGGCGCTGGCCGAAAAACAGCAAAGGACATACAAACAGATCTACCGCGATGGCACGAAAGGGTTCCTGTTAGAAAAGAAAGCGGAGGATCGGACGGAGCCTATCATAATGCGAATTTTACTTGGCGAAGAAGGTCTGTACGGCCGATCATCCGAATCGCTTTTTAGCAAGCCCTTAGAGAAATACGAAAATGCGGTCTACTGGGAGGTTTCATGCAAAATCTATGAGCTTGACAGGTATGGAAATGAGCACGATGAAATCGAAAATCTAGTGCTGGAGCCACTGCCTGACGCCACTGACCTTTTCTTTATTGACCCCGAGACTGCCACGCCGGAATCGCCGCTTCTAACTTATACGATTCCTGCAGAAGTGCTGCAAGCACTAGACAAAGAAGGGATCGATCGGTACCTGTGTAGGATTTCTATTAGGCCACTGCTCCACCAGGAAGCACAGCAAGCTATGTTGTATTGGGTGCAGGGCCAGGCTCTGGACAGCACGTTGACAGTAGAAGCTGAGGAAATTAAGGCGGGAGTGAAGCCGGCGCTGGACATGCCTGACGATATGAACGAATCAATGGAGCCATACGATGGAATGAAAGATGTAGAAAACCAACCGGTGCAACGAATAGACCGCAGCACTACCAAAACGCTTTGGCTAAACCGGCTGGTGAATTACGACAATTTTTTGTTTGTCGAGCATCCAGACGATGCGTCGGACGCCGCATGTTTCCAGGTAGTGCTATTAGTGAAGTGAGGGGGAAATGACATGAAGACAGCAAAGGTTATCGGCGCATTGATTTCTACCTTTATCCAGGTTATCGTGCCGGGCTTCGAGCTCCTCAAAAAACTGTATGATCTAGTGTCCACCCAGCAGTTTCTGTGGTTCCAATTTTGGAACACGGTGGTGTACGCCTGTGTTGCCAATTTATGCATTGACCTAATTTGCCTTGCTGTATTATTTGGAGGGTTACGGAAACGAAAATCATATAAGCGCACAGCTTGGTCATTTGCCGTTTTCGTTGCTGCCACGCTTACAATTTTTTTGGTCACAGCTTTGTCTATATGGCACGCGCAGAATACATGGTGGTCGATTATCATGGTTATCTTCTTTGGCATAGCTGCCATCGTGTGCGTCTCATTGACTGTTTTTCCTGGAATCCCGTTTTTGAAGACACTGTGGGTAAAGCTGTCGAATCAAAGTCCATAAAGGGAAGAGGTAACATATGGCTGAGTATTATTTCATCGCGGCTGGTGGCACGGGCATCCGTGTTGTAATCGCCTTGCTTCATAGTTGCGCGTGCGGCGCTCTAGCAGGAGACAAGCTTCATGTTCTTGTGCTGGACTCAGATGAGGACCGAAATGCGTTTGTGCTGAAAGAGCAAGTAAGGCGTTATGGACGGTTACGCGAACTCTTTCAAGACAGCCACAACCCGGATGCGCCAAACGGCACATTGTTCTCGGCGCAAGTGGATGTGGAAGTAGTAGACAAGGCTATCAGGCAAATTGGTGACTTCAGTCTTGATGACAGCACGACGATCCAAATGGCATGGGATGTCTCGAGCTCACCCCAATACGCCGGCGAGGATAAGCTTTTTCTTAAAGCGTTGCTGGGTAATGAGCAGGTAAATAATACCAAGCCATCGAATGGGCTCTATGGGTGCCCTGCACTGGGAGCGCTCCTGCTGAAACCGGTCATCGAAAAAGACCCGGTCATGACAGCTGGCGTCATTACTGACGGAAAGATCATGCATTTTCTAAATCGGTATGACCCAGATATGCCTCTGGCGTTTTGTGCGTCCTCCTTTGGAGGTACCGGTGTAGCGTCCATTCTGGGTATATGGAACGCGTTGGGGGACATGAATAAACTGCCCACGGGAGAGAAGAAAGCGATTCTTTGCCTTGCTCCTTATTTTAAGGTGAGAAACAACAATATCGACAGCTGGGATCGCGAAGGCGTGCAGAAAAAGCATACGCAAGCCAAGGAATTTTTCGAGAAGTATTATCAGGGATTTCATCGTATTGTTGAGCCGGCTCAGAACCCTTTATGGGAACGCGGTGAGTATATAGAAGAAAAACAAAAAAATTGGCCCGATCTAACCGAATGGCACGCAGCCTGGATTTTGGGTAGATTTTTTCAGCCTGACGCCAGTTGGAGAACTATCAAGCCCTCGGATGCAGATCGCGATCTCCTGGAACGCTTTGCCCGCCTGAGTTGGGTATGGAACGAAGAGTTTGAAGAATCCGTTCGGCGGGGCAAGCCGAAGTTGCTTCGATCAAATGCTCTCTGGACACAAACAATCCCCCAGCGGAGAAGGCATATGGCCGATGAGCCTAATCTTCTGGAAAACGTGATGTTGCGGGAATTCATGATGGAGTGGCAAGCTTGGTATTTGAAAATGCATACGCAATCGTTTGGGCCAGTTCTGCTTGACCCTTCTTTGAACGAAGATGAGAAATGTCAGGCAGAGAGAGAAAAAGAAAAAGAAACCTTAAAGAGTGAAAAAGAAGATCTCCGTAAAAAGTGCGACAGCGATAAAGGTTATGCCGACCTCTGTTGGGAACTGGCATCTGCCACCTCCTACGGCAGCAAAGCGAAGCTGCTACAGACTCTTTACGATTTATCGAAGGGGGACAACTGAAATGCCAAGGCCGCGATATAACCATGGATATCCCTGCGTAGATGGATGGCTCAGGCAATGTGAGCAATACTTTGCTGAGTTGGACGACAAAGGCGGTCAGCTGCAATCCTACCTGCAGGGAGTGCTCCGCATTGATATCCCAACAGAACCGCTTGATATTTTCGTCCAACGTTGGGTGCACGTGCTATCTCGCCTGGCAACCAGGAATATCCTATTCACGGATCCGGACATAGACGCGGATTTTGCCGAGCATCGTAACACACGCATATGCGTCATTGACGAAGGAAACGAATTCAAGCTTACGCATATAACGCATCCGGATATTTTTATCAGCTCCAACAGGGCCAGGCGTGAAGAAAACAAAAAATACCGTGCATACTTACTTGTGAACTGCAAGAGCAACAGCGTTGGCAGCCGCAGTGTATGCAACGAGTGTCTGAAAAGCAACAACCATGATTGTAACGGCAGCAATCCGTCTGTATTTATGGCGGAGGTTTTTGGCCTGCTGCACGCCAGGTATATCGCTATACCCACTTACGATACACTTCCGAAAATGGTGAATGACATTGATAAACCATATCTGAAGTTTTACCTTGAGCAACACCCAACACATGGCGATCCGGTTATCCAGGCTCTGATTCAGTCGCTGCAAACAGCCCCCACACCAAACAATTTGTCAATGAGAATCCGAGCGGAAGAGAAGGTGTACTTAGACGACCAGCTGCTCAAGACACCTCCTCAAGCGCTATGTGTTGTTGTTGAATAGTAACCGCACGCCCTCTCCCCGCCCATGGGCTCCTCGACAAACTGGAAGCGTAGGAAACTGCGTTTCCAGTTTGTCTGTTGGACGAATGACGTTATGGCGTTGTTACAGGTGCTCGGGGATCCGCAGCGCAGCGAGGATCCAGGGCCAAGTGGTATGGAGTGGAGGACGTTTCGGCGGCTGTTTGTTTGTAATGCCGAGGGAGCTAAAGGTAATCCGGCTATGCGGCACAGCTTCCAACTCACGCGTTTTTATATGCCATCGCCTTTTCGATGAGGTCCAGGATGGCCCCCTGCTCCTTCAATGAAAGCGGCGTAAGAAGGTCATAGCATTTCCTCGGGATTTCATTCTGCGTTCCCCCGACGATGATGTTTTCAAAAAGAACCTCAAAGGGCAAATCAAGTGCTCGCGCGACCTTCTCAATGCTTTCAAGCGTGGCGTTCTTTTCGCCACGCTCCAGCTGCCCGATGTATTTCCCGTGAAGTCCGGCCAGCTCACCTAAGGCATCCTGGCTGAGATTCCTCCGAGTTCGGTACATCCGAATCCGCTCGCCAATGATTTGAGTGATATCCGTCATGCTCATCCCTCCCATAATATACTACTAATTTCTTTTTCGCTTTGAAACCTCCTATTGATTTCCATTTTCTTATATGGTAATCTATAGGTATCTATTGCGTGTTCACGGAAACTAAAAGTTTACATGGAGGCAACCATGGATGTGTTGCGGGACATTGATCCGGTCAATACGCTCTGCTTTTCGGGACATCGCCCGGATCGCCTGCCGGTCAAAGGCGCCTCCGATGCGCCGGGAATGCAGGCGCTGGTCGCCGCACTGCGGCAGGAGCTTATCGCAGCCGTTGGGCGGGGCAAGACAATCATGCTGCATGGCTGCATGGCGGGTTTCGATATCATCTGCGCGGAACAGGTTATCCTGTTGAGAGAGCAGTTCCCGCAGGTACGGCTTATAAGTGTCGCGCCATACAAGGCGGACTTTTTCGGTCGAGAAAAATGTTGGACGCCCGACTGGATTGACCGGGCGCTGAACGTATTCAACCAACATGATTTGGGCGTTAAGCTCACTGAACACTACCGTTCCGGCATTTACTATGTGCGTAACCGCGTTCTTGCAGAGTATTCCTCCGAACTGATATGCTACTGGGATGGAGGTGATGGTGGGACAAAATATACTGTTGATCGGGCAATGGCCAAGGGGCTTGCCGTCCACAATCTCTATGTAGAAGGCATATAACAAAGCCCCGCCAATGAAGCGGGGCTTTCTATTCGTTGGGTGTTACTGCGTCCTTACAAGACTAGATTGTCATTCTTTTAACAGTCCACGGAAACCACTGACGAAACCTTTTACCAAGAAAAAAAGATAATAGGGGACAAAGGAATAATTATGCCCATAGAAAGCAAAATTCTAGTCGCGGTTTGCTTTGCTTAGCCGTATACACGAATGGTCCCGCTGTGACACCATAAATTTTATCCCAAAAGGACCTTTTATACTCTACCTCAACCACAGCCGGTTAATATACCTCTACGCGGGAAGGACAAGCGAAAGTACCAAAGCAAACGTTAGAACCACTGCAAGCATATGTTTCGTGAACTTAATTTGGAAGCCTCCTTGTTAGGAAAATAATGCTTTGAACCCTTCGACATAACTTAGTATTAAGAAGTAAATATAAGCGAATGGAAAGATAAGAATCATGGCAGGCGACAACATGGTCAAAGTGAACGCATATCCAAATGGTGCTATAGTAACATCGAGTATCTTGCCCCAAGTGCTTCGTTCCATTCTTACACGAATGCTGTCGCTTCTAAGATTTCGGGTTGTTATTACAGCGCCTACGCTATCTTTTTCATAAGCAGTAATTATGCATTCGTATCTTACTTCCCCTCCCCCAAGACGTCCAATCGGAGGATACATGGGGTCGTCAGGGACAAGATGCAATTGGACCGAAGTTGCGTTTTCAATAGGTGTACTCCCACGCCACCACTGATACTCCACCTCAACCCCAACCGGGACATTCACCTCAACGCTGAGCGTAAAGCTCTCGCCCTGTTTGATGGTCAGGTTTTGCGGCTGCTTGGTGATGCGAAAATCGTTCCAATCGACTGCCGCCATCGCGGGCAGGGCAAGCGAAAGCGCCAGAGCAAACGTTAGAACCATTGCAAGCATACGTTTTGTGAATTTCATTTAGAGAACCCTCCTTCAAAAATTTGAGCTGTACATTCATATGCAAATAAAAGCCAGCCCTATGAAACTAAGTCGCTCCATAGGGCTTCGATCCCTCAGTTTACAGCTTGCCTATTTTTCTAAACGGATAGCTGATGGCGTTCCACAGCCAGATGAAGGGCTTCGCCAGCCAGCCGAAGAAGGTTTTCAGCCAGCGCCAGAGCCAGAACTCCTGCTTCACCACGGTCACAATGAATTGCTCCGAAACACCGTCTTTGGTCGTCGCGGTGATGATCGTATTGCCGGGCGCTTTCGGCGTGATTAGGCCGCTGGCAGAGATGGTCGCGACAGCCTCGTTGCTTGAAGTCCAGGTGATGGGCAGCGCGGTGCTGTTGTGCGGCACGTTTGCGGTCAGCTGGTGCGGCTTGCCGACAGTTAGATTGCCCGAGGGTTTGCCGGAGATGGAAATGGTCGTTGGGGCTTCCACCGTGACCATCACCTGTGCGGACTTGCCGTCCTTCGTGGTCACGGTGATCATGGTGCTGCCAACCGCCTTCGAGGTCACGATGCCGTATTCGTTCACCGTAGCGACAGCCGTATTGCTGGAAGTCCAGGTGAGGGGCAGCGCAGTGCTGTTTTGCGAAACATTAGCAACCAGTTGCTCGCTCAGGCCCAGCGCAATGATGCGAGTGGCAGCCCCAGCGATGGAAATGGTAGTCGGCGTTTCAACCGTCACCATCACCTGTGCCGAGTAGCCGTCCTTGGTAGTGACGGTGATCATCGTGCTGCCGACAGCCTTCGGCGTGACCAGGCCGTCAGCCGCCACGGTTGCGACAGCCGCATTGCTGGAAGCCCAGGTGAGGGGCAGCGCGGTGCTGTTCTGTGTCACGTTCGCAGTCAGCTGCAAGGGCGTTCCCAATGCCGCAATGCGCGTGGCGTCGCCCGCGATGGTGATGACCGTCTTGGCTTCCACCGTCACCATGACCTGCGCCGAATAGCCGTCCTTGGTGGTTGCCGTAATCACGGCGCTCCCCAGCGACAGCCCGGTGATCAGGCCGTTTGCGGTAACAGGCACAATGGCTTGATTGCTCGAGCTCCAGGTGACAGGCAGCGAAGTGCTGTTCGGCGTGACATCTGCCGTCAGCTGGTACTGCTGCCCCAATGTCAGGATGCGCGCAAAGTCGCCGGGTATGGTGATGGCTGTGCTGGCTTCCACAGTAACCATGATTTGCGCCGTTTTGCCATCCTTGGTGGTTGCCGTAATCATGGCGCTCCCAAGCGACAGCGCGGAAACCAAGCCGTTTGCCGAAACCGTTGCCACAGCTTCATTGTTGGAGCTCCAAACGATGGGCAGCGCGGCGCTGTTCTGCGTAACATTGGCTGTCAGCTGGTGCTGCTGGCCCAATTTCAGTATGCGCGTGGGGTCGCCGGCGATTGTGATGACTGTACCGGCTTCCACTGTCACCAGAACCTGGGCCGTGTAGCCGTCCTTGGTCGTCGCCGTAATGATGGCGCTGCCAAGCGACTGCGCGGTGACCAAGCCCGTTGCCGAAACAGGCGCGACGGCCTGGTTGCTGGAGCTCCACGAAATGGGCAGCGCGGTGCTGTTATTCGTGACATCCGCGGTCAGTTGGTGCTGCTGGCCCAGGGTCAATATGCGCGCGGGGTCGCCGACGATGGTGATGCCTGTTTTGGCCTCCACTGTAATCATGACCTGCGCCACATAGCCGTCCTTGGTGGTCGCCGTGATCATGGCGCTGCCAACGGACAGCGCGGAGACGATGCCGCTTGCCGTGACCGGCGCGACGGCTTCATTGCTTGAGCTCCACGTGATGGGCAGGGCTGTGCTGTTGTTTGTAACCGTAGCGATCAGCTGGTGCTGCTGGCCCAGCGTCAATATGCGTGTGGGGTCGCCCATGATGGTGATGGCTGTTTTGTTTTCCACATTCACCGTCACCCGCGCCGTTTTGCCGTCCTTGGTGGTGGCGGTAATGATGGCGCTTCCGAGCGACAGCCCGGTGACCAGGCCGCTGGAAGAAACCATGGCGACAGCTTCATTGTTGGAGCTCCAGGTGATGGGCCGCGACACGCTGTTCACCGTAACGGTTGCCGACAGCTGGTGCTGCTGGCCGAAGTTCAATATGATCGTGGGATCGCCATCAATGGAAATCTCGGTTGCGGGCTCCACAGAGATGATGCATTGGTCTTTGTAGCCGCCGTCCTGCGAGGTTCCTGTGATGATAGCGCCGCCGACAGAGTGCGCCGTCACCACGCCGTTGATGTCTACCGTTGCGACGGCCTCGTTGCTGGAAGTCCAGATGATGGTTCTGTTGGTCGGCAGGGTCGGTTTGTAAGCCACTGTCAGCAGCGTGGTATCGCCCACAGTCAATATGCGCTGGTGGTCACCTTCAATGGTGATGCCTTTAACGGGAACAGTGGTTACGCCATCCGCTGCTACTTCGCCAATGATTTCGCCATTTTCCGTGACCATCATGCGAACATCCGAGATAGCAATGTCCTCGGAGAGATCAACGTAGTATTCGCGACCTTTTTCCAGAAGGATATCTGTAACTGTCTTTATCTCATGCAGCATGTCGTCAGAATCTGCATCAAGTGTTGCAATGCCGAATTTCATCGTGCCGTTGTCTGTGGCCACCACTTCAGCGTGAGAAACATCCATACCATGAGGAAGGAAGAAATTCTTTTCCCCCTCTTCGGTAACCCAAGCGGTAACTTCGCCACCAGCAATCCTGGTGACTACATTGTTCACGACTTCTGCTATCACATTGCCATCGTTGTCATACAATGTAATATCGACTGGGCATTTTGCGCTTATAAGTCTTGGTAAAAAGCCCTTAGCCACTGCATCCTTTGACATTTGTTTTAGTTGCGCTTCGGTCAATCTTGCCCTTTGCGCATGTATCCACGAGCTATATACAGACATCAAGTGACCAAACAAGCCAACTGGAGCTGTGTCGAATATTGTTCCTACTGGAATAAAACCGAACAGCTTACCTGTCAAAGGCATAATAACGTTATAGTCTTCGCCATGCCTCTTCCAGCTATCACAAAGACTCAAGCCATTGGTGAAAAGCCCTAGCCTAGAATTTGGTATATATGTGACAAAATCGTTACGGTTCAGGATGTTGAAAATGTTTGGATGTATTGTTACGGGATCTACATTATTATCCTGTACACGTGGTGTTGCGAAGGTATATGCATATACGTTCTCTTGGCTCCATTTTTCTTTGGTCATTAAATCAGCAGCCAATAAATTCGCAATAGCGGCACCTAAACTGTGCCCTGTGATTAATACAACAGGATCGGTGAGGTTCTTATCATATATGTATTGCTTAAGATTGGCGAGCACCTTATTCTTTCCGTCCTCAAATTCTTCTTTGTATGGGAACCAATCAAGCTGTGTTCTGAAATTCATCCCCCAGTCATTCCAAGTCACCGAGCCACGAACAACTACTGCAATCAAGGGCCTGGACACGCCATTGACTAGGGTCTGTTTATGCCCAATGACATGCGCGGCTGTTTGGCACGGATCATAACCATATATTGGATCAACTGTATACCCATTTTCTCGAAGCAGCTTATCTGCGGTTTCATCTTTGGGAATTGTCATAACAGGACCCGGAAGGAGTACATGCGCCAGCGCTTCGGGAATAAAAGGCGGTAGTGGATTATAAGCGGCATATGCTAGATCCATCGTCCAGGCTGCTGTCTTTTGATTGAACACATCGGAAAGGTGGTCGAGTATTTCAGCCGAACTATCATCAATCTCAATCAAATCCCATTTACGATCCTCGTCATCAGTGATGTTCCGCAAGACAACATCCGTGCCATCAAGCCCAAGGCAGCGGGCATTGAAAGAGAACGCTGACCGATCAGAAACGATATGGAAAGAGCCATTACTATACTCGAAGTTAAAACGATGACGGCTGGCGAAGATCAGAAGGAACGTACGGGCCGTTATATTGTTTCCATCGTAATTGAGACCAAGTGTTACATTCAGCATGATACTCATATCGGAGAGTGGTACAACTTGATACCCATCGCCGTTAGGGACAAGCGTCCACTGTTGACTCAACATACCCGAATATTCCTCCACGGTAACCGTGTCCCCAAAGGCAGATAAGGTGTTGCTGCCAGCATCAAGGTATTTGCCGGTTGCCCGGTTGATAATGTAGTAATCCTTGCCACCGCTCACGCTTGTTACGGGATCTCCATCTACAGCGAAGGCCGTGGTTGCCATCTGAAATACACCCATGCCAAGAACAAGGGATAGCGCCAAAACCAAACTGAGTATCCTGGAAAGACCTTTCTTCATTTCGATTCAATCCTTTCAATGTTACAATGTGATATTGTGTGACGTGTGCCAATAGACATTTATTGCCATATCGTATAGCTTATTTGCATCACCATTCCTTTCTCCTCCACTAGGTGTTCGGACATTGTGTTCGTTAGGGAGCGAAGAAAGTCAGCGTTACCGAATCATCAAGGAATTTTTACTCAGTATGTCGCTACGCCGCTATACTGCGTCAATGTTTCATACTTGGTCCCTGAGTAAGCGGTATACACGACCATTGTTCGATATTGATATCCCTTAACTATTCCCGTCGAAACTGAGACGGTTCCGCGAAAGTCGTTGAAAGTTTGCTTTGGATGGCAATAAAAGTTTGTCCAGGTGCTACTTGAAGAGAGCTTGCTCTGGAGAGTCAGAGTGATTTCCACTTTTGTGGTAACGCCTTGGTACCCCGTGAGAGAACCAACACAAATGGCGTTGCTACCACTGATGCTAATAAGTGTTTCGGTACCACCGATGTAAAGCATACGTAACTGGGGTGGGGGTTCATTGGTTTCGGCAAACGTAGTTGCGGATGCGAGCACCATACAGCTCAAGCCAATCACCAGGGAAAGCAATACTGAAAAAATGCGCCTCAAAAGAACAACCTCCTCATCTTGTTATTTTTAGTGGTTGGGGAAAATAATCCCTCTACTAATATAACAAGATTCAGAGGAGGTTGGTGACATGTTTCGAGAAAAATTTTTATTTTTCTCGGGCTTGAATCGACGCCGCCATTCGAAGTATATCGGCTTCCGATATAGGTCCGTAAATCACGAAACCATACTGTCCGTCATTCCACAGGACACGTTGAATGCCTTTATTGGTTAAAAATATTCCAGCGTTCCCGTTGACGGTTACCGGCTTTATTTCACTGCCTTCAGTGTCAATGCTCAATGTGGAAGACGTGATTATATATTGTTTATATATAATGATGTCACTCGTTTCGTTTATAAATGTCCACTCGCAGTGGATGATAACATCAACTATCTGATCAGCGTCTTCTCTATACCCTTCGGGTAGCCATGTTGGAGCATAGTAAGCCTCAAGAGTAGTCGGGAATTGATCTTCCGGTTGGTGAGCAAAGAACACCTGCGAGAATTTCTCATACACCTCCACAATGAACCGCACCACCGGCTCCCGCAGAGCGGACACGCTGAACACCATTGTTGTCAGTAAAATAATAATAGCGGCCATGGCAAGCACGGCCTTTTTGAATCCTGTGTTTATCAGGGGATAATAAGGCTTCTTATATACCCGTAGCAAACGCTCCATCTTGCGCTCGAATTTGGGAGAGAAGGTGACCGGCTCCATGGACGCCTCTAAGAGATCGCATTTTTGCGTCTGCCTGTCGAATAGTACCTGCTTGAACAGCGGGCTTGTCAAAAGTGCTTCGAAATCCATTTTTATTCCGTCCTTTCTGTTAATACAATTCGCAGCGCCTAACGCGCGCGGTTACAAGTGAGAATGAACCCGATTCCGTGGAGACCGCGGAGCATTCGCGCTCCTGCATCTGTACGCTAAACTGTGCCCGCTTGAGCTGCGGGCTTTTCAAAGGTGTGTCAACAATCATTTTCCTCTTGCTCCTCTGACAATACTTTTCGCAATGCATGCCGAGCTCGTTCCAGCCGCTTTTTTGTGGCGCTCTCGGAAAGGTTCATGCGTTTAGCGACTTCCTTCACGGAAAGCCCCTCGAAATACCTCAGGTAAAGTATTTCCTCCTGCATTGGCTGTAGCTGCTCTACCGCATCCCAAAGGGTCTCATATTTCAGCACCTGATCCTCAATCACAAGGTCGTCTTCTGCCTCGCCTATATCCTCGAAAAACAATTCGCCCTCCCGACGCCGCTTATTTTGGACGTTGAGAGCGATGCCCGTTACTATTATAACAAGATAATTGCGGGTTTGGTGACTGGAAACATCCCCTATATTTGTAAAATTATTTGCGATCCTTAAAAAAGCCTGGTGCAGGGCGTCCTCAGCATCGGAGTCGTTGTGAAGGACCTTCCGCGCAACATTGAGCAGGTACTCTCGGTACATCTCATAGAGCACGGCCATTTTATCCTTGTCTTCCTGGGTTTCCAGCATTGCCAGATAAAAATAGAGCACTCGACCACCCTTTCCTTCACCATGGATATTATACTATATAAGTAGGCCTGAATCAAGGCTTATCCATAAATTTCCTCGCCGCAGTCCAGGAGATATCTCCGGAGCTTTGCTTAATGGGGACGGGCAAGCGGCTGGATACTGAACTCAAAGAAAATAAGGCTGAGGGGGTGCTGTCACTGCATCTTCCGTGCAATCCCCAGCAAATTGCCCAACGCCTCCTCGTCCAGGGTTTTCAGCACGGTGACGAGGTCGTTGAGCAGCTTGGGATATGGGTTGCCTTGCTCAAAAAATTCCTGCGGCGTCACGTCCAGATATTCGCATATGTAGAAGAGCACGTTCACCGAAGGGAGGGCGCGGCGGTTCTCAATCATGTTGATGTAATTTTCGCTCTGGCCGATGCTCAGGCTCATGTCCCGCGCGGACACTCCCTTTTGGACGCGTAACTGCGCGATGCGCTCCGCAATAAAAGCCTCGTAATCCATGTCGATCCTCCTCGTACAATTTCTATCTGTAATTGTACTGCACAGAGGACCCAAAGCTACACAGTTATATTGTTAATCGCGCTTGACGCCAACAGTGACATTGTGTATAATGGCATGGATGACCAGTGGGACTGTTCTGCATGGCTTACGCCCGCATATTTCAAGAGAGACACCGCGCCCTTGCTGAACACGGCGAGCTCTACTCGCTGTACTGCGCGACCCGCGCAATCAGATCATAGATCAACCGGGTTTTCTCGGGTGAGCACGTAGCAAGGATGTCAGCGATGTCGCTATGCAAATACTGCCTCTCCTCCACAACACAATCCAGAAGAAAGGCCAGGGAAACGTCAGCTACCGCGCTGATTTTTCCCAGCATGTCAAGGCTGGGCTTTTCCTTGCACGTTTCAATTTGGCTGATATAATTTCTGGATACCTGCACTTTCTCGGCAAATGCCTCCTGCGTCAAGCCCATGGCCATGCGAGCGCTCTGAATCCGTTGGCCGATTTTCACGTAGTCAATCATGAAATAGCTCCTCACCTGTCTTCTTTACCTTAAATATTATAGAAGCATTTCGCCCTAATCGCTATAAAGCCATGACCGTTCATGTTGACATATAGCCTACATCCTGATATACTTCTACATAACAAGCTAAGAAGACAGGGGGTGAAGCGAATGGGCCAGCCAAGGGAGTAATCGTCCAGACAGATTTTCATTGGGATAACGGCGGGAGCAGCCAGAGAATGCCGTGGCTTATGCCCGTGGTAGTGGCGGCCAGCAATCTCTTATAACAAAGTATATTATGTGGGTGTTTCAAATGAATATTATTGGCGCTAACGCCGCAGGCGCGGCAAATGGCAGAAAAGGTGGTGGTTGTGTATGATGGAAGATCAGCAACAGGAGCATCACTGCAATGTGTGCGGCCAGCGGTTGGCAAACAAGAAATTATCCGAAACAGGGTGTGTGACATGTATCTGCGAAGGGTGTGCTGCATTATCGGAAGCAGAACGCGGTGCGATGCTGACGATTGATAGAATATTCGGCATGTGCAGGAGGTATATCGTTGATGAAGAAATCACTTGGCTGCGCAACTGCTTGAACGATCCCTGCCGTATGGTGCGGGAGGCCGCCCGTTCAGTGTATAACATGAAATTTCAGAAAAGAAAACGCGGGGACATTGAAAAAGACTTGACGGTGGTTTCGCTGGAGTTTTTCTTGTGCGGTGAAGTCTGGCAGGAAGGAGGCGCCGTTTCGGTACGTGTACATATTATCGCCAACCAGGATGGGAATCTCAAATTAATTGACTGCTCCGCCCCGGAAGCCGTGTGCGAAAAGCAAATCACCATCGAAAAAGCCGTAGCTCAAGAGTTCCTGAAATCGTTGATCCACAAGTGGGATATCCTGTTTTGGAATGAGGATTTGGATGATTGCGGCCCAAGCGAAGACCCGTTCCTGGATGCTGCTTTGGAGCTTTTCGGCCTTGCCACCGAGGATTCCTGTGCAGATGACCCGCCAGTGGAACCGCTCTGGTCCGTGAAGCTCAAACTGAACAACGGGGATGATCGGGAGATCGTCTTCTACCATTCCATGTATAGTGAACCACAGGAACTCTATTGGGCGCTAACGAACTTTTTTGAGCAGGATGACTGCGAGGAATGCTTGCTTTAATTCGTAGCTGCCACATTGCCTGAGCAGAATACAACGTAAGAGAGCGCTATAGCATGACGCTCTCTTCGGTCTTTCCACACATCGAGCGTTCAACGTTCTTCTGCTGAGAGCGTTCAACGTTCTTCTGCTGAAGAGGCTTGCATTTCCGGGTGCTGTATGATATAATGGAGCTTGCCAAGCAGCGGGGGGGGTGAAAAGGCGCTGCTACATGGGCTGACCATTCGGAAACTTGAACGGGAAATTCGGTTGTGAGTGGCCATAGAACGGGCCTACAACATCACCAGTCTTTACTGTGTGTTCTCGTGTATTGTGAGCTGTGAGCGAAACAGAGTTATCGTAGAACATAACGCAATATGAAGCTGGCTCTGCGAACAAACACTCTGCAGTTTACGTTCACAGCCTTCATAAGCCTTTAGCATGTAAAACAGATCATATTTCAAGGAAGGAATGCTTTACAATGACTTGGGAAGAATTCTTAAAAAGCCCAATGTTTTTGCGGGCTCTTAATGAGCATATGGATAACACAATCAAACGTATTGAAGAAGAATATGCGGACGTGGTCTTTACCTTTTCGCCTGAATTTGAGCGTAAAATGGAAGAGCTAATTCATGGCAGCAGCAGACCGGCCACTTAGCTTGGGTCCTACATGGACCCATCTCACTGAAGCAAATGAAGCTAGCCGGGGTCCCCTATATCCTCCTGTGAAGAATCCGTAATGCGCATTGCGAGCTATGCGCCATCATTACGGAAGACAATGACGTCGCCGCAGTTGAATTCCCCGCAGCTCCGTTTCCCTAGAACAAACGAGCCCTATCGGCCGGTTGACTCAATTGAGGCCGATGGCACGCACCATACAAACAGTATATAGCGAAAAACCGCGCCGATGCTTCATATAAGCACCGGCGCGATCAGTTTCTTTGCTTTCCATGAGCGAGTTGCCTCATGGTGCATAGGCCGCGATGACAGGATCCTGAAGCAGATATTTACGTGCCCGGGACATCCATGCGGATACATTGTTATCGGATACACCGCCGAAGAGCTGGCCAATCTCCTTGCATGAATAGCCCTCCGCCTGCATGCGCAGAGCCTTAATCCCCTTGGCGATGACGCCGGAGGCCTTTTGGGACGCGGCGTCGAGCAAGCTGGCCAGATCCTCATCAGGATCGGTTTCCAGGGGAAGCTCGGCACATGGCATCTCCGAATCCATATGGACCTCACGCATCTTGCGGCGGGTAGCATACTCCAGCTTATTGAAAATCTCGTTGCGGATGAGCGTATAGGCATAGGTCTCGAAGGTGGTCTGCCGATCCGCCTCATAGTTTGCGGCAGCTTTGCACAGGCCGATGCTGCCGTACTGATATAAATCCTCATAACTGAAGATTCCGCATTGGTTTGGGTTATGTACGTATCTCTTGAGGACCCGATCTACCAAGTGCATGTTCTGCTCAACCAGCGTCCGCTCACTGTCTGTTAAATGCATAGGCATATACCATGTCACCTCCCAACTTATTTCGGAGTAAATTTTGGCTCTCCTCGATCACCTGGAGGCAATCGTATTCGCCCAGGCTGCCGATATGGGCTTTGGACTGCGGAGCCTGCAGGAACGCTGCCAGCCAGAGGTAGGCGTCGTCGCGGGTCATCAACCCGCTGAGATGCAGTAGGTCAAAGGCGTCATGGGCATCCTTGCGCAGGGCGCGCAGCTTGCCGTTGGCCAGCGTACCCATGGGGGTCTTCGTGCCGGCGTGGGCGCGCACATAGGCATCGCACCTGGGGAAGTTGCTGCAGACGTAGAGCATGATTCCGTTGGAGTTATCGTGGTAAATACCTGTGGCGCTGCGGAAGTGCACCGGGGCGCCGCAGTAGGGGCAGCGGATCGGGCGGTTCGGCCCCTTTTTCTTGCGGTTCATTTTCAAATTCCTTTCTTGTCTTGAGTATTTTTGCATAGAAAAACAGCCAACAGGCTGCTGTGCATAGCAGAGCTCGTCGTTGGGATGCGTCGCTCCAACGCCGACTCTGCAGCATCAGCAGCCTATTGGCTTTTGACGGTTCTGGGGGCCGATGACCCCTCGCTCTTTGGCGAAAACAAAATGCCCCGCGCCATCCAAGACCGCTCACCTACGCAGTGTCTTCCTGCGGAGGTCACGGCCCGTAACGGTTCCCTACCCCTCTGGATAAGTGTTGACGAATGGGTACCGTCATTCGTACCGAAAGCCTGACGCAAAGCCGGTGGCTTCGCTAGGCGCGGGGCATTTGCTGCACATATATCATAGCACATTTCGGCCCAAAAAGCAAGGATTATCAAGGGGTCTGAGCTCATTTCTCCCTTTTGCACAAGGGGGCCGCCGTATCTGAGTTACACAGAAGATTTTCGGCAAACTGCACAAGGCTTGCGTGCAAGGCCTCGGTCAGTCCTCGTAATCCTCCTCCTCATCGTCGTCAAGCCGGCGCTTTTTGAGCCGCGACAGGATGACCAGCGCGATGACCGCCGCGACGATCCCCCCGCCGAAGATCAGTATCTGCTTGACGGGGACGATCCGCTGCGCCGGCTCTTCCCGCGGTGGGGGCTGCTCGACGGGAGCCTCGGTACCGGGCTCCGTGAGGCCCGCCAGGAAGGCGTCCAGGTCCACATCGGTGGTGGCCGACGTGTCAGGGCCAGGCAGTGTGCCGGCATGGTCAGGCGTCGTGCCGGCGGCGGCATTGCTCGCGGGGGTTGCCGCGGTGCTGCTCTGGGTTGCTGCCTGCAGGCAGCTGAGGGTATAGGTCTTGCTGCCGCCCAGGTCCATCCGCAGCACGCCGTCATTGCCCACCACCACCGGCTGCGGATACATCCCGGCGTCGGTGCGCAGTTCGAACCGCGTGCCGGCCCAGCCGGGGCCAAGCTGAAGGATCAGCTTGGCCGGCTGGTCGGTGATCTGCAGGGTGGCGTCGCCGGTATCGGCGCGCGCGGGCGTGGCAACGAACGTGAGCCCCAGGAGGAGCGCCGCGGCGAAACACAGAAGCTTACGCGGGCGTTTCATCGGCAAGCTCCTCCTCCTTGCGGCGGCGCCTGAGCAGGATGAACGCGCATCCGCCGCTGGCAGCCAGCACCGCCAGCGCGATGCCCGCGATTAGCCAGCTGTCGCCGGTCTTGGGCAGCGGTTCCCGGGTGATCGTCACCTTCTCGTTGAAGATATCGACCCGCAGGGTTTCGTTCTCCACCAGCTCCACCGTGATGGGCGCGGGGATCTTGTAGCCCTTGGTGGCCTCGGTTTCGACCTCCGTAATGACGTATTTACCTACCCGCAGGTTCTCGATGAAGATTTCGCCCTTCGCGTCGGTCACGAAGGTTTCGTCGTAGTTCTCGCCCACGATCCGGAAGGTAAAGCCCTCTTTCTTGCCGTCGGAGGAGGTTTTGAGGATGCGCAGGTTGCCCACGCGCCGGGAGTTGACGAAGCCGACGCCCCTGACATTCTCCACGAGGACAGCCTCTTTCGCGCCGGTGATCTCGAAGAAGACGGGCCGTGTATCGAGGGCGAAGCCCTTCGGGCTTTCCTTCTCGACCACGAAGTAGCCGCCGCCGGGGATGTCCTCCATGATGTGCAGGCCGGGCTCCGCCTCCTTCATGGTACCGATGAGCTTGTCGCGGCGGTCGTAGCGCTTATTGCCGTTGGTGTCCTCATAGACCTCGAACACGGCGCCCTCCAGGCGGACCTCCGGGTTTTCGGCGTCCACCTTGATGAGCGCGACCTTGCCGCGGTTACGCTTGTTCACGATGGTGATCTCCGTGGTTTCGTCCGCCTTGATGAGGACCACCACGGGATCCGCCAGGGTGAAGCCCTTGGCCAGGTCGCTCTCCAGCTCCTTGACCACATAATCGCCGACGGGCAGGCCATCTACGAGGATCTCGCCGTTTTTGTCGGTCTTGAAGGTCTTGTCGTAGGCGATGCCGATGGCGGATTTGCCGACGATCTGGAAGGGCACGCCCTCGACAGGCTTGCTCTCCCCCTCGAAGGTCTTGATCACCTTCAGGCTGCCGCGCTGCAGCTTGTTCTCAATGGCGATCTCAGCCGTGGCATCGGCCTTGATGGTCACCGTCTTGCTCTCGGAGAGTACGTAGCCCTTGGTAAGGTCGCTGCCCAGCTCGCGGACGGTATAGTCCCCGATGGGCAGCCCCTCGATCAGGATAACGCCTTCGGCGTTGGTGTAGAAGGTTTCGCTGAACTTCATGCCGGACTTTGAGACGCCCTCCACGATGAACGGCACCTTCGCGATGGGCTTCTCCAGGCCCTCAAAGGTCTTGACGATTTTGAGATTGCCCCGCTGGAGCTTGTTGTCGATGGCCAGCTCCGTGAGCTTGTCCGCCGCGACGATGGCCGTCTGGGTTTTGGACAGGATATAGCCCTCGGTGAGCTTGTCGTCCAGCTCGCGCACGGTGTATTGGCCGACGGGCAGGCCCTCGATCAGAATCTCACCGTTTTTGTCCGTGACGAAGCTCTTCGAATACGGGATGCCTGCCAGGGAGGTCCCCTCCACCGTGAAGGGCACGCCCGCGATGCTTACCTCACGCTCCTCGAAGGTCTTGATGATCTTCAGGCTGCCGCGCTGGAGCTTGTTGAGGATCTTCATCTCGGCGATCTTGTCCTGCGCGACGGCGATGGTCTGGGCCTCGCTGAGGACATAGCCCAGGACCAGTCCCGTCTGGAGCTCCTCCACGGTGTAGTCGCCTACGAGGAGGCCCTCCAGCCTGATCTCGCCCTTTTCATCGGTAAGATACGTGGCATAGAAGTCCTGGCCAATCACGGTCTTGCCGGTGATACGGAAATGCACGCCGGCCAGAGGCGTTTCCTTGCCCTCGAAGGTCTTGATGATCTTCAGACCGCCGCGCTGGCAAATGTTATTGATGGTCATGCTGGCGATCTCATCGGCGGCCACCGTGAGGGTTTCCTTCTCGCTGAGGATGTATCCCGCAGTGAGCTTGCTGTCAAGCTCCTCGACGACGTACTCGCCCACGAGCAGGCCTTCCACGAGAATCTTCCCGTCCTTGTCCGTGACGTATTCGCCGCGGTAGTCCGTGCCCACAACGGTTTTGCCCGTAATCACAAACGGCACGCCGGCGATGGGCGTGGTCTTGCCCTCAAAGGTCTTGATGATCTCCAGCCCGCCCCGCAGCAGCTTGTTCTGCACGGGCTTGCCGTCGTTGACGTCGATCGTAATGACCGCGGCCCCGGCTCCGGGCTCAAACTGGAACGGGAGTTTCGTGTCAAGCAGCTCGTAGCCGCCGGCCGCGGCCAGTTCCTTGGCGTAGAATTTTCCGTAGGGCAAGTCGGTTTTCATCTCGGTCTGGCCATTAGCGTCGAAGCGCAGCACCTCCAGCAGGGTGTCCTTGGGGATGGCGAGCACGCCGCCGATATCATGAAGATCATCCGCCGTATAGATGCCGAAGAGGATGTCCTTGTAGGGGTTGTAGCCCCGGGGCGCACCTTCGGGCCGCTCCGCCGCCTTGACCAGGTTGAGCTTGGCCCGGGCGCGCCGGTTGACGACCGCGACTTCCTTGGAGATAATCTCGGTGAGCACGCTGCCTTCGATACCAAGGACCACCTTTTGCGGCTCACTGAGCAGAACGTATCCCGCCGGGCATTCCAGTTCAACCAGCTCATAGCGCGCCAGGGGCAGCAGCTTCGTGGTGGCCTTGCCGTCCTCGCCAGTGGTGATCGTATCCATCAGGTCGCCCTTCTGGTGGATGCGTTTGCCGTAGACATTGTAGATGTCCTGCCCTGCGAGGACGTTGAACTTCGCGCCGGGCAGGCCGCGCAGCTCGTACCGGGGCTGGCTGACGATGTAGCCGTCCACCTCATCCTGGGCATAGCCCGCAAGCTGCTCGCCCTGTTTGAGCACGGTGAGCTTGCCCAGCTTCAGCTCGTTGGGCAGGGCGATACCACCGTTGTGAACCTGGATGTGGGCAACGGCCTTATCGGCACCCGCGTACTTGGCCTCGACTGGGTACTTCGTATCCACGAGGCGGTAGTAGGCGTTGGTCTTGACCTCCTGGACGACGTATTTCCCGAAGGGCAGATTGCCCACCACGGCGCCCTTGCCGTTGCTGTCCACGGTGATCAGCGCCACCAGGCCGCCTTTTGGAATGACCACGGAGCCATTGGCCGCCTTGAAGCCCTCATCCGCGAACAGGCCAAAGGTGACGTCCTTGAAGGCGTTGAAGCCGTCGGGGGCGTCCACCGGGCGCTCCATCAGCTTCTGCAGCTCTATGGAAATCTCCTGCCGGATGTTATGAATTGTGATGGGCGAGCTGACGACCGCAACCTCCTGGTTTTCGTAGACCAGCGACACATAATGGGGCCCGGGGTTCAGGACGAAGGGCTCCACCGTTTTGGTCTCGCGCAGCTCGTAGTTCCCCAGGTAGAGCTGCTTGGACTCGGCCTTGCCGGCGGCATTGGTTGTAAGGGTATCGACGACAGTGCCCTTGGTATAACGTACTGTGCCGTCGGGGGTCTTGACATCCTCGGCCGCGATCACCTGGAACACCGCGCCGCTGACGCCGGCGGGCGCGTAGATGGGTTGGTACTGTGTGCCGAACTCCGTTTCGACCTCCCGCACGCCCACGAGCATATCGCCGATCTTCTCCAGCTTGATGATGCCCTTCACCGGCTTGTTGGGGACCTTGACCTCGATCATCTCCGGGGTGGCCTGGGAGGAATGGATCGTAAAGGGGATGGGCGTGGTACTGAGCAAATATCCATACGGGGCCCGCTGCTCGTACAATTCATAGCTCCCGCTCTTGAGTGCCGCGGGCATGACCAGCGTACCGTCCGCCGCAGTTTCATAGATGTCCAGATCCATGGGCGTGGGGTAGTTGATGCGCTGCACAATCCACTTGCCGGTGCTTACGTCTTTGACTTTGAAGCTGGTCCCCGCCAGGGGGATGGTCTTGCCGGTCTCGGCGTCGGTCTTGACGATCTTGACCAGGGAGGTAAACATCGGGTCGTTCAATATGAATCTGTAGACCTTGCCGTCCGCGCTGATAAACACATCAAACGGCGGAACCAGTTTCACATCCCCGGGCGCCGAGATTTCGTGCACGGTGTACACCCCGTAAGGCAACAGCTTTGTGATGGCGTAACCGTTGGAATTGGTTGTGATGCGGTCTTTCTCGGTCGCTTTGGCGGCGTTGTAGGAGCCGGCGGATTTCAGATAGACCTCGAAGATAGCTCCCTCCAGGGGTTGCTCCACCTGGGGATTGGGCGGGTCCACATCCGGGTCGGGCTGGTCCGTGTGTTTCGTCAGGGCGATCTGCCCTCGGATGACCTGGTTCTTTACATCGCCGAATTTTTCGACGATGGTCACGTTCTGCCCGGCGTACTCGATCTTGACCTCGTAGAAGGCCCCGGTTGCGTCGGGCAGGTAGCCAACGGGCGGGTTCCGTTCTTTGTAGTAGTATGTCCCCAGGGGAAGCTCCTTTGAGGTGGCCGCGCTGCCGGCGCCGCAGTAGAGGGTGTCCAATAAGGTGGTCTTGTTGGACGCGTAGATCTCAAAGACAGCGCCAGTCAAAACAGCGTCGCCCTGGGCAACCGCGCCGGTGTCCTTGTCCAGCTTGGTGACGCGGATGGTCCCGGTCTGGGGCCGGTTGGGGATGGTCACGTCGGCGTAGACGATGCTGACATCATCCGTCGCGTAGCTGAGGGTGGCGCCATACGTATTGGTGTTCAGCACGAAACCCCACGGGGCCGTGACCTCTTTGACCGTGTACGACCCCAGGGGGAGCTCCTTGGTCTGCGCGAGCCCGGCGGCGTTGCTCGTGATGGTATCCACCAGCGTGCCGGAGCTGTTCCTGATCTCGAAAATGGCGTTGGACAAAGCATAATCACCCATCGAAACATTGGAATTCGATTTATGCACGCGGATGATTCCGGTCTGGGGCCGCTCGGGGACATCGACGGTGGTATAGGCATAGAGGGCGTCGGCCCCCGCGTAGCTCAATGTGGCCGTGAAGGACGACGTGTTCTTCACGAAACCATACGGGGCCGACAGTTCCCGCACCCGGTAGCTCGCAAGCGGCAGATCCTTGCTCTGGGCCTTGCCGCTGCTGTCTGTCGTCACGGTGTCGAGCAGGGTCGTGCCGGTGGAGTCGTAGATGCCGAACACCGCGCCGGCAAGACTGTAA
>Ga0209628_10000141_pt1 | contig 38887 bp, 24 predicted proteins | sample TergutCu122P4_FD_187285 | JGI IMG/M metagenome (GOLD analysis project Ga0209628, IMG submission 187285) | Cubitermes ugandensis P4 segment gut microbial communities from Kakamega Forest, Kenya - Cu122 P4 (SPAdes) (version 2) | ecosystem: Host-associated > Arthropoda: Insects > Digestive system... | reverse complement strand
CCCCGCCGATTTTGTGGCGGCAAAAATATATTATTTTTGCAGAAAATTTTTTACCTTATGAAAATTCCAGATTCCGAACTACCGTTACAGCCCAATGGTGCTATCTACCACATCGGCATACACCCGGAGAATTTAGCCGATAAAATTATCTTAGTGGGAGACCCCGGACGTGTTCCTAAAATCTCTGAAAGATTTGATAAAGTTGAGTTTACAAACTCTCATCGGGAACTCACAACTCATACCGGGTGGTACAAAAATAAAAGGCTCACGGTTCTTTCCACAGGGATGGGGACAGATAATATTGATATTGTTATGACCGAATTAGATGCTTTGGCTAATGTGGATTTACAGCGAATGGAATTAAAACCGGCACACAAAACACTTACTTTGGTACGCATCGGCACTTGCGGCGCTATTCAGGAAAATATTCCCGTGGGTTCCCCCATTGCCTCCAAGCATGGATTTGGGTTCGATGGGCTGATGCAGTTTTATAAACATAATACACAAGGATATGAAGATTTGGTAGCGCACTTTGTAGAGTTCACAGGATGGGGAGAGCGATTACCCTACCCCTATTGCTATCCTGCCGATAAAACGCTGTTAGAAACGATTGCTTTTGATATGGTTCAGGGAATTACGGCAAGCGCTCCCGGATTCTTTGGCCCGCAAGGCAGAGCTGTCAGAGCGCCGCTGGCGTTTCCTCATCTGAATAAAAAAATAGAAACATTTTCGTATCAAAACCAGCGAATTACCAACTTAGAGATGGAGTGCTCTGCCATTTACGGATTAGGAAATCTGCTCGGACATAAAACGTTAACTGTATGTTTAGCCATTGCCAACCGCGTTACCCATCAGTTTTTAAAAGATTATCATAAAGAGATGGATGAATTGATAATCAAAGTTTTAGATAGAATATGAAAAAGATAACGCTTTTAATTTTGGCCGCCGGTATGGGAAGCCGCTACGGCGGATTAAAACAGTTGGATGAATTAGGTCCCAACGGAGAAACCATTATGGACTACTCTATCCATGATGCCATTGCGGCAGGGTTTACCAAAGCGGTTTTTGTGATCAGAAAAAGTATGAAAGAGGATTTTACTCATCAAATTTTATCAAAATATCTCCATAAAATAGAATGTGAATGTGTGTATCAGGAGTTGGATGCGTTACCGGAGGGGGTGTATCCACATCCTGAAAGAGAAAAGCCATACGGCACCGCCCATGCTATCCTTATGGCAAAAGATGCTATTCATGAACCGTTTGCCGTGATTAATGCCGATGATTTTTACAGCCGCAAAGCGTTTGTTGCCATGGCTGATTTTTTACGACAACCGAACAGTAATGAAAACCCCATTTTTGCCATGATTGGCTATAAGTTAAAAAATACGCTTTCCTATCACGGAACAGTTGCGCGGGGCGTTTGCAAAGCCAATGAAAAAAGAGAACTCATCTCTATTACTGAAATGACAAAAATTCAACGAGATGGAAATACTATTTTTAACTTGGAGGAGAGTGGCAAGATAAAACTTACCGGAGATGAACCCGTATCTATGAATTTCTGGGGATTTACTCCTTATTTCTTTACTTTTTTAAATGACCTTTTTATTGATTTTTTAAAAGAAAACAACGACAATCCGAAATCGGAGTTTCCGATTCCTGCCATAGTGAATCATTTTATTACAAATAATTTGGCAACAATTAAAATCATTGATTGTGAAGCAGAATGGTTTGGAGTAACCTATCAGGCGGATAAAAAGCGGGTAATGGAGAAACTGTCAAATTTTGAAGTTTAGAATTTTAGTGATTCGTAAGTTTTTTACCTTACCCTACACTCCCCTCCAAACTAATTTCTAACAATTTTTGCGCTTCCGCTGCAAACTCCATGGGAAGTTTGTTCAGCACATCTTTAGCATAGCCATTCACAATTAAGCTGATGGCAGATTCTTTATCAATGCCTCGTTGTTGGCAATAAAAAAGTTGGTCGTCAGAAATTTTGGAGGTAGTAGCTTCATGTTCCAAAATGGCGCTTTTGTTATGGCAATCCACGTGAGGCCAGGTATGAGCGCCACACCTGTCCCCCATAAGCAGGGAGTCGCATTGGGAAAAATTGCGTGCATTTTCAGCATTTTTACTAACGCACACCAACCCTCTATAACTATTTTGACTTGTTCCTGCGGAGATTCCTTTAGAAATGATCAAACTACGCGTATTTTTTCCCAAATGAATCATCTTGGTACCTGTATCTGCCTGTTGAAAATTGTTGGTTAGCGCCACCGAATAAAACTCACCGGAGGAATTGTCTCCCTGCAATACACAACTTGGATATTTCCAGGTAACAGCAGAGCCTGTTTCCACTTGTGTCCACGAAATTTTAGAATTATCGCCTTTACAGAATCCCCGTTTCGTAACAAAATTATATATTCCGCCATTCCCTTCTTTATCACCGGGGTACCAATTTTGGACCGTAGAATATTTCACTTCGGCATCTTTAAGTGCTACGATTTCAACTACCGCAGCATGCAGTTGATTTTCGTCACGTTTTGGAGCTGTGCAACCTTCCATATAACTAACATACGCACCTTCGTCGGCAATGATTAAAGTGCGTTCAAATTGTCCGGTTCCCGCAGCATTAATTCTAAAATAGGTAGAGAGTTCCATCGGACAACGTACCCCTTTGGGAATATAGCAGAATGATCCTTCGCTGAAAACTGCCGAATTAAGCGCCGCAAAAAAATTATCCCCTATAGGCACCACAGAACCTAAATATTTTTTGATCAATTCCGGACATTTATGTACTGCTTCTCCAAAAGAGCAAAAAATAATCCCCTCTTTTTCCAATTTTTCAGAAAAAGTAGTTTTAACTGAAACTGAGTCAATTACAGCATCTACCGCTACTTCCGACAACTGTTTCTGTTCATCCAGGGATATGCCCAATTTATTAAAAGTATTTATTAATGCGGCATCAATTTCTCCTTTACCTGCTTCCACATTTTTCTTTTTAGGAATGGCAAGATATGTAATATCCTGATATTTTGGTTTTTCATAGACAAGGTGTGCCCATTCCGGTTCTTTCATGGTTTGCCATTTGGCAAATGCTTTTAAACGAAACTCCAGCAACCATGCAGGTTCATTTTTCCTTTTAGAAATTAAATGAATAATATCTTCATTTAATCCTTTAGGAAACTCTTCCATATCAATAGCGGAAACAAAGCCGTACTGATATTCTGTATCGGTTATTTGGGAAATAATATCTTTAGCCATTAAATCTTAGATTGTAGTCTTTAATTTGTATATATTTACTTATAGGTTTCAATAATTGTATTCAACATCTTTTCTGTTTTAGCAGCTCCTTCCCCAAGAATAAAGCCAATTTGCTGTACCTGCCGGAGTGTTTCCTCAATAACTTCATTAATACGATTTTTTATCTCTTCCGGGCGTTCCTCTTTGGAATGGAGATTTCTCAGGATAATACCATACAATTGATTGGGGATTAATTGGAACAAGGTACAATTGGTTAGTTTTCCATTTATCTCTACATCTCTAACAAATTTATCCTCATCATGTTGCATTAAGTAGTTAAGTTGAGACACCAAACTTGGGGGAATTAAGGTTTTTATATCAGCACCTATTAAGAATGGGATAACATCGTGTATATCCAGCGCATCTTCTCCCAAAATATCCACAAAACCCTGGTTAGAATCCACTACCTTTAGTTCGGGATTCGTAATTACAATTCCCGGGCTCAGATTTCTAATAAAAATAGTAAATGCCGATTTTAGCGAATTTGCCTTAGTAGTTAATAAATTTGTCTCTTTTTCCAACTCTTTCAATTGCGTTTGCGTTTTTTCCAGATCTTCCGAATTTCTACGCATATTAATCACAGCTTCTCTTGAACCGAGTTGAGAGTTAGGGATACACATTTCCGGGATTGCAATACCTTGGGCTACTGCTAAGGCCAATCCGCGGCAAGTTTCATAACCGCAAGCTCCGCAATTGAGTTCAATTCCTTTCTTAGGTTCTGTAATTTTTTGCAAAATACGTTTCATTATCAATACCTGTAACTCTCCACCCTCTTCAATATTATATTTTTTATCGGTAAAAGTGGCTTCCAACTCTCTATAGCGATTATGTTGCATGATTTCACCATGCCAGCGGTCTAACTCAAAATTTAGCAATCTCTTTTTGACGTAATCTTTAGTAAATGTTTGTTTTAGATACTTGTTTCCTGCTTGTGACATTCCGGGACCGGATATGCACCCTTCACAGTAGAAAATATTCATATTACTGCGAATTGTATCATGGTACTCTTTAAACTGCTTAATAGCATCAATGGCATTATGGCTGCCTTCAACAGTTTGCGTATTTCCTTTTAAGATGGAAATATCCATATTGGTGGCTTCGACAAAACCCGGGGCTACCGGATACAACCCCCCTTTATATCCGAACGGGGTGTCAAACTCCGAAGTTTCAGTAAATGCTTCTTTAATCTTAAATTCTTCAAATAACTCACGTAACTCTTTAAAGGTAATAACCGCATCTATTTTATTCATGCCTTTATATCTTAAAACGCCCTCTTTGGCCGCTACGCACGGCGTAATTTGAACTATCTTAAGAGTTTTTCCATGAAGTTTTCTTAACGTAACGGCCATGGCAGCTGCCGGTGTAACTATCGGCAACAGATTAGGTATCAATTCCGGAAATAGTTTTTCTATGAGTTCTACAATAGCAGGACAGTGGCTGGATATATAAAAGTTTCCACCTGTATTTTGAGTAGTTATTTCACGATATTTGGTAGCCACGATATCTACTCCGAAAGACATCTCATTCACGTACGAAAAACCCAGATAACGAATCATTTTTACAAATTTCCGATAATCGGCAATATCCACAAATTCTCCGGCAATGGAAGGGGCGCAAATGGCGGCTACTTTGCTTCCCGAATTTAACATGGCTTTTACAATCTCTTTTGAATCTGTATAAGAAATAGCATGATAGGCACAAGCTGCGATGCAATGTCCACAGTGATTACATTGTTCTTCTTCAAAATAGGGAAAAACGCTATTATTTTTTACATGAATGGCTTTTACTTTGCAAGCTCTGATACATGAATAACAGGTTTTACATTTCCCATTATCCCATTGAATAACTGTATTATTCATAAATAATTTTTATCCGCAATGAAAATATTGATTTACCAACTCCAACATTCTCTTCGGTTCCTTTTTAATCTCTTCTCTAATATTTTGGTCATTAAACGATTTTAACAATTTTATCATATCATCAATCATTTCTGCCGGGAAGACTCCATGGTTTTCATAGATGGCTCTATGTTTAGAAAGTTCAATCGCAGAATTCCAGCAAGAAGCAGGTAACTGAGCCAGGCTCATCATTTTATCTTTTTCTTCCGATTTATGAATGTTTACATTAACATAAGTTTTTTCTGCAAATTTAAGTGCATTTTCCATTTCAAAGCCATGACGTGCAGCCACAACTAAGCCGGCTAAGAGCAAATAAATATCTGCCGAACCGTCCGGGCAACGAAATTCAACGGTTTGTTTTTGGGATAAGTTCGTGTGTTGCGGTTTTTCCAACGGATTGAGATCTGCAATCATATCATTTTTGTGTGTCCAACCCAATGGCACTCTGACTAGAACCGAGCGGTTTCTATCTCCCCAGCAAATTGTAGTAGGCGCCTCCTGATGCGGTACTAGCCTGAAATAGGAAGTTGGGTTTGTATTGCCAAAAGCAGTAAGCGAAGAAGCGCAAGTCATGTAACCGGCAATAGCTGTTTTCGCAATAGAGTTTAATTTACCTTTGTCAACCATTTTATTTACCCCCGTTTTGCTTACAATTTGGGTATGAATGTGTAAGCCGCTACCGGCTTTCCCTTCCGTTATTTTTGGAGCAAAAGTTACATTTAATCCATACTGGTAGGCTAAATTGCGAATAATCCACTTGGCAAGTACCAATTGGTCGGCAGCCTCCATAGTGTCTGTTACTAAAAACTCTATCTCATTTTGTTCATAAATTTTTCCATTTAGCGTAAAATTGCCTACTTCGGAATGTCCATACTTGATAAGCCCGCCTACTCCGGCTATCTTCAACATACACTCGGTGCGGAATTGTTCAAATTTTGTAAACGGCATGGATTCATGATACCCTTTTTGATTTTCAGTAAGATAAAGTTCTTCTTCATCTGCAATCACATAATATTCAAGTTCTCCCATGGCATGAAAAATCATTCCGGTAGTTTTTTCAAATGATTTTAAGGCTTTGCGAAGGACATTTTCCGGTGCATTTTCCATAGGTTGTCCATCTTTATTAAAATAGGAACAGAGAAAACACAAAGTAGGAATTTCACTGAAGGGATCCATGAAAGCAGTATTAAAGCGCGGTACCACATATAAGTCACTGGAACCGGCTTGAATATAAGCGGGAAAAATATTAGAGCCATCCAACCTTTCTCCGGCAGACAAAATCTGCTCCAAGTATTCCCGATTATTTATCACAAAATTCAATGTTTTTAAACGGCCATCCTGCGCAACATAGCGAAAATTAACCATTGGAATATTTTTTTCCTCTATATATTTAATAATATCTGCCTTCGTAAACTCTTGAGGCATCTTTTTTAAAAATTGAACCAACGGATTCATGTTCATTGTGATTTTTTCTTTCATAAGGTTAATATTAATTGCGTTAATAGTTTTCAACAATTTTCAGACGGAAACTGCAAATAAACATAAAATTCTCTGAATTATATACAAACAAATAAAAAATTAGTTCTCCCGGACTTTTTTCAACCATGCAATCTCTTCTGCCCACTTACTTGTATCGGGAGTCTCCAAAATAATGGGAATGTTTTCCCATTTGGCATCTTTCATCATTCTAATAAAGAACTCTTTACCTAAAAATCCCAACCCTATATTTTCGTGTCTGTCTACACGACTTCCCAACTCTTTTTTTGTATCATTTAAATGAATGGCTTTTAAATAACGGGAGCCTACCACTTCGTCAAACTCATGCCATGTTTGTTGATAACCGGTTTCTGTTTTTAAATCATAACCTGCAGAGTAGGTATGACAAGTATCTATGCAAACCCCTACCCTATTTTTATCTTCCACATCATCAATAATTTGCGCTAAGTGTGAAAAACTGAAACCTAAATTAGAGCCCTGCCCTGCCGTATTTTCAATTACAGCAGTTACTCCTTTCGTCTTCTCTAAAGCTAAATTAATAGATTCTGCTATACGCCGTAAACATGCATCTATGGAGATGGCATTCAAATGGCTTCCCGGATGAAAATTTAGCAGAGAAAGTCCTAATTGTTCTACCCGTATCATCTCATCAAAAAAAGAGTTACGCGATTTTTCCAAAGCCTCTGTATCCGGGTGCCCCAAATTAATCAAATAACCATCGTGCGGAAGAATTTGTGTCGGGTCAAAGCCGTTTTTGGCACAGTTCTCTTTAAAAAGCGAAATACTTTTTGCGGATAATGGCGGAGATTCCCAACGGCGTTGATTCTTAGTAAAAAAAGCAAAAGCAGTGGCTCCAATCTCTTTTGCATGCAGCGGTGCATTTTCTACACCCCCTTCAGCGCTCACATGAGCTCCTATATATTTCATAAATTACAAATATTTCGGCAAAAATAAAAAAACTACTTAGACGGAAAACGGTTTCTTTCAGTCCAGATTCTTAGTTCCATTTTTTTCTGAAATATTATATTTTATTAATATTCAAATATATAAATATAATTTAGGTAAAAAAAATAGCATTATAGATGCATTCATTGATTTTTTTATAATTTTGTTTTTACAAAAGTTAGACGAAAACAAATATTATAATCTAAATTGAAAGATTGAGAAAAATGAGTAAAAAAGTAATTTCTGATAAAGATATCCAACAAACTTTGAAAAAAGTTTTTGGATTTAATACATTTAAAGGGGACCAACTCAAAGTTATCAAGTCGTTATTAAAAGGGAAAGATTGCTTTGTAATCATGCCCACCGGCGGTGGAAAATCGTTATGTTATCAACTCCCTGCGCTGATTTGCGAAGGAACTGCAATTATCGTTTCTCCCTTAATTGCCTTAATGAAAAATCAGGTAGATGCCCTCAGAAATTTTGGTACGGAATTAGGTATTGCCCACTTTATGAACTCTACCTTATCAAAACAGGAGATAAAAGATGTAAAAGATGATTTATTGAAAGGAAAAACTAAACTCCTTTATGTAGCCCCTGAAACCTTGACTAAAGAAGAAAATGTTGATTTCTTTAAAGATATTCGCATTTCCTTTTTTGCTATAGATGAAGCGCATTGTATTTCGGAATGGGGACACGATTTTAGACCTGAATACAGAAGGATAAAAGAAACCATCGACAAAATCAACAAGAAAGTGCCTGTAATTGCACTTACTGCAACCGCAACGCCCAAAGTACAGGCAGACATTCAGAAAAACTTAGGAATTGACAAAGCAGAACTTTTTAAGGCTTCTTTTAATCGCCCCAATCTCTATTATGAGATACGAGAAAAAACAAAAGAAATTGATAAAGAGATCGTTAAATTTATTAAAAATCACAGTGGCAAGTCAGGAATTATTTATTGTTTAAGCAGAAAAAAGGTAGAAGAACTGGCAGAATTTTTACGGGCCAACCAGATTCGTGCATTACCTTACCATGCAGGGCTTGAATCCCAAGTACGTGTAAATAACCAAGATGCGTTCCTTATGGAAGATGTGGAGATTATTTGTGCTACCATCGCTTTTGGCATGGGAATTGACAAACCCGATGTTCGTTTTGTAATCCACTATGATATGCCTAAAAGTTTGGAAGGATACTACCAGGAAACCGGTCGAGGAGGACGAGATGACGGGGAAGGACTTTGTATTGCTTTCTACGACATTAAGGATTTATATAAATTGGAAAAATTCTCTACTAAAAAATCGGTAGCAGAACAGGAAATGGTAAAACAATTATTGGCTGAAACTGCCTCTTATGCAGAATCTACCAATTGCAGGAGAAAGCACTTGTTGCACTATTTCGGAGAAATTTACGACAAAGATAACTGTGGTTGCTGTGACGTCTGCTTGCATCCCAAACCCAAAATGAATGCAACAGAACAGATTCAATTAGTGATTGAAGTCATTAAAGAGATAAAACAACAATTTGTAGACAACCATATTATTGATATCATTACCGGATATAAAACCACTACGATTGTCAAATTTAAGCATAACAAATTAAAACAATTTGGAGAGGGCGAAGAGTATGATCCCAAGTTTTGGGCAAGTGTTATTCGGGTCGCTATTTTCGAAGAACTTATTTATAAAGATATTGAAAATTATGGTTTACTAAAAATTACGCCCAAGGGTGAAAAATATCTTACCAATCCATACACGCTCTACGTACAAAAGCCGAATAAGGCAAAATCGGATAGTGACGAGATGGATGACGATGAGATTTTGGATGATATGATCCCCGTAAAAGGGGAAGCTACTGATGCTACTCTATTTGCTATGTTAAAAGATTTGCGCAAATCTATTTCGCAAAAAGAGAATCTGCCACCTTTTATTATCTTTCAAGACCCTTCTTTAGAAGATATGTGTATTCAGTATCCTACTTCGGTAGAAGAGATGGTTAATATTACAGGTGTCGGGGTAGGAAAAGCGCAAAAGTACGGCAAACCATTTGCAGACTTAATAAAACAATATGTTGAAGAAAACGAAATTGACAGGCCGCAAGATTTCATTGTAAAATCCATAGTCAAAAAATCTGCAATCAAAGTGTTTATTATCCAAAGCATTGATAGAAAATTACATCTTGAAGATATTGCCCATGCCAAAGGATTAGATATGGATGAACTTTTAACCGAAATTGAAAGTATTGTATCATCCGGAACAAAATTAGACATTGATTATTACATTGATGACACTATTGAAAAATATCATCAAGAAGATATTTTAGATTATTTTTCGGAAGCAGAATCAGATTCTGCGCAAGTAGCCTTAGAGACTCTGGGAGAAGATGATTTTACTTTAGAAGAGATTCGCATTATGAGAATTAAATATATGTCCGATGTAGGCAATTAGCGTGAAAATTTCATCTCTCCGAACTTTATTTCACCTGCATTTATCCTCACTCTACGAAAAAAGAGAAGTTGATGCGATTTTTTTTACCTATATTGAGGCTAAATACAACCTGAAAAAATATCAATTTTTATTGCATACTAATGATGAAATTGAATTTGAACAAACAGATATAGAAGCTCTTGCCCAAGGATTGCCTATCCAATACCTCATCAAGAAAACAAAATTTTTTGACTTGTCGCTTTGTATCAATTCTTCGGTACTGATCCCAAGGCCGGAAACAGAAGAGTTAGTGGCGTTAGTTTTGAATGAGCAAGGAAAGGTATCTAAAAAAAAAGTTCTTGACATAGGAACCGGCAGCGGCGCTATTGCCATTGCATTAGCTAAAAATATGAAAAATGCCGAAGTTTGGGTAACCGATATTTCTGAAAATGCACTTGAAACAGCGCAGCACAATGCAATTCTTAACCATGTGAAAATTAACTTCCTGCTTCACGATATATTGAGCGATTCGATATCGAGCCTCCCTGTGGACGTAAATATAATGGTTTCCAATCCGCCTTATATTCCTATCAGCGAACAAACTGCTTTACATAAGAATGTAATCAATTATGAACCACATTCCGCGCTTTTTGTACCGGATACTAATCCGCTTATTTTCTATAATGCCATTGCTGAAACGGCAAAAAAAATCCTCCGTAAAGGAGGAACTTTATATTTTGAAACTCACGAGAAATTTCATTCGGAGATTTCGGAAATGCTTAATAAACTAAATTTTAAAAATATTATGCATGGGAATGATATTAACGGAAATCCCCGCTTTATAAGTTGTAAAAAATTATAAATGACCGATTTTTAGTGCTAATCCTGACTTTAAATTGGCAGCTTTGTTTTTATGAATAATCCCTTTTTTAGATAATTTGTCAATCAGGGAAGTAACTTTAGGAAGTTTCTCTTCCGCAACCGCCTTCTCAGATGTTAATCTAATATCTTTTAACGCATTACGCATTGTTTTGGTAAAATAGCGGTTTGCTAATCTTTTACTCTCATTAGCTCTAATTCTTTTCTTTGCCGATTTGTGATTTGCCATTTTTATTTGTTATTTATTTAATTTTTAAAATTTAACCTCTTTTTTAAAAGGGGGTGCAAAAATATATTTTTTTATATGAAAATGGTTAAAATAATCTCTCTTATAATAAAATTCTCAAAAAGGTGTTAGCATTAATATTTTTTCTACTCTTGCAAATTAAAAATTTTTGAAAAATATGCATCGCTCTTATCTTTTATTATTTGCCTTACTTTTGGGGATGCATGCGTTGCAGGCGCAAATACAAACCAAAGAATTAATATTGCAGGAAGTTTCCGTGGATACCGTTTATCCGCAACAAATTAAATTGAAATGGCAATTTGAAAATGATATTGAAAATATTGTAATTTGCAGATGTACTAATAGTTGTAATTATGAAAATTATGATCCGATAGATACAGTGCCTATGGGTCAATATTATTTAGGCTGGATAGACAGTACTTCCATCACGGTAACTCAAAATTACTATAGCATTACAGAGCAGAGCGCGAAGTCTCGACCACAAAACAATATGGTCTTGGATACAACCTCTTTAGATTGTCGCAATTCAGTTGTACTTTCATGGAATCCTTACATCAATATGATAGATCCCTTGGATGGTTATCGAATCTTTTATCGTAAAAACACAGATTCCTCTTTTATACTTTTTAAGTTCGAAGCGGGAGTGCATTATCAATTAGAGTTGGGAGATAATTTTCCAACCCAAAAAATAACCGACACCCTTCGGTATTTAGTTCCTAATACAATTTATGAATTTGTAATACAAGCAATTAGCAAAAACAGAACAGTATCTTCTTTCTCTAATATGGTAAAATATAAGACAGGTGAGGTAGACTTTTCTTCTATTACTTTAGATCTTATCTGTGCATCCGTAAGAGATGATAAAGAAATTGAGATTGATGTGATTACGGATCCTTTTCCATTGCCTCTTTATAAATTATATTTGCAAAAAAGCATTTGGGAAGATGCCCCGTTGGATTTTCAAACAATTGATTCATTAAAATATCATTTTACCGATAAAAATGTAAACCCCAAAGCCATACAATACTACTACAAAGCAGTGGCAGATAGTAAATGTACACTGAGTAGTTTTACCTCAAATATTATATCCAATATTTATTTAAAAGGAAGTCGTGCAGAACAATATGAGGATAGTATCCTGTTTTTTCATAAGAGTTATGATCCGTCGGAATTTTACCAATTGTATCGTATTGTGAATGGAATAGATATTTTAATTAAGGATTCATTACTCATAACAAATGGATATTGTAGATATAGTATTAATGTTGAGCCTTTTATGGATGACGGAGATGAAGTAACATATTTCATAAAGTCTCAAAGCGGTTGCTTTTCAAACACATTAACTATAGCGCATGAACCGCTTATTGATTTTCCCACTGCCTTTTACCCGCAATCGCAGGATAAGAGAAATAAAACTTTTTACCCTATTCTTAAATTTCCATCTGATAAAGATTACCTGTTTATCATTTACAATCGATGGGGGCAAGAACTTTATCGTTCCACATTACCACCCGATCCGAAAGATATCTATTATGAAAATTTACAAGGGCGCTGGGATGGTACTTTTCAAGGGAAAGAGTGCCCGGCAGGAATCTATGCTTATAAGATAACATACTCGTACTATGAGGGTGTGAAAAAATACTCTAAATCAGGGTCGTTTATGTTGATACGCTAATGGTTTTTTACTCGCATATCAATTTATTTAAAAAGAAAACATAACGCTTTTCTTTTCCACGCTGAGAGTTTTTAATATACTGATAGCCGGAAAGTAAAAAGTTATTGTCGTACCAATGTTGCATAGCAAGATTTGAGCTATATTCTAATATATCCGTTTTATTGGTCAATACAAGAGGGAGTTCCGTTTGTGCCTGTAATAGTTGGCTTCCTTTCATATATTGTGATATGATTTTATCCTTATTTGTATAATAAATCAACATATTCTCATACTTATCCTGATACACATTAACCGGATTATAAAGCGACTGTGTCAGTAAATGGGTAATTGGAATAGTCCACTTATTGAGCAAAATTCCTTGAAAATCAAATTCCATTATGTAGGAGTTCAAAAATCTGAAGCCGGTAAAAATCTGGGTAGGCGGTTCATACCCGTAATATCCAAAACTTCCATAAGAAGATGGATTATATTGATATTCAGGATAAAAAACATTTGTAATAAAAAAAATATGGCCATTACTTTGTGTAATATACCCATTCATAGTTAAATTAGGCTCACTCAAATACTTTGTATCTAATCCTGAGTCTTGTGCCAGCAAGGCTCCCAATGAATAAGTCTTTATGTCTGATAATTGATTTCCGGCATATATCATACTATATATTCCGGAATAGCAGCCGCTTTGTTTTTTATCCTTATTATTGGAATAACCTCCCACAATGAGCACAGAATCCTTGCCTGCAAGAGTCATCCTGGCGGAATTATATACTATTTCCGGATAGTAAGGAAAAACAGTCCGTTCTTTTATTTTTCCGGAGTAATCGGTGGTAAACAGTTCTGCACGCGAACCCTTTTTATTTTTTAAAAACATACAGAAATATGTTTTTTGTGCTACCGTATCCACACAAAAAGACTCTATGGAAATAATCTCATCTTCAAAAAATTGAATAACTTGTTGATTGTGTGTTTTAAAATTATAGTAAACGATATTTTTTGTTTTTTGTTCATCTGCTACCATAAACAAATAATCTTTTACAATCTTCATTGAAAAACCGTAGGGCATTTTATAATTTTGTAAATAAAACAGTTGAAAATTATTTTGAATTAAGTCCCACTCCAACAAATAATTTTTCAATGTATCCTTTTTATAGGCAGGTTTTTGCAGAAACAGATAAAGTTTATGGTTTGATAAATCGGATGCTAAGTATTGACACAAGTTAGGAAGTTTAATTTTAAAAATATTATTATTTACAAGGTTTTTGTCATAATGAATAAAAACCCATTGTGCCGTATCCGCAGTTAAGGGTGCACTTTTGAAGAACACGGCAACTCCTTGTTGCGCCAGGGATACAAATTGATATTCCTGTTGATCTTTCTCACTTTGCAGTTCAATTCGGAGTGGCGGGTCAATTTGTGAGAATGCAGGCAACACAGGGAAAAGAAGAAAGGAGTATAAAAGTGTGAGAGCGCAGGAACGAAAGATTATTTTCATCATTAAACTATTAAACTATTAAACTATTAAACTATTAAACTTTCAAACTTCAATTAAATCCCTGATCACTTCCGCTGCCATAAAACACCCAAACATGGCGGGCATGTAGGAAATGGTTCCCACTACGGATAACTTATTGATATCGGGGTTTGGGTCAAGTTCAACGGCATTTTCAGGGACCAATTCAGGAGAAAAAACCGCTTTGAAGCCGCTATTCACTCCCAAGCGGTGTAATCGTTTGCGCATGGCATGTGCCAATCTGCACTGGAAAGTTTTCTTTATATCCGTTACTCTAATCAGCGACGGGTCTTTTTTTCCACCGGCACCCATAGCAGAAATTACTCGAAAATTTCTCTTTAAAGCAAAATAGACGAGATATACTTTAGGAGAAAGGGAATCTATGGCATCTATTACGTAATCGTAATTTGCCAGCGACAATAGTATTTCGGTTCCTGCATCACGCACAAACTCTTGAATGGCATGCAGTTTAATATCCGGATTAATCTGGTGTAGCCGTTCTGCCATCACCTCCACTTTTGGAAGGTGCAGAGTACTTTCAAGTGCTAAAAGTTGTCGGTTAAAATTAGAATATTCCACCCTATCGGCATCCACAATAGTCATCTCTCCGATACCGTTACGGCAGAGTTGTTCAGCGCAGTAGGCACCTACACCGCCCAATCCAACAACCAACACATGAGATTGTTGCAATTTTTTCATGGCATCATTTCCGAGAAGAAGTTCCGAACGGATCCATTTTTCTTTACTCATTAACCATAAACCATTAATCACTAATTATAACGCCCCTTTAATCTTCTTTTCTAATTCTTCGGCAAGTTCCGGGTTATCCACAAGCATTTGTTTTACGGCATCGCGTCCTTGTCCGAGTTTGGTTTCATCGTAAGAGAACCAGGAGCCGGCTTTTTTGATGATATTTTTTTCAACTCCTATATCAATAATTTCGCCTGTTTTAGAGATTCCTTCTCCAAATAAGATATCAAATTCGGCAAAACGGAAAGGGGGTGCTACTTTATTTTTCACCACTTTTACTTTTATTCGGTTTCCTGCCGCTACATCACCGTCTTTAATTTGAGATGTACGGCGAATATCAAGTCGAACGGATGCATAGAATTTCAAAGCATTTCCACCCGTAGTGGTTTCCGGGTTTCCAAAAGTTACGCCGATTTTATCTCGCAGTTGATTAATAAAAATACAACAGCAACCTGTTTTGCTCACGGTTGCCGTTAATTTACGAAGTGCTTGCGACATGAGGCGAGCCTGCAATCCTACTTTATTTTCTCCATAATCACCTTCAATTTCATTTTTGGGGGTTAAAGCAGCCACAGAATCAATTACTATAATATCAATAGCACCGGAACGGATTAAATTATCGGCAATTTCTAACGCCTGTTCTCCGTTATCGGGTTGTGAAACTAATAACTCTGCAATGTTTACGCCTAATTTTTCGGCGTAAAACCTGTCAAACGCATGTTCTGCATCGATAAAGGCTGCGATTCCTCCGTTTCGTTGTGCTTCGGCAATGGCATGAATGGCCAGTGTAGTTTTTCCTGATGATTCGGGGCCAAATATTTCTACAATTCTGCCTTTGGGGAGCCCGCCTACTCCAAGAGCAGCGTCTAATCCAATAGAGCCGGTAGAGATGATTTCAATATTTTCAGCAGGTTTTTCGCCTAATTTCATGATGGCACCTTTTCCAAAAGTTTTTTCTAATTTTTCCAAGGTAGAATTAAGCACTTTGAGTTTATCAGGGTTTGCTTTTTCCATATTTATATTTTTTAGTTAAACATTATTTCCATAACAATTTTCGGTTGTATATTTACGACCGCAAATATACAACCGAAAAAAGGATTTGTCAAGATAATGCTATATTTTTTATCCGACAAGTTCGTTATATTGCTCTTTTGAAAGGAGTTCTTCAAATTCTGAAGGATTAGATACTTTAACTTTAATAATCCAACCTGCACCGAAAGGGTCCGTATTAACCAATACCGGATTTTCTTCTAATTTTTGATTAAACTCAACAATTTCTCCGCTAACGGGCAATAGCAGGTCGGAAACCGTTTTAACCGCTTCCACTGTGCCAAAAACATCTTCTTTTTCAAGTGTTTCGCCTACTGTGTTCACGTCTAAAAAAACAATATCACCTAACTGATCGGCTGCAAAAGCAGTAATACCTACAACAGCGTAGTCGCCGTCTAATTTGACCCATTCATGGTCTTTTGTGTACTTTACGTCCATAATTAAAAAAGTTTAAAGAATCAGTAAAAGTCGGGGTGAGAAGACTCGAACTTCCGACCACTTGCACCCCATGCAAGTACGCTAGCCAACTGCGCCACACCCCGATTAGGGCGGCAAAGATAAACTTTTTTTATTCTCACAACAATGAATAATAAATTTTATACCTTTGCCAACTTTTTCAAAAATTGTAAAAAAAAGTATCTACAGGCAGCATTACAAACAAAAAGACCCTTTCAATGAAAAAAAAATTAACTATTCTCTTTTCCATCATTTTTATGATACCATTTCTTAATATTCAGGCACAATTTATTTTTGACGGCACGCGAAACAAAGCCATAAAAGAACTTTCGAAAAACAGCAAAATTTCTAAAGAACTTATCACAAGAGGGGTAAATCAAATAGCACTCTTATGGAATTACACAGATGGAACGGAAGATGATTTTATCAATTTCTGTAAACAATATTTTTGCAATACTCCGGAAGAAAAAGAGCGTCTCTTTTTTCGCATAGCCGATAATTTTGAATCCATTTTCGGACATAACAACCGGGTAACTATTGATTTGCTGCGGCCTACGCAAGTAGCGGGATATAAACCGATCCCTATAGACGATCTATTTGCTACCTATAATGTGAATGCCCATTTTTCCGATGATATGTTTGCGAATAAAATTGCTTTTGTTGTAGCCCTTAATTTTCCATATTTTACACTGGATGAAAAAGAAGATAACGGGCAAGATTGGAGTGAACTCCATTGGGGATATGTTCGTTTGGGAGACTATTTCTATTCCCGTGTGCCTGCCAATTTGCAACAAAACATTTCCGTTGCCGTCGGAAATGCCGAAAACTACATTGCAAATTATAATATTCCCATGTGGTTAGTGGAAGATAGCCAAGGCACTAAGTATTGGAATAAGGGAACAAAATTGATTTCGCACTGGGGGCTCCGCGATGAACTGAAAGCCGCTTATGCCGATGCTAATAAAGGATTTTATAAACAACAGGTTATCTACGGTGTTATGAAAGCCATTATTGATCAATCTATTCCTATGGAAATAATGGAAGAAAGCGAAGGATATTATTGGAGGCCCGTAATGAACAAGAGTTTTCTGAATAATGTAGTTGAAATTGGGACGACACCCGAACCTAATACCAGATATCAACATCTACTCAATGTTTTTAAAGCGGTAAGCGCTATCGACAAATGCTATCCGGGTAATAGTACTTATATTTCCAGAACTTTTGAAAGCGATTTGGAGATGAAACTTGAAGATGTGGAAAAACTCTTTATCTCTTTATTGACTTCTCCTCAGGTAAAACAAGTGGCAGATATTATTTCTAAAAGATTGGGAAGAAAGTTACAACCTTTTGATATTTGGTATGACGGATTTAAAACAAGAAGTTCTATCAATCAGGAGCAACTGGATAAAGAGGTTCGTGAAAAATATCCGGATGTTGAAGCATTTAAAAAAGATTTACCTAATATTTTGATAAAATTAGGATTTTCTCCGGAGAAGGCTCATTTTATTTGCTCTTATGTTGAGGTTGATCCATCGGTTGGGGCGGGACACGCTTGGGGATCTGAAATGAAATCGGACAAATCCATGCTGCGCACCCGTTTCGTAGATGGAATGGATTATAAGGGATATAATATTGGAATTCATGAATTTGGCCATAATGTAGAGCAAACAATCTCTCTTCATAAAGTTCCTAATTATTTCTTAAAAGGCGTGCCGAATACCGCTTTTACAGAGGCGTTGGCTTTTACATTCCAGCAAAAAGATTTAGATTTATTAGGATATGAGAATAATAATGAACTCATTGAATATTTAAACACATTAGACGCTTTTTGGAGTTGTTTCGAAATTATGGGAGTCTCTCTGGTTGATATTAAAGTGTGGCAATGGATGTATCAAAATCCTGAAACTGATACCACCCGATTAAAGGATGCTGTGATAAGTATTGCTAAAGAGATTTGGAACCAATATTATGCTCCCGTTTTCGGAATGACAGACCAACCCATTCTTGCTATCTATTCCCACATGATTGATGCCCCCTTATATTTATCGGCTTACCCTATCGGTCAGATTATTGATTTTCAAATCGGCAATTATTTAAAAGGGAAAAACCTCGGAGATGAAGTGTATCGGCTCTATTCCATGGGAAGAGTTACGCCCAAACTTTGGATGGAACGCGCTGTAGGTAGCCAAATTAATAGTGCCGAACTGTTGGCAAGCACTCAAATTGCTATCCAAAAAATTAACGAAGCCATGAAACCTGCAAAGCGATCACCCGGAAAATAATGTGTTATGCAAACAAAAATTGAAATTGCAGAAAACTGGCTCCCCCGATACACGGGAACAACGTTGCCTGATTTTGGTAAATATATCATTCTCACAAATTTTAAAGATTATGTGACCAACTTTGCAGAGATTATGAACACCGAAATTAAAGGCATTGATAATCCTATGCAAAGCGCTACAAAAGAAAATATTACAATTATAAACTTCTCTATGGGAAGCGCTATGGCTGCTACGGTAATGGATTTGCTAACTGCCGTGAAACCCAAAGCTGTTCTCTTTCTCGGCAAAACCGGCGGGCTAAAAAGTTATATCGGATTAGGTGAACTATTACTTCCTATTGCGGCAATTAGAGGAGAAGGAACTTCCAACGACTATTTTCCGCCTGAAGTACCGGCATTACCCGCATTTAATTTGCAAAAAGCCATATCCTCAACCATAAGAGATTATAATAAAGATTACTGGACGGGAACTGTGTACACTACAAATCGCAGATTGTGGGAACATGACGAAAAATTTAAGGAATATCTAAGATCTATCAGAGCCACCGCTGTTGATATGGAAACGGCAACTTTGTTTTCCGTAGGGTTTTATAACAGAATCCCAACCGGTGCACTGCTCATGATTTCCGACCAACCCATGCAACCCGATGGGATTAAAACAGAAAAAAGCGATAAATTAGTTACCGAGCAATTCTCTCTGGAACATTTAAAAATAGGAATTGACTCTCTGCGCCAATTAATAAATAAAGGAATGACTATCAAACATTTAAAGTTTGATTATTATGAATAAGCGTTAAATATCTGAACATTTATTTAGAAAACATAACTAAAAGTCAATTTTTAAAAGGATACATTTCCCGTTCAGTATAGTATCCCGAAATTATGTTGTTACTTGCCATTTTTTATTATTTTAATCATTGAAAATAAAAGATAATTACCCAAAGTTAGTAGTTTCCGGTGAACACTCCTTTGAAAATTCTTTTGAAGGTATCAAGCATATTTATATTCGCGATTTTTTGCATCGCTTTTTTGCATCACTTTGAATAACATTTTTTCATTTCTATACAAAGCAAATAACTTTTTGCTATTATTGCACTTTCTATATACAAACCTCTATCGCTTGTAAAACATTAAAAATCAATAACCCATAAAATTAATTACCAATGAAAAAAATTTCTTTATTAAGTTTGATGACATTATTCACCATTCTCTGTATGAATATGCTTCAGGCACAAGTGAACATCGGTGGAAATCCGGTGAGTTACAAGTATGAAAAAACAGGTACCCTTGAGCCGATCTCTTTTGAGCAAATGCCACCGTTAGATATGAAAACTATTGAGGCGGAAGATGCACAATGGGACGCTGATGTGGCTGCCGGAATCACTAAAATTGGACGCCGCTTCGGAATAGAGTTTGAAGTGGACTACGATTTGCAAAATTCAGGAACATGGGCGAATTTGCCCGATGGCGGAAAATTATGGCGCTTAGGTATCGAATGCCCGGGTGCGCTCTCTATCAATCTTATTTTCGACCGCTATCGTTTACCTAAAGGATCCACAGTTTACGTTTTTGCAGAAAATGAAAGCGACAAAATTGGCGGCTTTACCGATTATAACAATCAAGCCGACAACTTTTTTGCGACCGATATAGTTTTAAGCGACAAGATTGTGATTGAGTATTATCAACCCGGAAATGCCGCCTTTGATGGCGAGTTGCGTTTGGCTACCGTTGTACATGGGTATAGGGGTTCGAGTGCCTATCCGAAAAGTTTTGGACAATCGGGTTCTTGCCAAAGAAATACAAGTTGCCCCGAAGCAGAAACCTGGCAAGACCAGGTACGTGCGGTTTTTGCCCTTTATAACGGAGGACAAGAATTATGCTCCGGAACAATTCTTAACAATACCGCCAATGATAATAAACCATACGCATTGACAGCAAATCACTGCTGGAATGCAGCACAGAATCCGGGTACATGGGTTTTCCGATTTAGATGGGAAAGCCCCACATGTACTCCTACCACTAATTCAAGTTATTATACGATGAGTGGAGCAGTACTCAGAATGCGTTCTCTTACCAATACTTCACAAACCGATGCTTGTTTGGTTGAACTTAATCAGCCAATTCCTAAAGAATATAATGTTTATTTTGCCGGATGGTCACGTTCTACGGTTCCTTCTCCGAATGCAATGTGTATCTCTCACCCCGCTTTGGATATCAAGAAAATATCCCCCACACTCCCCTTATACACCTCAAATTCTTATGTTCTCGGTTGGCGTGCAAATTGGTCAACTGCTGCCTGTACCGAAGGGGGTTCTTCCGGCTCAGGATTGTTTGATAGTAATGGCAGACTTATTGGACAATTATACGGTGGCCTGTCGGCATGCAGTACTTATGGCACCAGTTCTCACTGGGATGAGTATGGCAGATTTGATTTATCCTGGGACGGGTATCCTACAGGAGTTAGCAATTTAAAAACGTGGCTAGACCCATTAGGTCTTAACCCGGAAACATGGAACGGACGCAATACTGAAATGATAGATGCCGAATTGGCTGATATTATTGTTCCGGTACAATCTTACAATTCTGCTGCCACTATTGAACCGAAAGTAACCATAAAAAATAGCGGAGATATTACCATTACTTCTGCAACCATTGCATATACCATTGATGGGGGTAATCCTGTAACCAAAACCTGGGAAGGAACGCTTGCGATAGGTGCAACAACGGATATTACTTTTGATGCCATTACTCTTACTTACGGCACCCATGTTTTTGAAGCCACAGTAACTGTTCCCGATGATGGAAATGCAGCAAATAATAGTAAAACAAAAAATTACGAAGTAACTATTACAAACGCTCCTTATGTAAATTATGACAGCCATGAAGTAGCAGGGGGTGAATTGTTAACCTATATTTCAACCAATAAAGAGATTGCCGTTACTCTGAGAAATGTGGGTGTGCAATCTGCAACGGGACCGCTTAATGTTACCTTCTCCTGTGATGATCCCCAATTGATTATTACTCAAGCCACGGCACAATGCGGAACGATTGCCCCCAACGGCACAGCTACCGTTACTTGCAAAGTTACTGTAACCCATGATATTCCCAATAATAAAAATTTTTATGTAAAAATTTCTGTAGCAAACAGCCAAAGCACGTGGGGAAGCACAATGGTTTTAAAGGCGTATGCCCCGGAATTTAAGCTGGAAAAAGTATTGGTAAACGGTGTTGAAAATGGAAACTTACCCAAGGATGCCTTAGTTTTTCTTTCAGCAACAATTAAAAATGCCGGTGGTGCAGATGCCTATAAAGTTGAAGGAAATTTAGATTTTTCCAGCCCCTATCTTACCCTCGCCTGCAGCGAACATCCCCCTGTTATTCAACTTTTACATGCAGGAGAAAGTTCTAATTTGAATTTTTACGTAATTACCAATCCCAATATGCCCTCCGGCTACGAGGCCACTCTCAATTTATTACTCGCTGCCAAGTACGGACGCTCTTATACGGCACCGTTCAAAGTGGTCAATTCCGGTTCAAGTACCTATTGTATTCCGTCATCATCGTCCGGCTGTACTTTAAACGACCGGTTTACTTCGGTAAAACTTACAAAAATTGTAGGCTCCTCTGTACTGATAAACCACTCTCCGGTATGCAACAGCGCACCCAGCGGATATCTTGACTTTACCAGTATCGTAGTTCCCATAGAGCCCGGCGCACAATACCAACTTGATGTATCAGTGGGAAGCGGCGGTAAACAAGCTATTAAAGGCTGGTTTGATTTAAACGGAAATAATAAATTCGACAATGACGAAGAACTATTTAGCGGCACTTGCGCTTCAAGTGGTTCAACATCATTTACTTTCACGGCTCCGCAAAATTTTACGCCGGGAGAGTCCCGTTTCCGGCTCCGTTGTATTTTTTACAGCACAAATCCGCCTTCGCCATACGAAGAGTGTACGAGTATGACTTACGGACAAACACTGGATTATACCATCGTTCTCCCTGAACTTTATCCCCGCGTTCAAAATGTAGCAGCGGCACTGCAAGACAAAACCATTACCATTACCTGGGGAGCGCCGGCAACAGGCTCGCCCATAGGGTACAATATTTACAGAGATGGAAATCTTCTAAATGCCACCCCCGTTAATGAAACCACTTTTGCGGAAGAGAATATTAAGCAAGGGGTGTATGCTTACAGCGTAAAAGCAGTTTATACCGGTAATAAAGAGTCGTTTGCAGAGATGTCGAATGTGATTTGCAACTTCTTTGTATGTGAAAAACCGGTAAATGTTGAGGTAACGGTGACAGGGAAAACCGCTACCCTTACCTGGGAGGATTCTCCAAGCATGGCAGCTCCTCTGTTGGGATACAATGTGTACCGCAACGGAACGAAACTGAACGCAGCCTTGGTAACTGAAAAAACGTTTAAAAATGAACCCCTTATCGCCGGAACCTATTGCTATCAGGTATCTTCCGTATATGAAGAAGATTGCGAGTCGGAATTAACGGATTGCACCAACCTTATTTTCTGCGAACCGCCTGTAAATCTTCACGGAGAGCAACTTATTCCGATAAAAGGCTTTTACGGGATGGTGCAACTGATGTGGAAAACCCCTGAACACATTGACGGCGTGTTGTTAGGATATAATGTTTTCCGCGATGATGTGAAAATCAATGAAGCACTTGTAACCGATACCCTATACATAGATATTAAGGAATTTCCTGCTATAGGAACCTATAATTATCAGGTATCTGCTCTTTATGAAAATTGTGAATCGGCATTAACAGAGCCCATTGCTATATTTGTGTACGATGTGGGCATTACTGATTTTCATACCTCTTCTTTCAACATTTTCCCGAATCCCACTACCGGAACTTTTACGATTCAAGGAGATGGATTGCAGCGCTTAGAGATTTATGATGTACAGGGAAGAATCCTTTTTGAGCAGAATGCAGAAGGCAGAAAGCAGAATGTAATTAATGTATCGCATCTTCAAGCAGGCATTTACTTTGTAAAAATCTATTCTGAAAATAATGTTGCCGTTACAAAACAACTGGTAATAATTAAGTAGCATTTATTGTATGCTAAAAGTTAATAATTATAATGGGGTCGAAAAAGTTTTCGACCCCATTCGTAAAAAATGGGTTCCTTTGACTGATGAAGAAAAGGTAAGACAATTTTTTATACTCTATTTAATTAATGAATTAAAAGTACCGGCATCTCATATCTCAGTAGAACGTAAAATTAGCTTAAATGGACTCACAAAACGCTACGATATTGTGGTATATAAAGCAGCCAAGCCATGGATGGTTGTAGAATGCAAAGCCCCCTGTATCCCTTTAACTCAAGAAGTATTGGAACAGGCAGGAAGATATAATCAAACATTACATGCGGAAATAATTGGAGTAACCAACGGTGCAGAGCAAAAATTTTTTAAAATTGATTTTGAAAAAGAAAACATAAGCATGATCCCCGTTTAATTTAAATTATAAATTTTGAAATTCCAAAATTATTATATATTCGCAACCTTGTAAAAAAATACCCATTGTAAATATAAATTATTAATAATCAAATAAATATAAAATGAAAAACAAAGGCTTATTTCTGTTTTTTGCAGTAATTCTTGCGGTAACATGCTTGTATTGCATCTCTTTTTCGTTCGTAACATGGAAAGTTGGTAAAGATGCCGATAAATATGCTAACGACCCGGCAGCCATAGAAGAAGCGTTGAAAAATATTACTAATCCGATGGCAATCAATCAAGTAAAAGATTCGGTGATTAATGCTCGTATGTTGCAGTATCTTAGAGATAAGAATGATGAAAAAGTATTTTTAGGATATACTTATAAGCAAGCCAAATACAAAGAGATTAATTTAGGTCTTGACTTAAAAGGAGGGATGAACGTTACGTTGGAGGTATCTTATGCCGACGTATTAAAAAGTTTGGCCAATAATACGGAAGATTCTTTGTTCACGAGTGCTTTTAATAAAGCGAATATTGAGTATTCTCAGTCTGTTGGCGGTGATTATATAGATATTTTTATTAAGAATTTTAATGCGGAAAAAGAATCGAGAAATATGCCCAATGCAATGCTCCGCACTTACTTTGGAGACCGCTATGGCGTAAAAAATGCATCGGATGCCGAAATCATCAAATTCCTGAAATCGGAATCCAATGAAGTTATTGATAGAACTTTCCGTATTTTACGTACCCGTATTGACCGATTTGGAGTAGCACAGCCCAATTTACAACGTTTGCAAGGAAGCCGTATTTTGGTAGAATTACCGGGCATTAAAGAGCCGGAACGTGTTACCGAACTTTTAAAAAGTACTGCAAAATTGGAATTTTGGGAAGTTTACAACGACCCGATGAATGGGAAATCTATCATTGAACGCTTTTATGATGCGGATAAACGTTTAGCAGGCGAGTTAAAAGCTAAAAAAGAGTTGGAAAGCAAAAAATTATCACGTGAAGAACACGCTGAAGCAGATACTTCCAAAACTTCTATATTTGAAGAAAATAAGGAAGAGGAGGCAGGTGGTGCTATCTTATCCCGCGCAGTGAAAGGCTCTGACGGCTTGGTTATTGCGTTCTTCAAAGAATCGGATATGAAAGCAATAGACCAACTGCTCCCTCAAATAATGAAATTTTTTGGTGATAGAAGCGTAGTATTCATGTGGGGAAAACCCGAAAGTGAAACAAGTCATATTTACCCGCTAATTCCTTTGAAAAGAAATAATGACCGCATTGGACCCAAATTAAGTTCAGAAACTATTGGAGGTGGGCGCGTTGTGAAAACTGCACGCCAAGACGTGGATCATGAAAATCGGGTCGTTGTAAGTATGACAATGGAAAGCCAGGCTGCCGACGAATGGCGAAAAATTACCAAAGCAGCTGTTGATAATAAAACAAAAACAACTTTTATTGCCATTGTCCTGGATAATTTTGTTTACTCGTATCCGCGTATTATGAGCGAAATTCCAAATGGACAGTCTCAAATTTCGGGAACCTTCTCCATTGATGAAGCAAAAGACTTGGCTACTGTTTTAAATTCGGGAAATTTAGAAGCTCGAGTAAATATTGTTCAATCGGAAGTAGTAGGACCCACCTTGGGACAAAAATCTATTAATTCCGGCTTATCCTCATTTGCCATAGCATTTGTATTAATATTGCTATATATGTTCTTGTATTATAGTAAAGCCGGTTTGGTCGCCGGAATTACTTTAATTACAACCATATTCTTTATTATGGGAGTATTGGCTTCCTTAGGCGCCGTACTCACTTTGCCGGGTATAGCAGGTATTGTGCTGACCCTGACCTTGGCAGTGGATGCGAATGTGCTGATCTTTGAACGTATCAGGGAAGAGGTGCGAGCGGGAAAAGGGGCCCGGATGGCTATTGAAGAAGGTTATAGAAATGCTTATCCTGCAATCATCGACGCCAACGTTACCTCTATGATTACCGCTATTGTACTCTATGTTTTCGGATCCGGCCCTATTCAGGGATTTGCTACTACATTGATAATCGGTATTTTATCATCTCTGTTTTCCGCTATTTTTGTATCCCGTTTGATTTTTGAAAACAGATTAACAAAAGGGATTGTGTATAAATTCGGAAACAAATACACTTTACATACTTTTGAAAATACCAATTTTGATTTTATTAAGAATAGAAAATATTTTTACTGGGGCTCTTCCATTGCTGCGGTAATCATGTTTATATCTTTTGGTACACAAGGTTTAAAACCCGGGATCGATTTTACCGGTGGAAGAAACTATGTCATCCGTTTTGACCAGGAGGTAAAAACCAATGAGATACATGCCGCAATGGCTCAAACCTTCGGAGGAAACCCGGAAGTAAAAACTTTCGGAGGCAATAATCAAGTAAGAATTACCACCAACTATAAGATAGAAAGTAATGATTTACAGGTGGACAGAGAAGTAGAAGCCATGCTTTACCAAGCATTAAAAGGTTTTTATGCTAAAGATATTTCCGAAAATGTTTTTACACATCACGTGGATTCACGGGGTATTCAAAGTATGCAAAAAGTGCAGCCTACCATTGCGCAGGAATTGTTGTGGCAAGCAGTTTGGGCTGTTTTAATATCCTTAGTGTTAATTTTCATCTACCTTGCCATTCGTTGCAGAAATTGGCAATTTGGTCTGGGAGGTGTGATGAGTCTTGCTCACGATGCTTTACTTACAGTAGGATTGTACTCTCTGTTTTATAAAATTATGCCATTCTCTATGGAAATAGACCAGTCGTTTATTGCAGCCATCCTAACTGTAATCGGTTTCTCTATTAACAATGTAGTAATTATTTACGACCGTATTCGTGAAAATCTTAGGTTGTATTCGAAACGTGATTTCTATTCAAATATTAACCATGCAATAAACAGCACTTTAGGTCGTACCATAAATACCTCTGCTTCTACTATTGTGGTATTATTAGCCATCTTTCTTTTCGGCGGTGAAGTAATTCGTGGATTTATCTTTGCCATGTTTGCCGGTATTATTATCGGTTCCTATTCGGGTATCTTCATCTCCCCGCCATTAGTATTTGATTTATTAAAAAACGCTAAGAAAGTAGGCAAACACAAAATAGAACTCATGAAGTAAGGTTTATATTATAACCTTACTCATTAAAGAATGCAAATTTACCATCCTCAAACGAATCTACTTTTATCGGCATATCTTTATTTAATGAGCCGGATAGGAGTATTTTAGAGAGTTCATTGAGAATTTTCTTTTGAATAACACGCTTCAGCGGGCGAGCTCCATAAATAGGGTCATAGCCCATTTCTGCTATCAGGTCTAATGCGTATTTTGAAAATTCAACATGTACGCCTTGTTCTCCCAATATACGATTCAAATCATTAATTTGCAATTTAACAATATCTTTGATTTCCCGTTTGGAAAGCGGTTGAAACATTACAATCTCATCAATTCGATTAAGAAATTCGGGACGCAGCACTTTTTTTAACATATCGGTAACTTCGGCTTTGGTACGTTCAAATACTTCTTCGGCACTATATTTTTCCCTGTTAGAGTAATTATCCTGAATAATATGGGAACCAATATTGGATGTCATGATAATAATAGTGTTTTTAAAATCGGCAACACGTCCTTTATTGTCGGTTAATCTACCATCGTCTAATACTTGCAGCAGTATATTTAAAATATCGTGGTGTGCTTTTTCAATTTCATCAAACAAAATCACGGAGTATTGTTTGCGGCGTACTTTTTCGGTAAGTTGCCCGCCCTCGTCGTAACCCACATAGCCGGGAGGAGAGCCAATAAGTCTTGATACGGAGTGTGCCTCTTGAAATTCACTCATATCAAAGCGAATCATAGCATCTTCGGTATTAAACAGATATTCGGCTAACGCTTTGGCTAATTCTGTTTTTCCTACGCCGGTAGTTCCTAAAAAGATAAACGACCCTATAGGGCGCTTACTGTCTTGCAAACCGGCACGGCTTCTGCGAATAGCATCGGCAATAGCGGTAATCGCTTCATCTTGTCCAATCACACGTTTGTGTAATTCTTCTTCCAGATGCAGCAGTTTCATCTTTTCACTTTGCATCATTTTGCTTACAGGGATGCCCGTCCAGCGCGCCACAACTTCTGCAATATCGTCAGCGCCCACCTCCTCGTCAATCATAGCGCCTCCGGCTTGCAGCGTATCCAGTTCCTGCTGTAATTTTCCGATCTCTTCTTCTGCATTTTTTATAATACCATACCTCAATTCCGCCACACGACCGTAATTTCCTTGTCTCTCCATTTCAGCAGCTTCTAATTTATATTGTTCAATATCCGCTTTAATCTTTTGAATTTTTTCTGCCACCTCTTTTTCAGCATGCCATTTGGTATAGAGGGCATTGCGTTCTTCCTGCAAATCGGAAATAGTTTTATTCAATTGCTCCATTTTTTCCGGTGTATTTTCATTTTTAATGGCTTCGCGTTCAATTTCAAACTGGCGGATTTTGCGTTCCAATTCGTCTAATTCTTCCGGAACCGAGTTAATTTCCAACTTCAATTTGGATGCAGCCTCATCAATCAGGTCAATGGCTTTATCGGGCAGTTGCCGGTCTGTAATATACCTTGATGATAACTCTACTGCTGCAATAATTGCTTCGTCTAAGATACGCACCTGGTGATGTGCTTCGTAGCGCTCTTTCAAACCTCGCAGAATGGATATAGTAGAATATTTATCCGGTTCTTCAATTTTCACAGGTTGAAAGCGGCGTTCTAAGGCTTTGTCTTTCTCAAAATATTTTTGATATTCGTTTAATGTTGTTGCACCTATTGAGCGAAGTTCCCCTCTTGCGAGTGCAGGTTTCAAAATATTTGCGGCATCCATGGCACTCTCGCTGCTTGCTCCTGCCCCCACTAAGGTATGAATTTCATCTATAAAAAGGATGATCTCACCATTAGACTCAATCACTTCATTGATCACATTTTTCAAACGCTCTTCAAATTCGCCTTTATATTTAGCGCCCGCAATCAAGGCACCCATATCTAATGAGTATAGTTTCTTCGTTTTCAAATTTTCCGGTATATCGCCACTTACCAAGCGATGCGCCAACCCCTCGGCAATAGCTGTCTTTCCTACACCGGCTTCCCCAATAAGAATCGGGTTGTTTTTTGTTCTGCGCGACAAAATTTGTAATACCCGTCGAATCTCCTCATCACGTCCAATCACAGGATCCAATTTCCCTTTTCTGGCAGCATCATTCAGATTTACTGCGTACTTATTCAAAGAGTTGTAGGATTCTTCACTGCTCTCTCCGGTAGCTTTACTCCCTTTACGCAAATCCTCAATGGCAGTTTTGATCCCCTTTTCACTAATTCCTGCATCCTTTAAAATTTTAGAGGCTTCATCGTTCGACATAAAAACTCCGTAAAGTAAGTGCTCTAATGAAACAAAATCATCTCCCAACTCATTGCTGAATAAAATCGCTTTTTGAATGGCTGTATTAGCTGCCGGTGAAATGTAAATATCATCTCCGGTGCCTTTTGCCAGCGATTGTATTTGTTTATCTACTACTTGTAAAATCATTTTTGGATTGGTGTCTAATTTTTTCAGCAAGAAAGGAATCACGTTCGGGTCTACTTCTATCAACGCTTTGAGAATATGAAGCGTTTCCAAACGTGCCTGCTTATGAGCTCGTGCAATCAATTGCGCCTGGGCAATAGTCTCCTGAGATTTGAGGGTTAAATTATTCAGATTCATAAATTTAAAAACTTATCGGTGATTTTTTTAAGATTACGCATTCTCTTTGCAAACAAAATGCCAAACAGATACTACTGACAAAATGTCAAAAATAAAATATACTTTCGCCATTATTTTTTAAGTAGATGAAACAAAAAGATTTCCTTTTCAATATTTTTTTTCTTCTTCTTATTAATCTGCTCATAAAACCTTTTTGGTTTTTTGGAATTGACTTGGGGGTTCAAAAATCTGTAGGAGCTGAAAATTACGGACTATACTTTGCAGTCTTGAATTTTACATTTTTATTTAACATGTTGTTGGATTTAGGATTAACTAATTTTAACAATAGAAATATTGCCCAAAACACACAACTATTATCAAAACACATCTCCGGTATACTCACTTTAAAATTTTTACTGGGAATATTGTATCTTCTAATTGTTATAGTTGCCGGAATGGTGATTGGGTACAACCATTTCCAAATAAAAATACTTATTTGGATAGCCATCAATCAATTTTTAAATGCACTTATATTATACTTACGTTCAAATATATCCGCATTATTGATGTTTAAAACCGATACTATTTTATCCGTATCAGACAAATTGTTAATGATTATGATTTGCGGAGTATTGCTTTGGGGTAATGTAACTCAAGAGCCCTTTCAAATAATATGGTTTGTTTATACCCAAACAGCCTCTTATTTAATAGTTGCCGGGATAGCATTTTCTATCGTTGTATACCGCGCAAAGTTAATCAGATTAAGATGGAATTTTACATTTTATAGAGCTATTTTAAGAAAAAGTTTCCCATTTGCACTGCTTACTATGCTCATGGCTATTTACGGGCGAATAGATTCGGTAATGATAGAGCGTGTATTGCCCGATTCTATGGCTGCTTTTCAAACAGGTATCTACGCAAACGCTTTCCGTTTTTTAGATGTATTAGTACAGATTGCTTACTTGTTTTCAGTAATTCTGTTACCGTTGTTTTCTAAAATGTTAAAATCTAAAGATGATTTGATTCCCATCATTAAAAGTGCTTTTACGCTACTTTTTTTCTTTTCGGTAACTTCCACCATATTGCTTTTTGCCTACAGAGAACCTTTGCTTAGAAGTTTATATCCGGAGATTGCACAAGAGAGTGCACGGGTATTTGCCATTCTTATTCCATGTATTATACCCATTTCTATGACTTATATTGTTGGAACATTGCTCACTGCTAATGGGAACCTCTATTTATTAAACGTTACATCCGGAATCGCTATTCTCATAAACATCCTTATTAATCTCACTTTAATCCCGATTTTAGAAGCGCGTGGGGCTGCTATTGCCAGCCTTACCACACAATTATCTATTGCTATGATGCAGTTTATTATGGCTTTTAAATTATTGAAAATTCCCTTTTCAACCATTCCCTTGAAAAGGTGCTTTGCTTTTATTGCTTTACTTATTATCTCCGTTTATTTTGCAACGATCTATCTACCGTATGGAGTTATTTTTAATTTATTAATTTGTAGTGCAGTAGCACTTGCCTGGGCTTTTGTTACCTCCCTGATTCCACTGAGATTTATTAAAGAACTGATTCGTAAAAGATAGTTAATTTTATCCTGAGCAAGAAAAAAAAGCAATTACACAATATCCCTTGTAGATTGCCCGTTATACAACCCTAAAGGGTTACTACTTTAGCATGATGAAATAATAAAATATACATTTATTGCCGGTTTTTTATGAAAAGAGCGTTTATTATCTTAATTTTTTTATTGCCTTGTTATGTTTTTGCCCAACAAAAACATATTTTAAGCGGCTACGTTTATGAAAAAGGGAGCATGGAGAGTTTGCCCTGTGTTACTATCTACCTCCCTGAATACAATCTTGGCACTTACTCTAATGGGTATGGATTTTACTCCATCACTTATCCTGCAACAGATTCTATAGTGGTAATCTATAGATATTTGAGTTTCGATGTAGATACACTAAAATTGGCTTCTGCTCCAAATTTAAGTTTAAATAAAGTAATGAGCAGCACTCTTACTTTACGTACAGTTACTGTGCTGGGTGAGCGAAAGAGTACAGAAGAAGCGCAAATGAGCACTCATATCATTAATTATAAAGAAATAAAAAATATTCCTGCATTACTTGGGGAAAAAGATCTGTTTAAAACTTTGCTCTTGCTACCGGGCATTGCATCGGGAACAGAGGGAATGTCCGGCATATTTGTACGTGGCGGAAGCCCTGACCAGAATTTAATTATTTTAGATGAAGCTACCATTTATAATGTCAATCATCTTCTTGGTTTTTTCTCCATTTTCAACGGGAATGCAATTAAGTCTGCCGAAATAGTAAAAGGAGGTTTCCCTGCACGCTACGGAGGACGATTGTCGTCGGTTATAGATATTAAAATGAAAGAAGGCAATAAAGAATCTTATCATGGTGAAGGCGGAGTGGGAATATTATCCGGAAATTTTATGGTGGAGGGCCCCATTGTAAAAAACAGATCCTCTTTTATGTTGTCGGGACGCAGAACATGGTTTGACCTGCTTTCCCGCCCTATCATGGCTGCTAAAAATCCCGATGTTGCTACGTCGTACTTCTTTTATGATCTCAATGCAAAGTTTAACTACGATTTTGGGAACAAAGACAAGCTATTTATCAGTGGTTATTTTGGTAGAGATAAATTTTTTATGAAAAACAAATATTCTGATGAAGAGGGGAAAGGATTATATACAGCAGGACTATACTGGCAAAACGGCTTAACTTCCGTCAGATGGAATCATCTGTTTTTTAATAAGTTATTTTCTAATTTGTCTTTCATTTTCAGTGATTATACTATGAATACCTATCAGAAGTCCGAAATTAAGATGTCGAAAGAAAAAAAAGTTTTTTCTTTCGATTTTAATTCCGGGATTCGGGACTATACGCTGAAATATGATATCACCTATATTCCCAACTCTCTGAATCATATTTTAATCGGTGCTTTATGTACCTATCATGAGGCACGCCCTAATGCCGTACAATCGAAAAGTGATACTTCCAATTATAGAAAGAAAATCTTAGAACAAGGGTTTGAATATGCTTTTTACGTTGAAGATGAAATAAATATAAAAAACAAACTCCGTATTAATCCTGGATTAAGATTCGATTTTTTTTCGGTACCCCATAAAACTTATTTTTTACCTGAACCGAGAGTAAGCATAAGTTATAATTTTCGCAAAGATTTAAGTATAAAAACTTCATACGCCATGATGAATCAATTTATGCTTTTATTATCTCCAAGCACTATCGGGCTTCCCACAGACCTCTGGGTGCCTGTAACAAAGGGGATTCGCCCGCAGCGCTCCCAACAAGTTGCTTTGGGAGTAGTGTATGAACCGGAAAGAATTAAGATGACTTTTTCTATTGAAGGGTATTATAAAAAGATGGATCATATTATTGCTTATACGCAAGGAGCTAATTTCTTATTAGATGGATTAGAAATGATGGGAAAGAACACAAATTTAGATTGGGAATCTAAAATTACAAAAGGTCAAAGTTGGGCTTATGGTATTGAATTTCTTGCACGCAGGTCTGTCGGAAAAGTTTCCGGCTGGATTGCCTATACCCTTTCGTGGGTACAGCAACAATTTGATGCTCTTAATAACGGGAAGAAATTTTGGGGAAGATATGACCGCCGCCATGATATTTCTCTCGTTTTAATGTATTCTCCTACAAAACTTATTAATCTCTCTTTAAGCTGGGTATATGCCACCGGAAATGCACTCACTTTACCCAATGAAACTTATCAACTGCAAGGGTTGACTGAATTCTTTAATATGTACTCTAACGCTATGTCCGGCTTACATAATCCGGATTACGAACTATTTTTTGTGGATAATTTTATAAGTAAAAATAATTTCAGAACAGAGCCTTTCCATCATTTGGATATAGGCGTTCAGTTTATTAAACCACATAAGAAAAAGAAAAATTTTGAGAGTATTTTCGAAATAAGTGTTTATAATGTATATTGCCACAAAAACCCGTTCATTTATATTATCAACAATATTTACAAAGAAGATGCAAATGGAAGCGGAGAGTACCAAAAACAATTAGCTAAAGTTACTATATTTCCTATCATTCCGTCGTTTTCTTATAGTTTTCGTTTTTAATAATTAATTGTTATGAAAAAAATATTTTTCTTTTGTTGCTTATTGGCATCCCTTTTTTTAACATCTTGCCTTACCTATTTAGATGATAAAGACATCCATTTTAAACCAAGATTAGTGTTGTATTGCAGACTTGTTGCCCAATATGATACTACTATCTTACAATTATCTCATACAGTTTCTGCTTTTTCCGGAAGCAATAGAAAAATCGAAGAAGTGAAAAATGCAATAGTTGAAATTTCGGATGATAATCAACATTGGGTAAAAATGGAATACAACACCCCGCTACAATACTATTATGTACTAAAAACTGTATTTCCTATTAATGAGGGGAAAACATACTATGTAAGAGCTGCTGCTCCAAGTTATGATGAAGTATCCGCATCCTGTACCGTTCCCTGTTTTAGGGAAACTCATCTGAAACCGGTCTATGTAGAATCGGATAAAGATACGCACTGGGGACAAGCATTTAACGAACCTCATAAACATCTCTTTTTGGAATGGGATGACTACCCCGGCGAAAATAATTATTATACTTTTTTTTTCAACAACTTATATTATGATTTTAATGAAGAAACCGGAGAAATTATCCCTATGTATTACGATTGGGAGCAAATAAGCGACATGAATAGTAAAGTTAAAAATTTTTCAGATCTGGAACTTGATGGAAAAAAAATTTCTATGCTTTTTACAGCACTTCCTAATAATATGTATCCCTTACATTTTGATATAACTATGGTACAAATGGATAAACATTCCTATTCGTTTGAAAAATCCTATAATTCAGAAAAAGTTACAGATGATATGATGTCTGTTTTTCTTCTTGAGCCTACCCAAGTTTACACTAATATTAAAAATGGATACGGCTTATTCTGTGCATTGGCGATGAAAGATTATTCTTTTTAATCATATTGGCGCCATTTGCGTGCTATTACTTTTTTCTATAAAACGCAAAATGCGCCGGATTAACTCCGGTTCGTTCATTCCATTTTTGTTTTCCCTCTTTGCTGAAACAGTAAAGTACCCCCGGCGAAATATAGTCTTTGGCGTCGGAAACATAAATATCTTTGGTTATGGGGTGTACCGCAATTCCGTAAGGTGTGATAATATTGCCCTCCGTGCCGTCTGAGATAAATTTTCTTGAGACAACCTGCTTTGAAACCACATCTACAACACCATAACTCACTGTACTACTACTTGTTTCATAATTCCACGCCACCCCAATAATATACAGTTTATTCTCATCTAACCAGAAATTAGACACAACGATGTTAATAGAATCTGTAACCTGGTCTGTTTTTGAATCTATGCAAAACAGTTTTGATGAATTTTCGGAATAATCTCCATTTGAAGTAACCCAAACATTGTCCTGTTTATCCGCACAAACGCGGTACAAATTAATATCTACTTTAATACGCTGTGTCTCTTTAAAAGAGGTTAGATCAATTACCGAAACGGTATTTTCATAATTGGGATAAAGATAGCCTCCCGAATTGGCCACATAGATTTTATGATTTGCAATGGCCAAACCATCAGGTTGTTGTCCTACCAAACATTTGTTCAACACTTGCAGAGAGCCCGTGTCTATTTTGGCTACATAACCCACCTGTTGAAAATCGGGATTTTGCTGCACGGGTCCCGCATAAGAGGTAACATAACCAAACCCATTATAGAAAATAATATTACGGCAATTGGGAATCTCTATCTGTCCGATACGTTTGGCGGTTTTGGCATCCATTACCTCAATCTTATTGGAACAACTGATTACGGCGTACAACTTACTTCCGTAAATGGCAATGTCGTTGCCCACATCTCCCAACTCTTTAGGAACAGTAGGATTCACACCGCCGTAAATATTCCGGTAATATTTCCCTGAATCAAGGGCAGCGTAATCTAAAGTAGCATTATTTCTGCCCATATTCCCTTCGTTCAGCAAATAAAATCCCTGACCACTTGTAAACGCCGGCGGGACAGGATCCTCTCCCCGTGATTTTCGACAGGCAGCGAGGAGAAGAATTAATAAAATAAAGCAAGAGATCTCTTGCAACGTTCTGAATGACATAAATTTCTTTTTCATACTATAAATTTTAAAATGATTTTAAAGTTCGTTCCGGGCATGGGATAATTCAATACTACTTCATATTGTTGATTGAGCAGGTTGTTAATCTCTGCGGAAATATTGAATCTCCATTTCTTAAATCGAAACTCCTTTCCCAGCGATATATCGTGGGTGTACCACGGAGGTTCGTAATTTTCAGGGATATTGGAAGAATTGTGGTATCGTTCTCCAACATAAATAAAACTGTAATTCAGTTGGTAGGTTTTGTAAGAAAATTGCAGGGTAAAGGAGCCGCTATGCCAGGGAACGTAAGCAATTTGCCCTTTGTACGTGCCCCAAATGGGCGCATTATCTTTAGGGTTTGAATAATCCTGCGCTTTTTGGTAAGTATAATTAAATTGGGTTTGCAAACGAATCTCATACTTAAATTTCCAGTTCAACTGCGCAGTAACATCAATTCCACGAATCTTAACCACCCCAATATTCATCATCATCCAGCGAAATTGAGTGTTTCCTTTGGGAATGGCCACAATTTTATCCGTGATCATGTTATAATAAGCATCGGTTGTAAGGCTTACCATCTCTATAATTCCTTTTTTAAAGAGTTTAGAATATTGCAAACCCAAATCATATTGCGTAGCCAGTTCGGGACGAAGTGCAATATTTCCTATCTCGGTATAGTACAAATCGTTGAAAGTAGGCATCCGGAAAATGCGTTTGTAAAACGCTCTGATATAAAACTCCTCTTTTTTTAAAGGTTTGCAGGAAATAAAAACTGCCGGTGTGATTTTTTGTTTTTTAGATTTTTGATATGTTTTATCCTGAATAAAAATCCCCAAAACATTTGCCTGCGCTTTGATTCTCCAAATTTCATAAGAGGTAGCCAATGCTATCAAAGTACTATAACGCTGCGGTTGTACAAAATTTCGAAGATTGGATTGCAGGGTATTCCACTGAAAATCTGTAGCCAAAGAGGCGTCCCATCGCTTGAGAATATTAATTTTTTGAGACAAAGAGGTATAGATCTCCTGTTGTGTAAACTTGTTGTCAATGTACATGAAAGTGGTATCGGGACTTAGGTAGCGCAAATAGTCGTTGGCATATTTGAAATGGGCTAACAGGGCATATTTGGGGTGCAGAGTCGCCGTTACGGAGGCTTGCGTAAAGAAGTTTCTATCCCACTGCCGCTGCGACGAGCGCCAAACGTTGTTCACAATGGCGCCCGAAATTCCTCTTTCGGAGTTATAGAAATACAGTTTGGCATTCCAATCTACTTTTTTTGCGTTCCCAAACAACCCTCCTTCTAACCGAAAAGACTGAATATCGCCGTTTTTCCGAACAGCGCCGGTATCGTAAGCCACCGTGCCGTCCAGGAGCAGTTTGCGGTAGCGAAATTTGTATTTTCCGGTTGCATAGGTATATTCTGCGTTGATAGAAGAAGATAAAGATTTTGTGATTTTATGTTCCCAAAGAACGGAGGGATTTGCCAAGCCAAAGGAACCTGTTCGGAAGGTTGCTCTGATATTGAAATTCTTGTTTTCTTCAAAAGTGGGGCGGCGCGTTTGAAGATAGACGGAACTTGCGGAACCAAAATCTTTTGCAGATTGAAAAATGTTACTTTTCTGGCCGTTGTAAAGGGATATCTCCTCCATGTTATCCAAAGAGAATTTCCCCAAATCTACCTGCCCGTTTTGAGCGTTTCCTATTTGTACTCCATCGTAAAATACCCCTACCTGTTGGATTCCCATACTGCGGATATCCACCGTTTTCAGTCCGCCGATTCCGCCAAAATCTTTAATTTGAATACCCGAAAAGTAGCGTATGGCATCGGCAACAGAATGACTGCCGAGGTTTTGTAATTCATTGCCGGACAGTTTCTGGGGCGGGATAATTTCGTTGGATTGCGGAGCGGTAACGGTAATCTCCCCTATTTCGTAAACCTTTGCAGTATCAACGGGTTGTGCATAGGATTGAGAAAAGCAGAAGGCAAAAAGCAGAACCGACGAACGAAGCGAGAGCAGAGACCGCTTGCGGGCTATGCCGAGCAAGGAGGAGGAAGCCCGAAGGGCAACGCAGAAAGCAGAAAACAATCTCTGTTGTAGACCGACGGTGTAGTTAATAAATTTTAAAACAGGTAGTTTCATAATTTCCAACGCTTTATTCCTCGAAAGGTTGTTTATTCGTTTTTGCGTTGGCAGGTCTCCTGACTTATCCCCGTTTTGAGCAGCCTTCCCGTGCTTGAGGCGAACCATCTCTCGCTTTTACACAGTGACTTCTGTTTTTGTCAAAACGTTGCATTAGGATTTACAGTAGCGGGTCTGTTCAGGAGTTTCACCTGATTCCCTCTTCGTCAGATATTCAAAAAATATCTAAAACCAATGCGGGGCAAAAATATAAAAAAAGAGACACGGGAAAAGTGTTTAGTATCTATTTTTAGTTTTCTTCTTTTCTTTTTTGCTTGATCAAATTTTATGAAATTTCCGTCAAACAACACACAGACGAATGAAAATTGTTTGAAGCGATTGCTGAATTAGTCGGTTGTTTCTGATAGGTTCGTAATAATAAG